>SDBT01007659.1_pt1 | contig 17745 bp, 12 predicted proteins | sample 2277101 | NCBI WGS metagenome assembly SDBT01 (sample SAMN10404973, study PRJNA504765) | marine sediment metagenome | isolation source: marine sediment core GS10_PC15, 103 cmbsf | place: Arctic Ocean: Southern Knipovich Ridge | collected 2010 | reverse complement strand
TGGGGAACGGATTGGGGTTGCGTACCGCCAAGCGCCCCCGCGGGTATGACAAGAGGGTACGGTTGGCTTCCATACAAGTACCTGTCCGGTGGGCTGGCGTCGGACTGGTGGTCACTGACAAAATCGGAGTGGATCGATTCCGGCGTATTCGGAGTGTAGGAACAAAGTGCCTACAGGTTGCCAGCGCCGGCACTGAGGCGTTTCTCTCAAGGGCTCTCAACGGAATAGCCAGCGACGTAAGCGTACCCATCGTGAATGCCAGGCACCGATTACCGTGTTTGTCTCCAGTAACCGATCCCCCGGCAAAACCGGGGGATCTCCATTTGCTCTTAGGGCTCGGTTCCCCAGTCTCATCATTACTATGGGGTGCTCCGACTTCCTACCATCCGTCCCGGGGGGCTCGTTCACTCGCCCGCCGGTACCGTCCTTGCGCTGCTTGTTTCGCTCCCACCGTCGGTCAGCGCTCCCTGCGGCGGGCCTGGGTTTTGGTCATCCGGCTCCCTTACCGGCTCGTCAGGCACGGAGACAACAGGATCTCCCGAGTTCCCGTCGGACCTCCTCGATGCATGCCCTGCTCACATCAGACCCCGGCGGGACCGAAACGCCAGGCCATTCGGCGTTCACGATATTGCCTTCCGCAGGTGACACAGCATCGGCTCCCCCAAGTAGCATATTTCGGGGCTCAATCACACAGCCTACATCTTCGCTGTCTACGCTTCGCAGCGGCGGCTACCCGAGCGCCACGCAAGACTCGCTTCCGGGCGGTGGCCGGCCTTACCCGGACGGGATTCGACCCGCAGGATCTGTTCGGAAGGTTTCCAAAACGACGACTCATATCATGTCATCTCTTTCCCCTTCCTCGAGCTTTGCTCGGCGCACGCCACCCTTCGCATTGTTGCATTGTGATGGATGCATGGGTACCACCCATTAGGAGCCCAGTGTCACGTTTCATTGTTGCATTATGGATCGGCGTCATGTCAGGTTCTTACCTCAAAGGTAGGCATCCCCTTCATTAAGCTATTCTGAGTCGATCCACCAGGATTAGGTTTTCGATCTATCGTCGTCTCCAATTCACCCATATGGGTGATGCCGCCTGAATGCCGCGGCTCTACCATTGGCTTCAAGAGTTTAGGACCACACCGTGTTTTTGGGCGCGTTCAACGCATGGTGTCAAAGCCCGCTTCAATCAACATTTGAGTTGATGGTTGAAGGAGTGCAGATGCCAATGGGAATACCGGGCAAGGGGGGTGATCTACAGGCTAAGGTGCGGATTCACCGGAGCGCGATTTCGCCAGCAACTGCCAACTAGTTCGACTATCGGGGGGAGGAAAAATGTCACACACAATACCCAGGTCGTTTTCTCGAAAGGCTGGGCTCACGATCAGCGTGATCGGTGCCCTGATAATCCTGCCCGGATGCGTGACCGTAAAGAACTTTTCTCCGGAAAGCGGTGTACCAGGAACGAAGGTCACCATCGATGGATCGGGGTTCAAACCCGACCCAGCAAACAACACAGTGAAATTCGCCGACGTCGCAGTACCGACCTCAGATGTATTGTCAGCCACTTCCACAAAATTGAAAGTATTGGTGCCTAGCGGAGCGAAGACCGGTTTGATATCCGTCTCAAATTCCAGAGGGACAGGTCGGAGCAAGAAGAATTTCTCACTCCCCAGCAAAACCAAATGGACCCTGATGATCTACCTTGACGCTGATAACAATCTAGAAGGCGCTGGGATCGACGACTTCCTCGAAATGGCGACGGTTGGATCGACAGCTCAATTCAACGTCGTTGTGCAAATGGACAGGGTCCCAGGGCACACAAACTCTTACGGTGATTGGACGGGAACGAGGCGCTTTTTGATTCAGGCCGGCGACGTTCCGAGCGCTATCCCGGTTCAAGACCTTGGCGAGCAAAATATGGGGGACCCAGCAGTCCTTCAGGATTATGTTGAGTGGGGGGTCACCAACTACCCGGCAGAAAAATATGCTTTGGTGATCTGGAACCATGGCGGAGGATGGCGCGACGCAATGGACGCGAAGAAAGAAAAGGTCAGGGCCGCGAGGGCACGTGGCGAATCACAGCCAGAATTGGTTCGCGCGGTTGCCTGGGACGACACTGATGGTGACTCCCTTTTCATGAAAGAAGTCCAGACTGCGCTCGAGGCTGCCAAATCGAATCTCCAAGATCGCTTCGGCACTGCGATCAAGCTTGACATTGTGGCATTTGACGCTTGCCTCATGGAAATGGTCGAGGTCGCTTACGCACTCCGGGGTGTTGCCAGCTATGTTGTGGGATCTGAAGAGCTAGAACCCTGGGATGGATGGCCCTACGACCTAATTCTCCAAGCCCTCAACTTGAACCCAACCATGACACCCAAAGACCTCTCCGGTGTCATCGTCTCCGAGTATGCCGATTCATATTCGGGTTACACCAGAATTACGCTGTCCGCGGTCGATATCGACGCGTTATCAGAGGTTGTGGCCAAGATCAACGCGTTCACATCCGAGGCAAACACCGAGTGGGCAATGTTGAAGGCTCAAAGACTCGCCTCGCGGCAGTACCCCAGCTCGTGGGGCGTGGATCTGCGGAATTTTGCCGACAACGTTTACGGCGCGGCAAGTTCGTCGGACATAAAATCCGCTGCCCTGGACCTGAGAAACGCAATCGACGGTTTTGTCATCGCTGAAGAACACAGCACAGACATGAGCGGGTCCTATGGGGTTGCGGTCTACTTCCCACCAACCCTAGCTGAATTCAACGCTGATCCGGATCACACAGGGTATGAACAATCGAACACATTCATGCCGGTCGATTTCGTCAGATTCACAAACTGGGACAATTGGCTACAGGACTATTATTCAAATATCCCGTGATTCTCGAGTATCGCTTCCCCGACTTTCGTCGGGGAAGCGACGTTTTTCGATGACAAGGCCAACACCTCGAGACTGCGGCAACCGCAAACGCAACCCGAGGCGGCTGGGTCCATTGACGCCGCTCAATAAAAGGCGCATGCCAAAAAACATGAAGCGTATCTTGCGCCCACCCGTCACGCTGGTCGTGATCGGACGTGCGCGCTACGCTCCTTTGGGGTGTCAGGCTGTGGAAAATTGGGAGGGCTTTTGCACCTGTAGTTGGAGTGTCGAGATAGATTGTCGGCACCGATCCTTCTCTCCGCTGAGGCCGCCGAATCGTAGGTCTCATCTCAGGAGAAACGTTCTTAACATTGTTGGCCTTCGCCTGTACTTGCCCGGTCCCCTCAATTCTCTCGATATTCTGGGGCTCAAGAATGTCCAAGACGTTTCTACTGGAAAAGACACAGAAGTCAATTCGAGTATTCAAGGTTTGTTAGAACCGTTCCATTGTCATCACCCGTTTGGGTGATGACCAATGCGGACAACCGCTATAGAGATGAATTGATAGCCCAATCGCTGACCTCGGTTGTATTTATTGAGGCGGATCAGGGAGGGCGGCCATGACATTTCGTGTGACTCCCGGCGTCAAGCTCAAGACGGACGCGGCGGCGGATACGATGTTGAGGCCTTCTCTTCCGCTGATCACGCAGGATTGGCCGGCGTCCATGGCGATGATGCAGCGGGCGCCTGGACGCTGCGGGTCGTCGACCGGATTGGCATCGATACCGGGACCCTGGAGCGCTGGGGGCTGACGATCACGCTCCAACCATAACCGCAACCCACGACCGGAATGGAGGAAGGACCCATGGCCGAAAAGCCCGAGAACATCCAGGAGCTGATCTTTGGGACCGAGAAGGAGCGTCGCTATACGCAGGACTCACCAATTCTGCCGGACGTGTGGCTCAAATTTGCGGAGACGCCGAACGAGCCCGTCGACCTCCTGCTGACACCCCACCGGGATGTGAGTGCCGGTCATCTGGCGAACAAGATCCGAAACCGCCTTGACGAGGATCCAAAGAAACCCAAACGGCGAAAGCAACCCCTGGAGATCGCATTTGCTCAAGGCACGGTGGCCGTGCGTCTCTATTTCGGTGAGCTGATTCGCGTGGTGCTGCCCATGACGCCTTGGTGGCAACGTTTCGTGTGGAGGGGAACGGGGAAGTATCTCCGCCAACTCGAGAGGGAGCCGGCTGCTACCCGGTACCTGGCGGAGGCGCTGGTCGAATTCGAGCGGGATGACATCAAGGACAAACTGCCCCTGTCGCCGGATCTTCTCTGGATGGCCCGGATCGTGGGCGCGATTGCCGGCACCACCAAGGACACCAAGAAAACGGGAAAGAAATCTGCGCCGCCGACGCCGGTGAAGACCGTCGATCAAATCAAACTCCTGATCGAGGATCTCAAGGTTCCGGATCAGGACGAAAAAAAACTGGTGTGGCTTGTCGGCCGCAACCGTAAGGCCACCACCGCGGTCAAGAAATCCACGCTCGCCATCAAGGCGGACGCTGCCCGGCTACTCTTCAAGGTGAGCTGCGCCAAGCTGACCTGGGCCGTGATCGACAGCGGCATCGATGCAACGCACCCCGCCTTCCGCGCGAAGAACGAACACGGGGTTCCGTATCACGAATGGTCGGAAGGGGATGGTCATCAAATCCGGAATCGTACCCGGGTTGTCGCCACCTACGACTTCAACCGAGTGCGCTGGCTGATGGATCCAAACAACCTTACCAAATCACGAGTTCAGAGGGAGTTTCCATATATTGACGACGCGAAGTGGGCCGAAATCAAAGACGGCCTCCTCGGTCTACGGCGCAGTCTCACAAGCGGGCGTGACGTGGATTGGGGGCTTCTGGAACCGCTACTCAAGCTCCCCGAAGACAAGGCTGGCTACACGCCGCCGAACCACTCCCATGGCACGCACGTGGCCGGAATCCTCGCCGGTGATTGGACGCAGCCCGACGGTCAGGTTGGGGCGCCCATTCAGGGTGTCTGTCCGGACCTCAACCTGTACGACCTCCGAGTCCTCGGTGACGACGGAACTGGAGACGAGTTCAGCATCATCGCCGCTCTCCAGTTCATCCGTTACCTCAACGCGCACCACGACTACATCGTGGTTCACGGCGCCAACCTGAGCCTCTCAATCAAGCACGATGTCACGAATTACGCGTGCGGGCGCACTCCGGTCTGCGATGAGTGTGAGCGAGTGGTGAACAACGGTGTCGTCGTGGTGGCTGCGGCCGGCAACCTGGGCACCGTGAAGTACCGGACTGATAAAGGCTTCCTCGAGGGCTACAACGCCATGAGCATCACCGATCCGGGGAACGCCGAAAGCGTGATCACTGTCGGCGCAACGCATCGTAATCGGCCGCACACCTACGGCGTGAGCTATTTTTCGAGCCGCGGGCCCACCGGGGATGGGCGCACAAAACCCGATTTGGTGGCTCCCGGAGAAAAGATCACCGCCCCGATCCCGGGAGTGTCCAAAGGGCGAAAGGACGGAACCAGCATGGCCGCACCGCACGTCAGCGGGGCCGCAGCGATGCTGATGGCTCGACACAACGAGTTCGTCGGCGAGGCGAACGAGATCAAACGGATCCTCTGCGAGACAGCCACCGATCTGGGCAGAGAACGTTTCTTCCAGGGCAGCGGGATGCTCGACGTACTCCGGGCTCTCCAGTCCGTCTGATGAACGAACCACCCGAGGAGGGAAGAACCATGGTATTCACGTTGGAAGCTCTTCAAGCCAAACACGGTGACTCCTTACTGCTGCATTACGGTGACCCGGCTTCGCCAAAACTCATCGTCATCGATGGCGGCCCCAACCGGGTATACACACCCACCCTGCGGCCTCGTCTCGAGGCCATTCGCCAGACCCTACCCCCGGGCTCAGCCCTACCCATCCGCATGCTCATGGTGAGCCATATCGACGACGACCACATCAATGGCGTCCTCGACATGACCGCGGAGCTGGTGGAGAAGGACGAGAACCAGGAGCCACTTCCCTACGAGATCCAGACTCTTTGGCACAACAGTTTTGACGACGTGGTCGGCGCCAACAGCGCGGAGCTGCTGTCCTCGGGCCAGGCTGAGGTAGGTGCGGCCTCACTGGAGGAGGTCAGCGCGAGCATCGGGCGACTCAGCACCGAGGCCGCAGCGGTCGTGGCGAGCGTCAGACAGGGAAGAAGACTTCGCGACGACGCGACAGTTCTCGGCCTCGCAGTGAACCAACCTGGCGGTGGTTTGATCACTGCCAAGGGCGGTGCCAGCGATTTCGTTGATCTCGATGACGGTCTGGAGTTCCAGATTCTGGGACCTCGGCAGGAACGGGTCGAGGCGCTGCAGAGAAAATGGGACCGCGAGCTGGAACGACTGGGTCTGGCGGTAGTTGAGGCTGGCGATGCCGGAGCGGCCGAAATGCTCGACACGTCGGCTTATAACCTCGCCAGTCTCGTGGTCATCGCCCGCGCAGACGGGAAGACAATGTTGCTCACCGGGGATGCCCGCGGCGACCACATTCTCGCGTCGGTCCGGGATGCCGGGCTTCTGGTCGATGACAAGCTCCACGTGGACCTCTTGAAAATGCCCCACCACGGCAGCGACCGCAATGTCGACACCGACTTTTTCAGAACCGTCACCGCCGAACACTACGTCATCTCCGGGGACGGGAGACACGGCAACCCCGAGGTGGCGACCTTCGAGATGATCTTCACGGCGCGGGGCAACGACCCCTTCACCCTGCACCTGACCTACCCGGTGGCGGATATGGGTCATGACTTCCCGACAGATGATCTCCAAAGGCTCATCGACCAACACAAGCAGGCCGGGAAACCCTTCGATGTAATGGCGCCGGGTCCCAACGAAAACTCTATCTCGGTGGTGCTTTAGTCACAAACCTATCGCCTCTGGCGGACTTCACCAGGAGTATTGATCGAAGTTCTCGATCATCTCACCTGATAGAAGTTCCTGTCAGGGACAAACCTGAGATCTTCCTCGGCGACTTTACCGTTGAGGGCTCGGTGGAAGAACTCGCGCACGCGATCGTTCTTCTTCGCTGGTTTCCCCTCGAAGTATGCGTGTGAGTCACTGACCCAGGGGGCGGATGTGAAGTTCACATACACGGCGCGGCGGCTATCAAGATCGAACGGGAAATGACCAAGCCGGGCGAGCTGGTCCTCCCCTCCCTTGGCCCGCGAGGCGGCAAGGGCTTGGTCCTGCTCATTGATGGTGACGTAGATTCGCTGCCGGAACTGGATCTTGTCTACCCAGAGGCTGTGGTCGAGGTTGTTCGTATCGGCGGCCCCTCTGTGCCAACGTAAGTGAGACACTGGCCCCATCGGAAATTAGTGTAGAGGGCGGTGGGTAGGGAATGCATGGAACACGAAGGCAGATTGAAGACGGTCACCCCGGCGGAGGACCGGGAGGCCGAGCGGAGCGAGGCCGAGCGGGCCGGAGCCGGGGTGACCGTCCGGCGGGCCGGGGTGGTCGTGGTGACTGATCCGGAAGTGCCCGAGAAGGCCCTTCGCCGGCGGTTCACCGCTGAGTACAAGTTACGTGTTCTCCAGGAAGCGGACGCCTGCAGCGAGCCAGGAGAGATTGGCGCTCTTCTGCGTCGGGAGGGTCTGTACTCGTCGCACCTGGTCGTGTGGAGGCGCCAGCGGGCGGAAGGAACCCTGGAGGGTTTGAGGCCCCGCAAACGGGGGTGAAAACCACAACCGATCAACCCACTGGCGAAGAAGGTCGCGGAGCTCGAGCGAAAAAACAAGCGTCTCGAAAAGCGGTTGAAACAGGCGGAGATCATCATTGACGTCCAAAAAAAAGTCTCCCAGATCCTGGAGGGCCCGCTGAGCGACGAGTCCAAAGGCGACGACGAATGACCGCCATTGCTGAGGCCGCACCAGAGGTCGGTGTGCGGGCTGCGTGCGGCGCCCTTGGCGTTGCCCGAGCCAGCTTCTACCGGGCGCAGCAGCCCCAGGTCGTTCCCGCCCAGCGGAAGGTGCCGCCACGGGCGTTGAGTAGTGAGGAGCGGATCAAGGTCCTTGATGTGCTTCATAGTGAGCGCTTCGTCGACACGTCCCCTGCAGAGGCCTGGGCCACGCTGCTCGACGAGGAAACCTACATGTGCTCGGTGCGGACCATGTATCGGATTCTGGAAGATCATCAGGAGGTCCGGGAGCGTAGGAACCAGCTTCGCCATCCCAACTACAGCAAACCGCAGTTGCTCGCCACCGCTCCCAACCAGGTGTGGTCTTGGGATATCACCAAGCTGCTTGGTCCGGCGAAGTGGACCTACTTCTACCTCTACGTGATCATGGACATCTTCAGCCGGTACACGGTCGGCTGGATGGTGGCCCAGCGTGAGAGTGCCATGCTGGCCCAGCGGCTGATCGACGCTACCTACGAGAAGGAAGCGATCGAGCCGGGCCAGCTGTTGATCCACGCCGACCGCGGACCTTCGATGACGTCCAAGACAGTCGCTCACTTGATGGCCGATCTCGGCATCACGAAGAGCCACAGCCGACCCTATACCTCGACGGACAACCCGTTCTCTGAGAGCCAATTCAGGACGATGAAGTACCGCCAGGAATTCCCTGATCGGTTCGGGTGCGTCCAAGATGCCCGGACCTTTGGTCAGACATTTTTCCACTGGTACAACTTTGACCACCGCCACAGCGGCATCGGCTATCTCACTCCTGCGGCGGTCCACCATGGCCTGGCCGAGACCATCATCACCACCCGCACCGCCGCTCTCGAGCGAGCTTATGCCGCGAACCCCGATCGTTTCGTCAAAGGTAAACCCAGACCACCCGCCGTTCCATCGGCGGTCTGGATCAACCCGCCTGACCAGGGCGGTGACTCAAAGGAGAATCTACAGTAAATGCGAACCGGCCGTGTCTCATTGTCGTTGACACGCCCCGCTGATCGAAAAATCCTCGGGTCGCTCAAGACGTGTTGGGTCGATGTCTCCGATTCTGCTGGCCTCTCGAAACCCGGCCCACTGTTGCGAGTTTTCAAATAGGGCTTCGCGGACCGCGTTATTGGCTGCGGCCAGAGCGTAGAGCAGCGATGTCCTCGTGACGCCCAGAGATGTTTCGCCGCGCTTCTCATTGGCCGCAAGCGCTATGTAAGGGACGTCGCGCAGATCGGATTCGAGTTCTAACTCGCGAAACGTAGCTAACCACATCGCACCTGGAGTGGCCGACGCCTCCTTGGCCTTTTTGGCCGAGGCTGCTTTGGAGCCCGCAACTTCTCCGGGTCCGGCATCAGGCTCACTTACAGAGAACACATCCTCGAGCAACGAAAGGAGGACAAAGCCCTCCACATCACCGGCCTTGACACGTGCCCACTTGCCCGTCCGTTCGATTACATCGACAGGAGTTCCAGGTTTCAGCTTGTCCAGGACAGCGCCCTTCGGAGAAGGCTTCTGCCGTAAAGTGGCGGTCCGATTCCACACCATCGCCATCGTGTGCCCTCCAGCACCAAAAGTGTCACATCAAAGGCGCCAGGCGCTCATTCAAAAAACCGCTTCCCGAAGTTGGTGAACATCGGGTGGCCGGGGAACGCGTTGCGGAGTTCGCGGAGGTTGACGTCGAGGAGGTTGTCTTGGGGGATGACGATCCGCCCCAGATCGCCCTTCAATATGGCCTTGAAGTCCCGCCAGGCTTCTTTGAGATCTGCGGAAAGCTCGAACACCGGGGTCGGGAAATCGCTTCCGAACAAAAGCGATTCCTCGGGCAGCTTTGCCACCTTTTTGAAAGACCGCTGTCGAAAAGGCGTCGCGAGGGCTGAGCAGTCGGCAAAACAGCGGCCCCCCGACGGCGCGGTTGCCGGGTAGTCGGTGAGGTACTTTTTCACCGACTTGAAATCAGAGTGTTCAAGGAGACGGCCGACGATCCCTCCGGCAAAGTAGTGCAGCCCGCAATGGGCGAATATGATGGTCGTGCCTTCATTCAGTGCAAATCTGAGGTTTTGGTTCAGGCCGTCGATGTTCGGTGTGAGCCACCTTGGGCGATTGAGCAGGTTCCGCAGCCGGTCGAGCCGACGCCATGAAAGGAAGTCATACGACTTGACGCGGTGATCGCACGGCGGAATCGCGTACTCGGAACCGGTGTGCAACAGCAACGGCAGTGGCTTCCCGCCGGGACCGAGGTTCGAGAGCCTGACCAACGCTTCTTTGGTCCTGTCATCGGCCAGGTCGATACCCTGGGCCGACGGCAGCCATTTGAGCAGCACCGCCCCCTTGTCGACGTATTTCTTTACGCGATCTTCAAAGCCCGGGTCGTACGGATGGACGGAGGCACCGAGGAGGACCCGTTCCGGAAGTTCTCTCTGTAGGTCGAGAACGTAGTCATTGTCGACCCACATGTGAGAGAGATCCTCGCGCCGATTTCCTTGATGATCGTAGTGGGGGTCGAGTGCCAGGCACACCACGCCATCGATCCCCGAGGTGTCGATCGTCTCGAGCGTGGCCTCTCGCATTTTCGTGTCGCAGAGTTGATCCGCGTCAACCCTTGCGTACGCCAGGAAGACCTTGAATTGCAATTGCCGGCGGAACCATGGCGAAAGTCTCCCCCACTGTGGGAAGCGATCACCGACGAGACCTACGTGGAAGTGAATATCGATGACTCCGTCATTCATCATTCCCCCTTTTCTCAGGTCATGTGAGCGGCGACGCACCAAGAATGGAAGGACTCAACGTGCTGATTGTTTGCACCGAGCTTCCTCACAGACGGACTCCGAGGAGTCCGAAATCCTCGTGCGCAGTTTTCGTTGCGAAATGATCGAAAAGCCGGGCGCCGGCTGGGGTCGCGAAATGAGTCACGCGACGTCATTCAACAACCCTCGGTTGGTAACTCTGTCTCATCTACCTCTAGCCCGGATGCTTCGCCGATCCCTGCAAACCAGCTCGGAAGCGGAACCTCGTGAATCGCGTAGAATTTCTCGAGCCTCGCCCGGTTTTTTCGTCCAGATAACAGTCCCAGGAACTCAAGCGCATTGCTGCCACGGAATTGGTCGAGGCTCGCCGCGTCATACAGTTTGGCCACCGAGAGCACGTGTTCGTAATTCTCAAGGAAGTTCCGGTACCCGCTCATCCGCCTCAGAACATGCCAGTCGGAGCCGAAGAGAATTCTCTTTTTGATCCTGTCGATGTCGTCGGCGTAGTCCTTCATCATCTGTTGATACCCAACGACGAAACTGTTCCTCCCTTTGCGGGTCAGTACCCTATGGTGGGAGACGTCCGCGTAGACGTTGTCGTACTTCACAATCAGGTTGCAGACGTCCTTCGCCCAGCTCTCGCTGCCGGCGTAGCCCTGGCCCGGCGCCTGGTTCCAGCCGAAGTGGGCGAGGTTGAGGCGGAGGTTTTTGTACCTGTCCTGCCGCAGAACCTCGTCCCAGAACTCTGCTTTCCCGAAATCGAAGCTCGCCCCTGGGTAGGCCTCGATGCCGTTCATCACGCAGTGGGCGGTGATAGGCACCTCGTTGTCGACGCAGTAGTCGTAAAGCTCGCAGAGGACCTCGTCGTACTCCTCGCCGTCGAAGAGGTAGGTCATTTTGTCGTTGCGAACGGCGATGCGGCGACGCATCAAGGACACCCTGGGATCGGCGTTGCCGAGCGGCCGGTAGCCGAGCGAATTGTAGAGCTTGACGCCGATGAAACCCTTCTTCTCGATCGCGTCCCTCACCAGCGTCATCGGCCGATCAATCTCGAGCTGGCCGTCGGGACTGACCCTGGCTTTTCGGTAGGCGAGCTCTCGCGCCGGGTCGAAGGGCACGAAGGGGTGGATCCTGCCCTTGTGAGGAAGGACCACCTTTTTGAAAACGGTGTCGATCTGATCGCCGAGGTCGTTGTCGATGCTGTTGGCAAACCAGTACTCGTAGTCGATCATCAGCGGCACGAAGAGGTCGACATCGGGCCAGGTTTCGATCAACCGATCGGCGTTTGTCTCCGAGCAGCTCGAGAGCGAATCCTCCCAGTCGAGAAATCTTTGACCTGCGGCCGTGTCGTACAGCCACAACATGAATGTGTAGAACCGTCCTCTCTTTATGTCTCCGTCCAACCGACGAGTGACGCACCGCTCTCGCGCCCGTTTCGCCACGTACCCGAAAAGCTGTGGCATGGGGAAGACCGAAACGAGCGGATCGAGAAATATGCCGAGTCGGCGCTCCGACTGTCGCGACAGGAGATACCCTTCGAGCGGGATGTCCAGAGCGCTGAAGATGTGGGTGTGAACATCGATGATGGGTGACGACATCGCGACCTCCTTTTGATGCGCCGACCCTTGTCTTCAGGACGGTCGCAGCGTTGCGATCATTCGGTTTTCTCTCGTGAACATAGAGCTGCGCCGAGATCAACGCATCACCCAAACGGGTGAGAGGCGGCAGGTTGCCCCAATGACTACTCGCGAACCTGTCGCGGCTTCAGCGCCTCCATATCGAAACCGGAAGTTTCGTCAGGGGCTTCTACCGATGCAACACAGGTGAGAAGGAGTGTCAGTAGCTCACTCTGGCTCTTGGTATCGGTCTTCTGAAAGATGCTGGCGAGCTGAGAGTGGACGGTGTTGCGCGACAGGCCAAGCGTCTCCGCCGCGGCGGTGAGGCCGCCTCCCTCCAGGAGCTGTGCCACCAAGCGGACCTCGGCGTCCGTCAGACCGTAGAGTTCGCCAAAGAGGTGATCAACCGGGCTCTGCGCCTTCTCGGGATCGGTGATGAACAACACTGCAACGGCACCACTGCCATCGCCGGGTTGGCACCGTCTCGGAAGCGGGAGCGCCACGACGTGGTAATCAGGCAATCCTGAAGGTCTCGAAAGCCTGATCGCGCCCGCCCCCGCACGGTCCTTTGCCGGACCATCTGAACCAATACGACGGATGAGGTCGCGCAGCTTCTTCGTGTCGTTCATTCCGTCAGCCGCCAGCCCGTCCGCCAATAATACGAAGCCGTCCCTGGTGGCGGCGATACGCTCGGCCTCGCGATTGACCATGACGGGGGTACCTTTCACATCGAGGAGCACCATACCGGCCGCCACCCTGTCAAAGGCGCCGACCGCCATCTCGGTCCGAAACTCGGCCTGGTGGATGCGGTGGTGAACGGTCATCGCCCGCGTCACGTGGGGCAGGAGGCCCGCAAAGGCGTGCATGTCATGTATCGAAAAGTCGGGCGATCGGTCCGAGCGGGCCATCCACAGCGAGGCGTGAACCTCCGGGGTGTTCAACGCCGCCGCGCCGGCGATGTAGGAAAGGTCACTCGGTTGTAAGAGGCACCGGTAGACACTGGTCCTGTAAAAGGGCTTGCCGCGAAACGAGCGCCCACTCGACACGATGATGCCGGCCGGGCCGTCCATCGATTCGCGGATCATCTCGTCATCGTTGATGTGATTGCTGACATATGCACCCAAGGCGTAGGGGTTGAAACCGGTTGCCTCGATCACGTGCAAACCGCCCGCTGAGAGGTTTCCGTAAACCAGCAGCATCGCATCCACCTCGAACAACTCACTCGCACCTTCGAGCACGTTGCTCCACAGCCCTGGCTCGGACGCGGCCTCGTAGATGCGGCCGATGACGATCTCGGGATCGATCATTCGGCCCATCTCAGCTCCCGATCAGTCTTGCAGGGAGCCCCGCCCGCGGCTCGCCCGCCGTCATCGACCGGCAGGGGAATTGAAGTGGGTGTTTCGAATCACCTCGAGGTCGTGGAAGATCTACCGAGGAATGATCGTCTCTCAGCATCCGGCCCTCCCGGAAGCGCCTCGCGCTTCCACAAGATGCATGTTCTCGGACCCTCGCGCGGCATCTCAGAGCGCCGAGGCCTGAGCGCCGATTGATCCCTGGTTTAGATATCGTTCTAAAAAGAATCTATCGCCCAAGTTTGGTTGTGTCAATTCCGTTTCCGGAAAATGGGACGATTGATGACTTGCTGTCGGAGGAATTGCCATTTTCGCCAGTTGGCAATGCCGATCTACATTGCATTCTCGTCACCGACTGGAGATGAAATCCCGTCGCCAATCGAACGAGACGACACCTCGCGGCAGGGTGAACGCTTGCTATCTCCTCGGCTCGGGCGCATATTGACACTGAGAAAACCGTTGTAACCAGTATCTGTTCTCGCTGGAGTTGACGAGCTCCCCGGAAGGCGGATGATCGGAGAGACCCTCTCCCATTACGAGATCGTCGAGAAAATCGGCGCCGGCGGTATGGGCGAGGTGTACCGGGCGCGGGACCCGCGGCTCGGGCGCGAGGTGGCGATCAAGGTCCTCCACTCCTCCCTGAGTCAAAATACGAAGCGGCTGGCGCGGTTCGAACAGGAGGCGCGGGCGGCGGGGACCCTCAACCACCCAAACGTGCTCGCGATCTACGACGTGGGGCACGATCGGGGGATGCCGTTTCTGGTGACCGAGCTGCTCGAGGGAGAGACCCTCCGCGATCGGATCAACAGCGGCAGCCTGACGATGCGGAAGGCTGTGGAGTACGCGGCGCAGATCGCCGACGGGCTGGCGGCGGCGCACGGCCGGAATATCGTCCACCGCGATCTCAAGCCCGACAACGTGTTCATCACCCGCGACGGCCACCTCAAGATCCTCGATTTCGGGCTCGCCAAGTTGACCGAACGGGATCCATCGAACCCGGTCTCCACGGAGAGCCCGACCGAGACCCTCACCGACGCCGACGTCGTCGTCGGCACCCCAGGCTACATGTCGCCGGAGCAGCTCCACGGCGAGCCCGCGGACTCCCGGTCCGACATCTTCGCCTTCGGGGTGATCCTGTACGAGATGATCTCGGGGCGGCGGCCGTTTGTCGGCGATTCCGCCGCCGAGATCTCCGCCTCCATCATGCGGGACGATCCGGCGCCGCTATCAGACGTCCACCGCCCGGTGCCGCCGACCCTCGACCGGGTGGTCCGCCAGTGCCTCGAGAAGAGCCCCGACGAGAGGTTCGAGTCGGCCCACGACCTGGCCCACATGCTGCGGGCGGTGTCGGACACCGGAGAGGTCTCGACAGCCCTCCCGACCAGACCCAAGAAGCGGCGGTGGCTGCGCCCGGCTGCGGCTGTTGCCGCCATCGCCGTCGCCGCGGTGGTCGGCTGGGAGCTGTTGGATCTGCAGCCGGCGCCTGGCATCCCGGAGGTGAAGCACATCGCGGTGCTGCCTTTCGAGGCGGTCGGTGACGATCCGGAAAGTCAGTTCCTCGCTGCCGGTCTGGCCGCAACGGTGGCCGACGGTCTGACGATCATGGAGCGAGAGACGCGGGGCGTGGCGTGGGTCGTTCCCCCCTCTCCGGGTCTGACCCTCGAGGAAGCACGGAAGGCGCACAACGCGACGATTGCGGTCCGGGGCGTCTTCAACCCCGGCGTCGAGCGGGTCCGGCTGGATCTCGAGCTGGTGGACACCGCCAGCGGCCGGACGCTCGCCCGCCGCACCCTGGACGAAAACGTCCGCAACCTCACCGAGTTGCAGAAGGAGCCGGTGCGCATGGTCTGGGAGATGCTCGGGTTCGAGGCGACGCCGGCGGCGCTCAATGATCTCGACAGATTCTCGAACAACACCGTGACCGCCTGCCGGGCCTACGTCTCGGGTCGGGGCCGGCTGAGTGCGGCCGGAGACGAGGCGGACCTGCAGGCCGCGGTGGCGTCGCTCGAGCAGGCGGTCGAGGAGAACCCCGGTTACGCACCCGCCCGCGTCGCTCTCGCGCGGGCCTTCGCCCGCCTCTTCGAGGAGACACGCGAAGAGCTGTGGAAAGAGCGGGCGGTCGCGGAGGCCGAGTACGCCATCGGCCTCGACAACGATGCGGCCGGGCCGTACCTGGTGATCGGCAAGGTGTACGGGACCGCGGGCGAAAGCGAGCTCGAGCTCGGGGCTTACCGAAAGGCGGCGGCACACGCCAAGACCGCGGGGCCGTTCTACTCGTTGGGGAAGGCCGCAACCGATGCCGGCGAGTTCCAGGAGGCGGAGCGTGCGCTGCAGACGGCGATCAACCTGCGCCCGGATTGGACCGATGGGCACTCCGCGCTCGGGTACCTGTACGTCCAGATGGGTCGCTACGACGCGGCCGCGAACGAGTACCGACACGCCGCCCGGGCGGCGCCGGAATACCCGGAGGCGCACACCAACCTCGGCGCCGTCCTCTACTTCCAGAACCGGCGGGATGAGGCCAAGCAAGCGTTCGACGCCGCGCTGGCTCTCGGACCGAACGCAGCCGCCTACTCGAACCTCGGCGTACTTTACTTCGAAGAGGCGCGCTACGGCGACGCGGTCGAGATGTTCGAGAGTGCGGTGGAGCTCGCCGGCGAAGAGGTCCCTGCGGACCAGTACAACCTCGTGGGCAACGTGGCCAGCGCCCAGTATTGGAGCGGCGAGCGGGAAAGCGCGAGAGCAAGCTACAAACACGCCATCGACCTCGCCGAGTCATACCTCAGAGATGACAGCGACAACCAGTCGGTGATGGCCGACCTCGCCGAGTATTACGGCATGGTCGGTAAATACGATCGGGGGATCGAGCTGCTCGAGGCGGTCACCCGAAAAGAGATCCGCGACCCCTACTCCATGGGCGCGATCGCCGAGAGCTACGAGATCCTCGGCGAACGGGAGCTGGCGGTGGAGTGGATCGGAACGGCCCTCGACAACGGGCTCACCGTGGACTGGTTCGAACGCACACCTGCATTCAACAGCTTACGGGAGGACGATCGTTACAGGGAACTTGTTCAACAATCTATGAACCAAGGCTGAGCTGACGGATCTGTTTGGCCGCAACGAAGGAGGGAACCATGTCGAAAAACTACACGATCGATATTGAAGAGATCTCGCCGGTGGCATTTGCCGTACCTGGGATCCGAAAGGTCTGCACCGGCGACACCGTGGCCTTTCATAACGCGACGTCCGGCACGATCAAGATCAGAATGGCTGCCGATGATGTCCTGAAGGGCCTGGAAGAAGAGAATTTCGTGAAGGTGCTTTCGGACCGCACATCAGAACAGTTCGAGGTGTTGAAGGACTCGGGGACCCACGAAATATCGGTGCACTACAGTTACAAAGACAAGAAGAAGAAAAACAAACTCCGCACCGGCTTCGCCATCGGCGCCTCGAGCCCGAAGATCATCATCGTGCGGCCAAGGTAGCGCTGAGCATTATCCCTTCTCGAGCACGACCCGGTAGCGAGCCTTCCCCGCCCGGAGGTGATCGAGCGCCTCGTTGACCTCGCTCATTGGGAAGTGCTCGGTCACCGCCTCGATTCCGTGACGGGCGCAGAACTCCAGCATCATCGCGGTGGTGGCCGGCGAGCCGAGGGGGGAGCCCGACACGCTCTTCTGGCCGGGAATGACACCGAAGGCCGGGACGGGAATGGGGGTCGGCGCCGCTCCGACCAAGTGCAGGCGGCCCCTCGGACCGAGGGCTGCGAGGAATGAGATCCAGTCGAGGTCGACATTAACCGTCGACAGGATGAAGTCGAGGCTGCCGGCGACCGCCTCGAGCTGGGCGGCGTCGCGCGAGTTGACCACGTGGTGCGCGCCCATCTCGCGCGCCTCGTCCGCCTTCGCATCGGTCGACGTGAACGCGGTGACCTCACAACCCCACTTGGCGAGGAATTGCAGCGCCAGGTGACCGAGACCGCCGATGCCAATCACCCCGACGCGGTCGGTCGGCCGGACGCCGAACTGGATGATCGGGCTGAACACCGTGATGCCGCCGCAAAAAAGCGGACCGGCCTTCGCCGCATCCACTCCCTGAGGCAGCGGGATGGCCCATTCGGCCTGGCACCGCACCGTGTCGGCAAAACCGCCGTGTCGGCCGACGATGGTTGCCTCGTTGCCGGCGCAGAGGTTGTGGTCGCCGCTCATACACTG
>SDBT01007658.1_pt1 | contig 17746 bp, 13 predicted proteins | sample 2277101 | NCBI WGS metagenome assembly SDBT01 (sample SAMN10404973, study PRJNA504765) | marine sediment metagenome | isolation source: marine sediment core GS10_PC15, 103 cmbsf | place: Arctic Ocean: Southern Knipovich Ridge | collected 2010 | reverse complement strand
AAATGACTCGATCTAAAGCGCGGATAGGAATAGATGCGGATCAAATTAGTGCGCAAAAGAAAATTTTCGATAACATACAACTCGTTCGTGAAAATCTTGAGAAACAACGAGATGTGTTGTTTCGAACTCGTGTTAATGAATTTCGGCGATGTTTTGATTTATTGCGAAGAGCTGAAGCATACGAAAAAGAGCAGATTGATATTTTGAGTAAGTCGACAGGGGTCTATTCAGGCTTAACAGCATTGATTAATAACAAACTTCGCTTGATTGGATTTATTACCGGAGAGTTGGAATCAAGAACAATTTGGTATCGCCCGGAATATGCGATTACCTGGGATGGCATTAAAAATCTCACCCCTGACACCATTAATTTTTTGACCTATGTGCGCAACTATTTTACGGGTGGCACAATCATTAATACGTTAAACCACTTATACGAAACAGCCAAAGCACCAGCTGAGAGCGCGGCGCTTTTATTGAAACTACTAGCTTCTTTGCTTGCGCTGCTTGGTCTGTACTTCTTGTTGCCGCGTTTTATCACGTTTTTGAAAACGTTCTTTGAGTTTGGTATTGCATATGTTGTTTCAATGTGTTTGGCGGGTGTCTGTAGTTTTATATATCGGTATTTTTTTGGTATCGCAACATGGCTTTTATTGTTTCTGGCATTGTTGTATCAAGATGCAGCGGACGCGTATCTGTATATTATCTTTTATTTGCTTTCTATACCCTATCTGCTCTATTTGGCAAACTGTTTTCTTCGGTTTATCATTCGCTTTAATCAGGAGAATGAGTATGCATTTATATCTGCAGAGTTTCAACGACGATTGTGGCTTGTTTTATCGGTACTGATTTATTCGACCATTATTATTTTCTTTTTCCGCGAAGCGTTCATACTTGCGCATTACTACCACTCGGAATTGCCAATCATTTTGCTCGCGGTTAATTTTATTATTTTTCAAATCGCGCTTATTTTGCTGATTGATAAAGAACAGATTCTTGGGTTTATACCAACAAAAAATGAATTTTGGACGATTGTACATGAGCAAGTGAATCGATTTTATTACCTTATGCTTTTGATGCTGATTACGATTATTATCTTGAGTAATCCGTATGTTGGGTTTGGCAGATTGGTTCTCTACGCCTTGTTTGGGTTTTTGTATAGCATTATTCTTCTTATGCTTCTCTATTGGATGCATGGCCTATTTAAGCGTACGGCATCCCGTTTATTTTTTGTTTCAGTTGATGATGTTGCTAGAGAACGATTTGCAAATGCAAAAACATGGTTTGGTATTACGATTATTTCCTCATTTTTGCTGCTCAGTTTTCTCGGGCTTGTTATTGGCGCCAAAATTTGGGGATGGCCTATCACGTTTTCAAAGATAAGCGAGTTGATGTATTTTCCACTGATTGGCGAAGAAACCAAAAGTCCTATTACGCTGATTACATTTGGCAAAATTTTGGCATTTCTTGTGATGGGTTTTGTAACGGCATACGGGCTCAACCGGTTTGTTCTTGATCGAATTTTCGATTTATTGTTGGTTGATCCCGGTGTACAGCATACGGTAACAAGTATTGCGCAGTATTTGATTATTATTACGGCGGTGTTTTTTGGATTTCAAAGCGCAAAGCTTGGCGTTTTAGTTAATTATATTGTTGGTGCCTTAATCCTTGGTTTGGGTTGGGTATTAAAAGAGCCGATTGGTGATTTTGTTTCCTACTTTATTATTTTGGTTCAGCGTCCTATTAAAATTGGTGATTTTATTAAAGTGGATGATGAGATTACGGGTGTGGTGCGTAAAATTACGGCTCGGTCAGTTATTTTAAGAAGAAAAAATAGTACTACATTAGTGGTTCCGAATTCGCTGCTGATTAGCAAAACAATCGTTAACTGGAATTATACACGTAACTTTATTGCGTTTGACGATATTGTTGTGCTCGTTGATTACAAAGAAGATCCAGAAAAAGTGAAAGAGGTGTTGTATCGTGTGGTTGAATCGTATCAAAACGTTTTGAAAAATCCTAAGCCATGGGTACGTCTCGATAATTTTGGTGAATATGGATACGAATTTATGGTTCGTGGTTTTATCAGTTCGGTCTATACGCTCGAAAAATGGGAGATAGCAAGCAACATTCGTATTAATATTGTAAAGGCGTTCGATCAGCATGGTATTAAATTAGCACCGGCACGACTATTGCTCACACGATCCAATAAGCTTTCTTCTAATAACGATCATTCGAAACATAGCTAATTTTTAGTTTGGGATTGTAATTGTATTTCGTAGAGTTTCTTCATTTCTTCTTCTTGAGCATATGATTTAGTCTTTTCAACTGCAATAGTACAATCGATGGCAAAACGCAACATCTGTTCTACTTGAGGCATGTTATATTTCTTAGCAAGGCCTAAGGCAGATATGTTTTTATTGTTGGTGTGGATCACATCAAGTGATCCACGGTAATTTAAATATTGCAAAATGGTTATAGCATTTTCTTCACCTTGTTTGTCTCGGTGATCTTGTAAGTTGTTGAGAGCTTGCATGAAAGCTGTATTTCCCTCTTGATCTTGTACATTGCAGTCCGTGTACTCGAGCATCATTTCTATTTTTTCGTGGTCATTGTTTTTGATTGCTTTAAATAATTCTGTGACGTTTTGAGCGTCTAATATGGATTTCCTGCATAGCGGATTAGATGTAACAATTACTTCTGGGCCAAGCTTGTTTGGGTCGTTGTGCAAGTGCAAGAGGTTCTGTAAGAACGTTTTTTTGTTTTTTTGTATATTGCTCAGCTTTGATTTTTTAAAATTGATTTCTGTTTCTTCAATGTTTTGTGCGGAATTGCCCTCTTTTCTTTTGTGTATAAACTCCAACAGATTGTTTTCCGATTGTGAAGGCGTTTTTTTTGATGGAGCACTTGAAGACCGAGATCGCGAATTATCGGGTCCCATTCCTTTTATGGATGTAGCACTAGCGAAGAACAAAAATAAAAAAGAGAGTAGCCTGTATTTCATATGGTTCATTATGATTCTTTGTTGTTATGAGTTGTGAAAACCTTTATATATCAGGTATATAGTAGCATTACTCTTGAGAATCATCGACCTTATTTTTTTCTTTTGTGATAAGTTGAGCAATTTTTTGATATGCGTTGGACATATAAATACCAATAAGGATCATTCCGATTGCGCCAAGCAGAACGATGGTATTAAGGGTTCCATGGGCAATGCCAAGCGTATTAAAGAGTAGAATAACACCGGCGACAATTAAAAGAATTCCTTTGGTCATATCAGAAAGGTTCATAAGAAACTTCATTACAGTACTCCTTTTTATATTACTCTTCTGGCATCATGTTTCTGATTGAGTAGTATCCTAACAAAAGAGTGTTCCTTTGAGCAAGCTGTTTACAAAAGGGTGTATCTTGACTTTTCGCTCTGCTGGGTGATAACCATTAAGAGATAATTTAAATTGTTGTATCTGGTCTGGATGCTATGAAAAAAAACGTTCTATATTCATTCTTTTCTACTATTGTACGGCCCAAATACCAAGTGGTTGCACTGATTATTACTTCCATTGTGACGATTTATGTGCTTGATCGTGCGTTAGATTTGTATCGTCCACTTGAGAAAATGACGCAACTTCTTCCCATTACACCGAAAAAAATCAAGGAATGGGGAGGAGAACCAACTATTGTGCAAGTGGGGCTCTACATTACCAATTGGCATGAATTTGATGTTCGAGACAACTTGTTTGTATTTGATGGCGTATTGTGGTTTCAATTTGATCCCGCATTAATTTCGCTTGATACGATCGATAAATTTTCTTTTGAAAAAGGTGAAATACTAAAAAAATCTAAACCTGATACAAAGTTAATTGATGGCAAACTATTTGCAGAATACGAAGTGCGGCTTCGTTTTACTACCAATTTGAGTCACCGTATGTTTCCGCTTGATGATCATCGCGTGTATATTGCTTTGCTTAATACATTTGTAACTCCAAGCGAGGTGATGTTTCAGGTGAAAAAATCAAGTTTCGCTTTTTCTGAAAGTGTTTTTATCCCAGACTGGAAGCGGATAGATTATGAAGTTGTCAGTGGTTATGAAGAACAAAATATTGATAAGTATGATAAGCGAAAAGTGGTACGTAATCCGAAGGTAATATTTTCGCTCGACTTCCGTCGCTCGGGGATAAGCCTTATCATGCTTATTTTATTGCCGATATTTCTTATATTTTTTATAGGGTTGTTTTCATTCGCATTTGATCCAGCATTGGCGCAGATGCCGATTGTGCTTTTTGCAACCACAGCGTTAACTTCCTTGGTTACCTATCGCTTTGTTATTCAGCGGATGTCACCAACTGTTGGATATTTCCTTTTAAGTGATCTTATTTTTACGCTCTTTTTAGCATTTGAGTTTCTTGTGTTTATTATTGGTGTGAGAATGGTAAAGTCGTGTAAATTAATGCACACATTAGTTATTATACGAGGGATTATATTTCTCTTGTTTCACATCAGCTTTATTATTTTATGGTATTATCTACTCTTTTATTGGATTGGATGAGGGGTGTAATGAAACGATTCGCTCTATTGTTTGGAATTTTGATATGCATAAGCCATGTATCTTTCCTTGATGCTCTTACATTGTCCGGTATGCAACAATATGCAGAATCTGTTCCAGAGTATGTGGAAGCTGAGAATTGGTTGAATCCAGATTTTTCTGAATTTTATAAGGGAAACAAGCCGGGCTTTGGTCGTCGATTCCTTAATTGGTTTGGGTTTGGCTATAAAGGATGGAATGCTCGTGCATTTAAAAAAACATTGCTTTCTCTTACAAAAAAGCGAGAACTGAATGGTCAAGTTGGTGACTTTATTCAGAAATATAAGACAATGCCGGGAGATCATGTTCTTGCATGGATTGATTTGTTTGGTGCATTTCATTCTCTCATTCGTGATTTGGTTGAATTAAAAAACAAGGGAATTATTAACGATGATCTAAAAATCATGAAAGATAATTACTTGTTTGTGTTCAATGGGAATCTGATTAATCATTCATCATATGTGCTTGAAACATTAACCGTGGTGATGCAATTGCTTGCGGTGAACCCTCAACAAGTTGTGTATGTGCGCGGTACTCAGGAGGATAAACAAGAATGGCATAGTTATGCATTAGCCAGAGAGTTAAAGATTCGAGCAGCACATCTTTCTCATGAAATGATTCCTCTGAATAAAAACGTTACCAAATTTTTCAATACGCTTCCGTTGGGGTTATTTTTGCTGCAGGTATCTGAAAAAGAAATCAATGTTGTTTTGATTGCAAATAATGAATACAGCAGAGCTGGTTTTACGCCAAAGAATTTTGCAGGGTTTCTTGAAGATGAGAAAGCAGAGCGAATTAGCTCGTTTAAACTTTCTAATAAAGCAATGTCAAAAAAAGAAGTTCATGTAAAGGCGCTGATCACTGGTGAGGATCGTTCTGTGACGTATCATCAAACACAAGGACTCACCATGCTTGGCATGCAACGTGAAGCATTGCAGTGGCTTGTGTTTTCTTCTCCTACCAGCAGGAACCGGCGTTTGTATGAATTTTTTTATGATGCATTTGCAGAAATATATGTTGCTGATCAGATGAGTGATTGGACTATATCTTTGTATAATCAGGATGTACGAAAACTACTTGGTTTTAAAAAATCGGTTACGTATGATTTATTAACTGGTCAGCGAGTGAGAGAGGGCGTAAAGAAAGTTAAAAAAAAGGTTGCTAAGAAAGAAGAAAAAGGACTAGGAAAAAAAGATTCTATGCTGCCAGTAAAAGAAGAGGAAAAAAGTGAGCCTGGGGATGTTCAGGAAAAAGAAGCGGTTGTTCTGGGATCCACAATAGATTTGTCCAAAAGTGCAAGCATGATTGGAAAAGATGTGCGAGATGGGCTTGATCTTGCCTTTGGACGTGCAGTGCAAATGGGTGGGGTGAATTCGTATCTACCCCGCATTATTATTCGTGATGATGGGTATACTCCAAGCAAATCAAGAGCATTAGTGGAAGATTTTCTCAATAAATCAAATATAAGTATATTTCTTAATTCGGTTGGTAGCCCAACCACAGAATCATATCTTGATTTGATACAAGCTGGAAAAGCACTTGTTTTGTTTCCGTATACAGGAGCTCCAATTTTTCGCAAACCTGAATTGAAATATTTAGCACATATGCGCATTGGGTATGTTGACGAAGGGCGTGCATTAGCAGATTATGCAATTGATTCATTAAATGCTCGCAAGGTGGCAATTTTTTATCAAAATGATGCATTTGGCTTGGGAGCTCTGCAAGGTGCGATGGAAGTTCTTGATGCAAGAGGGTTTAAGGACGTGGTGAAAGTTCCGTATGAACGGAACGACGTACAATTTGAGCTTCAAGCAAAAAAAATTGAACAATCTGATCCGGATACTATTTTCTTTTTTGCTGTAACACCAGCGGCACGAAGTTTAGTGCGTCAGTTGGGAGTTTCTTTTTTGAGAGGAAAAAATTTAATTGGTATGTCGGTATACGACGAAGCATTCGAGCAATTTCTTGAATCAAAAGGGTTGCGTTTTGTTATGGTCCGCGTGGTGCCCAATCCAAGGACTAGTGACCTGGAGATCGTGAAGGAATACCGTGATGCTGCAAAGGCCAGTAATCATGTGCCAAATTTTAATGCCTTAGAAGCATTCATTAATGCAAACATATTTTTTGATATTATCAAGCGCATAAAGCCTCCTCTTACAAAAGAAAAGATTATAGAAGAGATAGAGAAGATAAAAAATTACAATTTTAAAGGGATAGAGCTTGATTTTGATCCTAACTCACGTGAACTGGTAAGAACGTTGTGGATTGATACAGGTGACGGGCCATGGATTAAGAAAGAAGTGCGTCCTGCTTCCGATCAAAAAAAGAAAGCCCAAGAAAAAGAACAGCTTGCAGTTCCTGCGTCTGATACCGAAAAAAAAAAAGAACAGCCTAAATCCGTAGAAGATAAGAAACAACCGTTACGTTTCGGATCAGTTATAGATCTTTCTAAGGGGGTTAAGCAACAGGGAATAGCGGTAAAACATGGTATTGAATTGCGATTGCAAGAGGCTCATGATGCCGATGATAATTTGATAGAGCGAGTTATTGTTGTTGATGATAGCTATACGCCGAGTATAACTCGAAAAGAAGTAGAGGGTTTTTTGAGGCAAGATATTGATAGTCTGCTTGCCCCGGTAGGAAGTCCAACGCTTGAATCGTATCTTGATCTTGTAAAAGAGGGCAAAGTACTGGTACTGTTTCCCATTACAGGAGCACCACTTTTTCGTAAGCCAGATTTGAAATATATTGCTCATATTCGTCCTTCCTATAAAACAGAAGGAAAGCTATTAGCAGAGTATGCACTTGAGACGATTAAGGCTCGTAAGGGGGTTCTTTTTTATCAAGATGATGCCTTTGGCAAAGGGGTGCTTGATGGCGCACGTAAGGTGTTGCAAGAGCGTGGGATAACGAATTGGATTGAAGTTCCGTATCAGAGGAATGATGTTAATTTTAAAAAACAGGTTGATAAAATAACACAATACGACCCCGACACCATTTTGTTTTTTTCTACCACAACAGCTGCGAGTGGCCTAATTCGCCAGATGGGAGTTCAAAACGTTTTGGGTAAACAGTTGTTGGCAAACTCAGATTTTGGTGAAGAGCGATTTTTGGTTTTTGTCCGGGATAAAGGATTGAAATTAGTGTATCTGAATGTTGTACCAAATCCTGAAACAAGTAATCTTGTGATCGTGAAGCAATTTCGAGAAGCTGCAAAAAAACAGGGTATTGCTTTGGATACCTTTAGTTTAGAATCATACATTGCTACAGATTTCTTACTTGATATAGTACAAAAAATAAAGGGTGTGGTAACGAAGGAAAAAATTATTGATGCGATTGAAAAGATAAAAAACTATACCTATAAGGGATTGCACTTTGATTTTAATCCAGAAACTCGTACGCTCTCTTCAACGTTTTGGATGAGTACTGGTACGCCCAATTGGAAAGAGATTGCGATTAAACATAACAAAGAAGATGAATCATGAAAAAAAGTTGGTTTGAATACCTGTGTAATGAAATTGTTCGTCCGCAGTATCAGGTAGTTGCACTCTGTTTCACCTTTTCCGTCGTTATATTTTTTGGTTGGCGTGCCATTTATATGTATCGTCCCTTAGAGCAATGGCCAGAGGTAAAATCTGTGGTGCCCGAAAAAGTGAAGGAATGGGGTGGCGAGCCAGTGGTAGTTCAGGTTGGTTTGTATATAACCAATTGGCATGCCTTTAACATTGTGACGAATGATTTTGCAGTGGACGGGGTGGTGTGGTTTCAGTTTGATCCTGCGTTGATATCGCTTGCTACGATTTCTAAATTTTCTTTTGAGCGTGGCGATATTGTTAAAAAATCACCACCAAAAACCAAATTGATTGAAAAAAAATTATTTGTTGAATATAAGATTCGTGTACGATTTACCTCTACACTCAATCATCAGTTTTTCCCTTTAGATGATCATCATATCTTTCTTTCATTGGTTAATACTTATGTAACGCCCAGTGAAGTTATTTTCCAATCATATAAATCAGACTTTTCTATATCAAAGAACGTCTTTATTCCTGGCTGGAGTCAAGTGGATCATTCAGTGAAAACGGGATATGAAGAAGAGTACCTTGATAAGTTTGATATGCGCAAAGTGGTCCGATATCCCAAGGCTGTTTTCATGTTTGATTTTGCTCGATTGGGTATAAGTTTAATATTTTTGATATTTCTTCCTTTTTTCCTAATTTTTTTTATCAGTATATTTTGGTTTTCTTTTGAACCCGATCAAGGGAGAAGCATTATGGCGTTAACAACAAGTGCGCTTGCTTCATTGATCGCGTATCGTTTTGTGATTCAGGGAATGTCTCCTAAAGTAGGATATTTTTTGTTGAGTGACCATATTTTTATGTTCTTTCTTGCGTTAGCATTTGGTAGTTTTGTGTTGGCATTTCTTTGGATACGCCAGAAAAATATGACTCCATTTATGATAAAAATTCGTGGTATACTATTTATTACATTTCATCTGTTGTTTATTGCGATGTGGTATTACCTTCTCTTTTTATGGGTTAAAGGTGTGTGATGAGGTGGTGTAGAACGTTTGGATTCCTAACATTTTTTCTTGTTGTATTCAATCAAGGTTTATATAGTGCTGGCTTTGAAACGCTTTCGGAAGTGCAAGCATATGCAGCGCAGTATCCTGAACAGGTAGCGTCAGATAATACCGATCAGTTGCGTCCAGATTTTTCATCGTTTCATAGACAAAATCGTCCTGGTGTGTGGCGACGCATTGCTTCATGGTTTGGTGCAGCGTATCCGGTGTGGGATGCTCGTAAATGTAAGTCTCTTTTGAAACAGATTACAACTGCCCGTGAATTGGATGGATTTCAGGGTGAGTTTGCAGAGCGTTATAAGCCGCGAGAAGGAGACCTTGTTAACATTTGGGGAGATTTGTTTGGTGCGTTTCATTCTTTGGTGCAAGATCTAACGTTTATTCATGAACAAGGTATCATGGATAATTCTTTTAAAATCATAAAACCCAATTGCATATTTATTTTTAATGGAAATGTGATTGATGGTTCGCCGTACGTGCTTGAAACCTTAACGCTTGTGTTGCGGTTGATGAAAATGAATCCGAGCCGGGTATTTTATATGAGGGGATATCAGGAGGATAAGGAGCGATGGCATAATTTTGAATTAGCTCGTGAGTTAAAAATTCGTGCGCGTCACATTTCTCGAGAACCAATTCCTTTAAATGATCTTTTAGTTCGGCTTTTCAATACCTTGCCACTTGCTTTGTATATAACACACGAACGTGATGAGGTGATTGAGGCGTTATTGGTGGCAAATCGTGCTGAGGTAGTGCAAAAACTTGATGAAAAAAAATTAGCACGAGTGCTTGGGGTTGATGAAAAACGAGGGTTTTTTAAAGGATCAAAAGATCATGAAGTTCGCAACAAAAAGATAGAAATAAAGGCGTATATTACCGGTGAAGATCGCTCAACCAGATATCATAAAACAGATGGTTTGACGATGATCAGTTCTATTGGTGGTGCAACAAACTGGTTGGTGTTTTCTTCGCCGACAGAGCGTAGCCAACAACTTTATAAGTTTTTTTACGATGCGTTTGTACAGATCAATGTTAAGGATGGCATACAGGATTGGACTATATCGCTTTTCAATCAAAAATTGCCTAAGCGTGCAGGGTTTCGTGAGTCGGTAGTATTTAATCTTGTTGGTGGCTGGCAATTAAATAAAAAGGATGATCAAAGTAAAGAAAAGCCGTTGCTTTTTGGTTCTACAATGGATCTTTCAAAAGGAGCAAGACCTATAGGTAAACGGGTAAAAGATGGGTTAGAGATTGCGTTTGATAAAGAACATAGGACCAATGAAGTTCCGGGTATTATTCCGGATTTGGTGACGGTAGATGATGAATACACGCCACGAAAAACACGTAATGCAGTTGAGCAAATGATGCAAAACGGTGTGTCGATATTTATTGGATCGCAAGGGAGCGCCTCTTTGGAATCGTATCTGGATTTGATCCAAGACGGAAAAGTTCTTGTCCTGTTTCCATTCACCGGAGCACCGATCTTTAGAAAGCCTAATTTGAAATATTTGATTCACTATCGCGGTTCTTATATCCGTGAGGGTGAAGTGTTGATGAACTATGCGATTAAAGATTTGAAATCAAAAAAAATCGCAATTTTTTATCAAGATGATGCGTTTGGCAGAGGCGCATTAGAAGGTGCTCAAAGAGAGTTAAAAGCTGCAGGTATATCAAACTTTTTGGAAGTTGCGCATGAGCGTAATCTGGTGGATTATAAAAAACAAGCTGCAAAAATTCAAGATTTTAATCCAGACACAATTCTGTTCTCAACCAATGCTCTTGCTATTCGTGGCTTAATTCGTCAAATGGGAGTCCAATATTTTGCAGGTAAAACATTACTTGGTCTTTCTGTGTATGAAGATGCATTCGAACGATTTTTAAAAGAAAAAGGGCTTACATTTATTTTAATTCGTATGGTTCCCGATCCGGCGACAAGCGATCTTGAAATTGTGAAAGAGTATCGTGAATGGGCAGACCGGCACAACATGGCATATGATAAAGTTTCGCTTGAGCAGTTTATTAATGCCAACATTTTATTTGAAATATTGCGCACTATAGAAAAGCCGGTAACCAGTGAGAAAATAATTGCTACAGCTGAAAACATGAAAAATTATCCGTTCAAGGGATTAGTGCTTGATTTTAATCCTGCCACTCGTGAATTATCGGGAGATTTATGGTTGGATGTTGGGCAAGATGAATGGATACTCAAAAGCAATCGCGACAAAGATAGTTTTGCTGTAAAGGCAGATAATGGCGCGGTGGCACAAGAGCAAGATGGTGCTCCATTTCGTTTAGCAACCGTTACTGATTTTTCAAAAGGGATCAAATTGCTTGGAAGGGCGTTGCAGTCTGGCATTGAACTTCGCCTTGAACAAGCGCGTGAGCAAAAAGAGCAACTTATACCGCAAATTATTTTTGTTGATGATCAGTATACTCCTTCTATTACACGAAAAGAGGTGGCAAAACTATTGAAAAAAGGTATTCAGACGATCTTTTTGCCAACGGGAAGTGCAACCTTGGAAGCATATCTTGATTGGGTGAAAGAAGAAAAATTACTTGTTCTTTTTCCAATAACTGGTGCACCAATCTTTCGTAAACCAGAATTGAAGTATATTATACATTTCCGGGGATCGTATGATGAAGAGGGACGTGCGTTGACGAAGTATGCTACTGAGACGATGCGATCTAAAAAGCTACTTTTTTTCTATCAAAATGATGAGTTTGGTTTGAGTTTATTGCGAGCGGCGCGCGAATTTCTTAAAGGACATGCAGCTCAAGTAAGAGAAGTTGCGTATGAGCGTAATGATGTAAATTTTGAAAAACAGGTAAAAGCGATACGTGAATATGATCCAGATACCATTCTCTTTTTCTCTACCGCGATAGCAGCAAAAAGCTTAATTCGTCAAATTGGAGCGACGAGTCTTTTAGGTAAAAAGATTATTGGTTGTTCCGATTTGGCAGAAACAAAACTTATTTATTTTATACGAGATTTAAATTTGGAATTTGTATATGCCAACGTATTGCCAAATCCGGAAACAAGTCAGCTTGAGATTGTAAAACAGTTTCGTCAGATGGCCAAACAAAACAATGTGGTATTGAGCGTAAATAGTTTGGAAGCCTACGTGGTTACTGATTTATTGCTCAACACTATCAATAGGATTCAGGGCAATATTACCAACGAAAAAATCATTGAACTATTAACTTCCATTAAAAACGAAAACTATAAAGGTCTCAAACTTAATTTTGATCCAGAAGAGCGTACGCTTTTGCATTCAATTTGGTTGGATACGGGCAAACCTGATTGGCTTGAAGTTTGGGTTGATTAGTGCTTTTATAGGTAACGCATCTTTTGATCAAGATTCCATATTGCTTACCATTCTTTAATGTAAGTTTGCTTTTGAAGATCTAAAACGCCGAATTTATTGAAAGTAAGGTCTGGACCTTCTTGAGATAATAATTTTTCAAGCACTTTACTGGAAAGGTTCTTCATTTCTGTTTTTATGCGCTCTGAAATATTATTTATCTGAGATGTGTTTTTGATATTATTTTTGATCGATTGTAATCGAATTCTGCCAATCCCCATATGCGGAATAAATGGGAACCGTTCACTTTTTGCCACGTTATACAAATCCTAATCATGTTCATTTTTATACGTATCATTCAATTGGTGAGCCATAGCTTTGATTTGTTGATTGAGCGAAGCAAGTTCTCCTGTCTGATCGTCAATCATAAAAACAAGTTCGTCTTGTTGATCTCCAAAGAATTGTGCATTTGAAGTTGCATGCACATTGGTTATCTTTGTTTGAGCAAGATTTAGTTTATCCAAAGCGGATATGAGGATGGGATCATTTTTATGAGCGATGTCAGATACATAGTAGAGCGTCATTCGCTGTCGTTTTTTGGGGATGAAGAAATCGAAATTATAATCTTGATCTAAGCCGAGCTCTTGCTTGATAATGCCATTTATCTTTGGCGCTAGTTCTTGTATGGCTTCCGTGATGATTGATGAACCTGTATATGCTTGAATGGCCAAATTGTGTGTTTCTTGAATTGGTGGCGATGGTATATTGGCACAGCTTGGTAGGAGGAAGCATATAGCGAGCATCAGGCATGTTTTCATAAGAACTTTCCTTTTCCTTTATTTGGTTTTGCCACTTAGTAGCTTCTTCTTTTCAACTTACATGTTTTTGCAAGTGTACTGGAATGCTAAAACTTTCGAACATTTTCTCTAAATGCATGTGCATATTCTTCATCACAATATTTTGCAATCCTTGGTAGAGTTTGATATGTAGAGTTTGATATTGTCTTATATAATAGATTATTGCATTACCTGGCAAGAAAGAATTGTAGGAGCAAAAAATGAAAAAAGCTTTGTTCGTAATAAGTGTTATGCCTTTAACATTAGCATTTATAAGTTATAAATGCTTTTACCAAACGCCTGCAAGAGAGACCATTTTTGATAGAATCGTGACTATTTCACACGAATTGGTTCTCGACATTCCTTATCTACCCCCATTATGCGATGAAATAATTGGACTTAAAAAAGGGTATGTGCCTATAAAAAATGGAAACCTCTACTATGAGCAAGAAGGGAAAGGAGTTCCTCTTGTGCTTATCAATGGTGGGCCAGGAAATACACATCACGGTTTCCATCCATATTTTACACAACTCAAAGATATTGTACGTGTTGTTTATTACGATCAACGAGGAACTGGAAAATCGAGTAGCGATGCTACGGGCAAAACATATACTGTCAATCAAGCAGTTGAAGATTTAGAGAGTCTTCGAAAAGCGTTAAAGATTGATAAATGGGTATTGCTTGGGTGGTCATATGGCGGCTTATTAGCACAACTTTATGCATTGGCATATCCAGAACATTGTGCAGGATTAGTTTTAGTTGCAGCCCAATCAGGAGTTTCTGATCCTATAACAGAACCGATTCGTGATCGAATGTTTATCTCACAAGCAGAAGATGATGCGATAAATGCTATTAGGCAGCAGTATAATGAGGGAAACATTACTGGTATTCAATCTTTCTATAATCAACACCTTGCTGGTGATTGGAAGCGTCAAAGTTATTACAAGCCAACGCAAGATGAATTGATCCGAAAAGCGCTCTATGCGTGGACGCCAGCGCCAGGATTTATAGAAACAATTCGGCTGGAAAGTGATGCTATGAATTTGGAAAGCAAGTTGAAAAGCAAGTTTGATGACTTTACTACTCCAACATTAATCTTTGAGGGCAAGTGGGATTTGCTTTGGTGGAACCCAGATAGGGCTGAAGTTATGCGCAAAAACCACCCCCGTGCTCAAGTCGAGATTTTTGATAAAGCTGGTCATTATATATTTGTGGATGAACCTAAGAAATTCTTTACAATACTGAAAGCATTTTTAAGAAAAATTGAGCAAGATAAAAATGAATAAAACCCCATAACACCTAGGAATGCTATGCAATCAAAAGTACCCGAGAGTTATGAAAATACCACCTTCAAATCTAGAGATTTTTCCAAGCAAATTTTCGAAGAGTATGATTTTTCTAACTGCGTCTTTGTAAAGTGTAATTTTACCGATAGTTCCTTCCAGAAGGCAAACCTATGGCAATGCACCTTTAAAGAGTGCAACTTTAGTCTTGTGAATCTTACGGCATGCCGAATGTAAGATGTATTGTTTGAAGATTCAAAATTAATGGGAATAAACTTCTCCAAATGTAATACATCGCTCCTTTTTTCTATTAATATAATTGGTTCTTTGCTGCAATTTTGTAACTTTTCAGAGCTTTCCATGAAAAAGACCATTTTTGAAGCGAGTAAAATTATTCAATCAAAATAATACTGTTTTAAGTCTTGGCATGTTTCTATCCTTCTCTTTCTTTATCAAAAGTGTTCGGTTAGTTTTTGTTGCAATATTTCTTTGCTCATAAAGCCAGTTTCTTTTCCAATCACTTTGCCATTCTTTACAAAAAGTATTGTTGGAAATACTTCAATACCAAGTTGTTTTGCGAGTTCTGTTTCTTCTTCTACGCAATTAAAACGAACGAACTTGTAGGCGGTATGAGCTGTGGCGACCTCTTCAAAAATTGGTGCCAATTTACGGCATGGTCCACACCAGTTTGTATACACATCAATAACTACCGGTTTGTCTGTATTAAGAACGTCTTGTTCGAAATTTGCTTGCGTGATGTTTGCCAATGAACTTTCGATTGGTGTCGGATTTTTCATTTCCTCGGTTACGTTTTCTTCCAAAATTTTCATGTAATAACAATGAGGCTGGCTTTTTGGAGTTTCTTCGGCAGATTTTTGTTGTTCTGGCATCGATTTCTTGATCCGTTCAGTCATCATTTTTACTTGTTGACTATTATCGATGAAGCCAATTTTTTCTACGGTTGAGCGTTGAGCAGCATTGTCTTCATGCATCATAATATTCACGGCTACTAATTTTTTATGGCTCATGTCTTGCAGGACACGCTTAAGCAATAGTTCTTCACCTGTATCCTGATAGGATGGGTCAACGGAAAGCAACACGATGTTTCCCGTAATTGTTGGTGTTGGTTCTTTCATAGTGTTTATCAGGCAAGCAATAAACCCCAAAGCTTTTTCTTTATCACGTAGAACATGTGCAGAATAGGTCAGATCACCAGTGACGGTAAGACCAGTGGGTGATGATTGCTCAAAGTCTTCAGTTTTTTGACTAAAATAAGGAACAAGGAATTCCGATGTTATATGGGGGAGTTTTAATTGATCCTCATCAATAAGCTTTCGAACATCGAGCTGATCACGATCAGCATCATAGGGAGTAATTGTTGCTTGTATACAGGTATCTCCATTGCATAATGTAATGGTACTTTCTTGTAATGAACTTTGTGTAACTTCCATGCCATAAGCCCATGATATGTTAATCAATGAGAGAAATAAGAGAGTTTTTTTCATGGGATTTTTCCTTAGAATTTAAGAACATCATATATACGTCGAAGGTAGCATTAATAGTCCCTTTATGCCAGAAACTTAGGCAACATTAACCTATCATTCACAGTTATCTTCTATATTTTACAGTTACTATTGGCCCATATAATATCTTTCTTGGGGATTACAATAAGCTCGCAACTCAGATATTTTATCATTATCATCCCATTCTATAAATAAGACACCGCAAACCGTCAAATTATCTAGATGGACTGTTGAATTCCAATGATAGAGCTTTGTGCTCACTGCATACGGCCCAGTTGGTTTAGGAAAGTAAAATGGCGGTTGGAACCAGATAAGATATATGATGAATCCGGCAACTAAAATAATGACTATTGATAAGAGATAGAGACAATATTTTAATCCTTTAAATACCACTGTTTCCATGGAATTGACGCTCTCTTTTATCTTAATCCCATACGCTGCATACGTTCTACCCCCATTCTTCTATTAGCATCTTGCATTCTTTCATGGTCTCCATTTGTTGGACTAAACACTGTTTGTCGATACTTATGATCCATTTCTGCTCGCATTTTGTCAGCCGATGCTCTTCTTTCCTCAAAATCTTGGTTTATTCGTTGATTTAAATCTAATGGTTTTCCAAACATATCTTTTTGTTGGAACATATCAGCAGCAGTTTGATGATTTGTTAAAATGTGCGCAAACATAAGGAAAAGAAATAGGCCTGTTACTTGTAGGTGAGGAGTATGGTTTTTTGAAACGTATTCACTTGTAGAAATCATTGGAATACATAATTCTGTTTTTGGTTCTGGAAATAGAATTTTTTGGGGACTCTTTTGTTTGCCAAGTTCTCTATTGATTTTTTGCAAAAAACGTTGCGATCTTTCTTTGGGCGCCTTTTTTTTGTATGTCTGTTGGGCGCGCGGATTTTTTTTATTGTACATAGTTTTATAGTCTACTCTGTGTATACATTCACTCGTATGTGAAATAAATAGAAGTGATAATTGAACGGTAAGTAAGTATATTTTTTTCATTCGTTTTTCTTTTTGTATAAGGTTCTGTTTTTTTCTTTGTATCCCATCTAATTTGCTTGTATCAATAAGAATGAGGGTTTTATTGCGAGGAGATAGATTGTCTGATTGTAGCAATTCTTTGAGATTTCTCCAATTTCACGTTCAAGATGTATGAGAGGTCTTTCATTATACTTGGCCTCATTCGGCATCAACTTTGTATGTCTTGCTTTTAACATATTAAAACAGCTAGAAATAAGAACAATATTGTAAATATTCAAAATCTATCGGATAAGCTCTTATAAAGGAAGATTGATCGATAGAGATTATGCTATCACGGATCAAATAAACAGTAAGACATACGACATACTATAAGAATGCTCTGAGTATTTATTTTGACGGAATAGATCTCTTTGAATAAAGTGAAAAAAAAGGGAAATGATTATGTTCTTGAAAATCGGTGGATAATATGAGGCAAAGAAAAATAGTAGTTTATATATGTTTTTTTTTGATCTATAACCAAACAATTTTTAACAATGATTTGTCTAGTCCTTCTTTGTCGCTACAAACCTTACTTGATAATGTTGTGAGGAGAAATCCTGATTTAGCAGCGGCTCAATCTCGAGTGCGGGCTGCTTATCAAGTGATACCTCAA
>SDBT01007657.1_pt1 | contig 17746 bp, 21 predicted proteins | sample 2277101 | NCBI WGS metagenome assembly SDBT01 (sample SAMN10404973, study PRJNA504765) | marine sediment metagenome | isolation source: marine sediment core GS10_PC15, 103 cmbsf | place: Arctic Ocean: Southern Knipovich Ridge | collected 2010 | reverse complement strand
GGTAAAGGCAGCCCTCCGCGTCCTCCGGCTCTGATCTCTTCGAGACGTGCCCTGAATTTCTCGACCCCTTTTGTTATACCTTCCCATAACTCCGGCGCCGTTCGCTCAACTAGTCGGTCCCATCCCTCCTCGTTTATTTCTTTTATCCGCTTGGCAACTTCCAGCCATCCATCCGTCACTTTGCCGGGGAATGTTAACTCAATAAACTCCTCACGTGTCGCGGAGACCGCTTTGTCACGCGCAAGCACCCTTTTGCTTATTTCTACCTCTTCACGTGTGGGGCCCCCTTTGTTACGCGCAACGAAACTCTTGCTTATTCTTAGCTCTTCTGCAAAATCCCCTGTTATTCTCGCCTTGATCACTTTGCCCACATCGGCAATATTTAGGAAAAAATTCTCCAAATCCCCTGTTATCCGTGCCTTGTTCAACTTCACAAGATCTACGACACCCAGAGAAACATTCTTGGTTATGTTTTCGGCCCTTAGCGCCGACACGCCGATCTCGAACTGTATGTCATCCATGATTTTGCGGATTATTACTGTTAACGATTTTCCCCATGTTATAAAAGCTATCTGAGATGCATCGAGCCCAAATTTCCAGGCCTCCGTCCAGTCGTTACGCATGAAATCCGATATCTCAACCACAACATCCTTGATCAACACCGAACCGGCAACGAATGTTTTTGCGGTATCACCTATCGCTTTTTTGTTGTCTCTGGCCCAGTCCCTGATACCTTTTGCCGATTCGACCATCGCCGGCAAAAATGCGGTTGCGATCTCTTCTTTCACATCAGTTATTTCTATCCGCATCTGAGCCAACGCGCCGGCACCTTCAGCTGCCGCTTTTGCCTGGCCTCCGAACTCATTGGTAAGCTCTTTTAAAATTATCCGCTGCGCATCAAATAACCTGTTCGACGCAACCAGCTCTTTGATCTGATCTCTCTGTTGTTGTGTTAGCGACACCCCTGATTTAGTTAACGCGGTCACTCCCTTGACCGGATCGTTTAGTGCTTTGCCTAGTTGTATAAACACGCTCCTGACGTCCCCGGTTTTTCCCAGTGCCGTCGCTAAGTCCAACGCCAGCAACGTCGTTTCTTTGAAAACGTCGCCTTTTACTTCTTTAAATGTTGCCAAAAGCGACTCACCGGTGATGATCATATCTTCGGTGAAGGTTGTTACTTCCTGCAGCTCTGCGGCGTAGTTCACCAGCTCATTAAATGACAGTCTCGCGGCATGGCCCGTTGCGACGAGCGCCTGTTGGAGTTTCTTTTCTGCGGCCTCCTGCTCGATCGCACCGGCGACAGCCGCTCTCGCCTCGCGACCAACAGCTATCGCTCCAAACAAAGCCGCACCAGCTACGGCAGCCTTGCGCAACGTAGATCCCAGGCTGTCGACGGCACCCCCGATCGAGATCAGCTTTTTGGAAGCTTCATCCCGTGCCTTTACAACAATATTTACGTCATGTCTACCCATCTATGATCCCGAGTTCGTTCTTGATCCTTTGCTCCTGTTCGAAAATATAATCGCAGGCATCGACAAAACACTGTGCCTGGTCCAACGCCCCGCCGGCGACCGGCGGCAAGCCCTTGCTGTAGAGCCTTGCATATTTCAGCACCTCCCAAACTTCGGCAGGCACTTCAAACAACGGGCACCGCTCGATATCGATCTCGCCTTCGCCACTGCATTTATCGCAGCATCTATCGTTGCCTTCACACGCCGGACAAACGATCGACAGTGGCTCGGCGGCGGTCGGTGCGGTTTTGCATTTTAAGATTCCGGGGCACTTGGTGCAGCCTTTAAAACATCCGTATCTGAGACCGAGGGCAATTCGGATGGCTCTTTTTTCAGAAAATCCGGGCGGGTTCTCAGCAACCGCTGGATCACCTCCGTTGCTTCCATAACCCCGACGATATCTTCCAGCACCTCGAGATCGAACGGGATCTCTTTGCCGTCTCTGCCGATCATGTTTTCCCAGCCGATTAGAAATTTACGCAGCGTTTCGAACGTGAGATCGCAAGCCTCGACATTATCTTTGCTGTCGACGATCTTTTCATCAAACTCGGCGAGTATCCTGCATTGCCGGCCATTCAAAAAGTTAAAGATAAACGCAGGCCGGCTTGCCTCCGGTTTATCTTCGTCACTATTGAGAACTATTTTATTTTTCCTTTTCGGGTCCAGTGCTAACGGCATTGCTTTTCCTTTCGCTTTCAGTTCGCAGATATTTTTCTTTCGTTTTATCCGGCAGCGAGCTCCAGATGACACCGAGCTGATCGTCGGTGGCATCGGTAAGTCCGCCGCGGTTACTGGTAATCGCTTTTCGGATCTGTTGTTTTGTCGCTTTCATTGTCATGCCTTTCTGTTAGATGGCGGCAACGGTTATCACCACGGCATCGTCGTTGGCCGGGTCGGTGTTTAGGCACTGGCCGGACCAGTCGAGCGTGGCGATGTTGTCGCGGTCGCTCGGGGTCTTTTCGATCGTCTGGACGGCGCCGGTCGCGATCGTGATCGTGTCGGTGCCATCGGTTGCCTGCAGCGAGATCGCCGCCAGCGTGCCGGCCTTTTCAATGCCATCGAAATCGTAGTTTGCAACCAGGTCATCCTCTGGATCGACTGATACCTGCGGGTCGTTGCTGGGTATCGCCGCTGTCAGGATCGCGGTGGTGTCGGAAGCGTCCGGACGCAGGGATACGGCGTTGTTCATCGCCATCTCGTAGTTGGCGATCAGCATCGCAACTGCGCCGAGGGTGAACGCGCCGCCTTGGACCTTCATCGGTGTCTGGGTGCCGGGTGCGTAGGCCGCCAGGGCCTCATCTTCGACGACGGCGTACTTGCCTATAAATGTCGCTTCGCCGATCAGGTCGTCGCCTACTTTGCCGGTGAACTTGATCTCGCCCATGGCGCCGTAGAGCGACTCCTTTTTGCCGTCCATGTTGGTGTCGATGGTAATCGTTTTCTGATCGGCATAATTGCTGGTCGACTGGTAGACCTCGGTGGTCTTTTTCAACGAGCACGCCTGCACGACGATCGCCTGGGCGGTGTCGAGACCGGCTGAGCCGTTGCCGCGGACCTTGAACTTAAACGAACACTCGCCTGAGTCCTCGCCGTGACTGCCGGGGTTGTGGTTGCCGATGGTCAGGCCGGTGCCGGGGCGCTTTTCAAAGGGACGCGTCGGCTTGATGTCAAGATCGTAGACGCGGATGGCGTTGGTCGCTGCAAGGTATGTGCCCTTGACCACTTCGAGGATGACATTGATCGTTCGTTTCTTTTTGTACAATGGCATAATATTCTCCTTTTAACCTTTAGTATATGGGTCGTTGTATAAGGTCGCGTAATCGACCGAGATCTTTAATACTATACCGCCGAGGGCGCCGTCGTCGGTATCGAACATGGTCCCGCCGTGGAAATTCGTGTCGCGTCCGTAGCCGCCGCGGGTTAAATCTTTTTTAAGTTCTTTTTCGCAGTCGGCGACGATCCGGTTGCGGCGGGTGTCGATCGGGGTGGTGTCGGTGTCGCTGTCACGCAACCAGACGACGATCAAAAAGAACTGCTGCCAGTTCTCCAGGCCCATCTCATCCTCCAGCTCTTCGAACTCTACCTGGTTGACCAGGACCTCGCGATCTTGCCACGGTGTCTGGATGTCGGACTTGCTGGGACGGACGCAGGAAAGGTCGTAGTTGTAGCCATTGGCCACGGTGACATTGTTGATGGTCGTGTTGATGTTGCCGCCAATAAGATCGATAATCGGAGTGGTCAAAGCCATTACCCTGCCCTCCCCTTTGCCAGGACCAGACCTACCTGGACATCAAGATTTTTTTCTAATATTTCGTCCGCAACTTGCGGTGCATCCTTGATCAACACGCCCAGAGATGGGCCAAACAATTCACGTATTGGCAACTGGTCCCGACCTCTTCGCTTAAATACACCGCGATGGCCGTCTGGCATTGTGTCGATAAATGCTGACCTTATTATTTTTCGACCGCTCTTTTTATCGATCGTGTAATACACGCCGGTTTCGGTTTCCTTTGCCCCGAAATGTATCAAAGGTATCCTTGCTTTTGATATTCTCAATTGCGATTCCCAGTGCGAAAGAGTTGCTTTAGTGAGCTTTATACCTCTATCTGGATCGAAACCTTCCAGCCCTGTGCTGCTTGACACCCATCGAGCTATATTCGTCTTGCCTTCTTTAGTTGTACGGTTTATGGCACGACTCAGTATCCTGGGTAATGACCTTGAGACGCCAAAAAATTTATGCTTGACGCCCTGTACCACCTCCTCGTTAAATCTAATCTCGATCAATCCTTTATCAGCCATCAGAACACCTCCAGGGATAAACTGGCCGGGTCCTCGTCGTTTCGTACGGCGATATTGCAGTCTTTTGGTGTTTGGCCGATGCGGACCGGGTACGATATCTTGTCGAGGCCTGTGTCGATCTCGGCTGAGCTGATCCCCTCGGTGTTTGAGTTCTTGACGACGACGATCGCTTTTGGAGTTCGTCCCTGCGGGGCAGGTGTCGCAGCTGCCGGAGGGAACCTGTCGACGATGCCGACGATCGAACGTGACCCGATGCCGCCCGGTTTATAGGTGATCGTCTCGCCGGAGACCTCGAGCGCTTCGTCGATGCCTTCGGCCAGCTCATCGTTTAGATCTTCGCCCTGGTCATCGTCGTCGGCCTGCAGGGTCACTGTCGCTGACGGTGACGGCTGGGATATCGGGCCTGCACCCGACTGGCTGTAAGCGATGAATGTGTATGCGACGCCGTTGTAAAGTCCGGAGACTGTGATGTCGCCGTCACCGACGCGGCTGCCGCCGTCTGACCAGGCGTTGCCGGACTCGGGCTTATACAGCAGGTGGTTGGTGATCCCGGGCTCACCGTCGATCGTGATCGTCACAGCGAGGGTGCCGGCGGCGGCGACGATCGAAGGGACCGCAGGCGCCGAGGCGGCAGTGTCGGCCCCGAATCCTAACCCGATATTTGCAACCGATGTGCCGCTCATTATGGCTCAACCTCCTGACCGATGACCGTGTTGATGCTTGTGACGTCGGCGGCGTTTACATCCTTCAATGCCTTACGCGTCAGCTCGGTGGAGGTGTTTTTGATTTTTTTAACTTTGTTCCATGGCGTCGTTGTTTTGTCGGTCGTGACGTCGGCCTCTTCGATATTTTTGGTAAATGTTATGTTGGTCGTATTGTCATCGTAAACCAGAGTCACTGCGGCCGATGCGTTGTCGGTGACCTTAAAGCTGCCGCGAATTGCGATCGTTCCGCCCGAGCAGTTGGTATTTAATATCAGTTGGCCGTCGCCTTCCAGGGACATGTTGTCGGTGCCGTTTTGGCCGATGTTCTTTATCTCGATACCGCCGGAATAGTGTCGCATGTTTAGCTGTGTGCTGCCGACACCTGAGCCGAAATCGATCGACGGTGTCGATGTCCCGGCCATGGCCGAATAACACTGGTCCAGGAAGTACGCGCCGGCCTCGCTGAGGATGATGTCACCTTCAAGCGATGCTGCGTGCAGATGGCAGCCTGGCAAGGTCGCATCGCCGATCTCGCAGTCGGCAAAATGCGGGGCGACCGCCGCGGTGCAGATGCCGGTTACTTCGGCTCCGCGGACCACTGATGCCGATAGAGATTGTCCGCCGAGTGCGAGTGTCCAGTGTTGACCGCAGAAACTGTAATTGTCGTATGACTGGGCCAGCGTGATCGATGATCCCGGGGCCATCTCGAACCTATTTATGCCAAGCGATGCCGACAGTGTCGTCGCATCGGCCAGGCTGTCGACCGGGTTGTCTGCCGTGCCGTTTATGTTGTTGACGGTACCTGCCGTGCCGTTGACCGTGTCGATCCAGATCGCACCGCCGGCATATCCGACGACGGATCCCTGCACCGAGAACGAGCAGTAGAGCAGGTCGATGTTTAATGTCGTACCCGAGTCGATGTCGAGGTTTATGAAACGCAGACGGACGATGCCGGCGTTGTCACCGGTGCCGACGTGGGTGGTAAACAGGATCACGGTCTTTGCTGCATCGATGCTGCTGTTTACACCGTCGAGTGTGCCGACCGTGGACCATCCGATGGCAACCCAGTCGTATGCCTGGATGGTGATGTCATCGGTGGTCGGAGGTCCGTCGAACAGACGCCCGGAAAGCGTCGCCGAGACCGGGACGCCGGTGGTGCCGATATCGAACTGGTAGTATGCGTCGATCTTGTAATCGCCTGCATCCAGCTCGGGTGTCAGAACGTGATAGGTGCCGTCGAGTGCGTTGGTGGCTGCATAGGTGTTGGTCTGGGTGCCGAAAGTAACGACAGCGCTGGCGGCGACTTTGTTTATCGCAGCGCCGGTGTTGGCGATGTTGCCGAGCTGGGCCTGGTTGGCCGGGAAAGTCCCGCCGCTTAGACCGGTTTCATTGTATTGCTTTTCAAGATTGCCGACCGGGGCGGTGGAGGTGTTGATTTGTGTCAGGTTGGCATTCACCGGGAGCGAGCTGGTGAAATCTGTTTTAACTTTCACAGCGTTGCCGGACGTAAAAGTACCGCCAAGAGGTCGGTCGAAAGTTATAACGTCGTCGGCATGCGACTCGATCCGCCTTGAAACGATGCCCTCGTCTAAAGTTATTTCAACCGTCAGCCCGGTTAAGTCTTCGTTAGTTTCTACGGTTTCAACAAGTGTTAACTCACCCGCACCTGTTTGAGTTGCGGTCGTGATCAATGCGTATTTCGGGATCGTGGCACCATCGGTGGGTATTGCTCCATTAACCAATGAAGTATGTACATCCAGCAAGTCATCTGTTATATTTACCGCTGAACCACCTATGCTTCCTAAGTCTTGTACGTCATTTATCGATATAACTATTGTTTCCGCAACTCCATCTACCCCAACTGCATTATCACTTTGTACTTTTAAAAATAACCAGGGCTTCATAGCTATAGGTGTAGTAGGCGACCATAAAATATCCTTTATACGTATGATGGGTTTTCTATCTTTTACTAATGGGCCAATCAAGTGCGTCCCGGTGCGTATTATAGCTTCACCAACCGTCGGGTTTGTTGAGCTGTTTTCAACAACAGTCCATGTCACTGTGTTTCCAGAAGTGAGGCCGTCCGAAAAATGTATCAAAATATCCAATTTCTTGGATGTGCCGGGGTTAAGAACAAAATTATCAACCCCGTTTAAAAGCAGGACTACCTCAGAACTTGGTGTGCCTATACCAACAGAACTAAGGTCATAGGTACTGGATTTACTATATATTTCTCTCATTTTGCGATCCTTACGCTAGTAGATATTTTATTTTTTCTCTACTGTTGGTGTGTATGCCATATCCCGTAAGTGACCAGTTTGCTTCAAACTTACCATCGCCAAGACTTATCGCGTTAGCAGATACATCTAGCACTGCATGGGCAAATAATGTGTCGTCATCGGGCAAACTATGATTGTCACCATGTATCTGTAAATACCAAACACCATTGAAATATGTTTGTGATTGATCATCATGTTTATGTCCTGCAACAACAATGGATTTGCGTTTCCAATCTTTTGCTGCATAACTACCAGTTCCCTCAATCAATTCGCGTGCTTCAGCAAATCCAGAGACAATATTTAGTTGATGGAACGGGTCTGGGAAGTCCACCCCGTCACCTGGCCTTATCCCAATATGTGCAAATATTATAGGCTGTTCGTTCGCCGATTCTGCTTCGTTAAGTCTATCTTCTAACCAGTCTATAAGTAATATGTTAGCTTGTCCTGACATATCACCGAGTGTATCAAACCCAAGAGTGCCGGCGGATGCTATAATACCCGATGTAAATATAAGCTTGAACCCATTAAGTGATACAGAATAACAAACAGGATCATCTATATTTGCCCCAACGTTCTCGTCATTAGGCCACCAAACATTTTCAGGGGCATTATTGCCCGTTGGTATTACACCGGCCATAGCAGTAAAATAGGTGGCATAAGCCGTTGGTGTTGCATCTGATTCTACATCATGGTGCCCTAATATCTGGTAAGCTGGCATCGTAAGACCGGCTAAGTCGGCAGCTAAAGCCTCCGCATTAGCTTGCTGTGGGTTATCGTTTATATTATCGCCACCGATAACAGCAACATCAGCACCAACAGAGTTACTTGTTGCAACAAATTGCAGGACACCATTTTGTGTACTTATAGGATTTAGTTGCCGAACATGGCCATCACCATCACCAAAAGCTGTAACTTCACCATCATCAACAGTTGACCTGTGATTGTCGTACAACAAACTTGCTATTAATCTTCCCTGCATTATACACCTTTATTTGAAACATCTTTAACCAGCAATACTGCCATTTCAACTCCCCGGCTTTTTAAGTTCGTTCGCTAACTCTATCACCGCCTGCTGGGCCCTTCGATGGGCCGCGATGGCGACATCTGTTTTGCACTCGTCAAAGACCAACAGTAGATGCCGGTTGATCTCGTTTATGTTTTCGTCGGCGCCTGTGTCCATCACTTTGCCAACAGCTCGTCCAGTTTTTTATCCATTCCCTCGTACCATTTACCTAACGTTTCGAACTGCTCTTTTTGCTGCTCGGTATGCATCTTGAAAATCTCTTTTTCCACCTTCTTTTCTATCGCTTTGGTGTTGGTCTGCTGCTGGTTTATCGTTTCTCCCCACGTGAGGGTGACGCCTGCCGCCATTACCAGCAGCATCCATACCAGGTGGACCAGCTTGAGCTTGTTTGTCGTTTCATCTTTTGCCATCTTTATCTCCCGGTGTGACGATGGTTATTATTTTGCCGCCCGGATGCTTGCGCGGCTGGGTGTGCTTTTTACCCAACGCCCGGACTATCCCGTAGACCGCTGCAGCCAGTATTTTATGGCCGCCGCGATCGATGCACATCTGTCGCAGCATTCGGTCGGCATACCTTCGCCATTTAGTGCGGTCGATGTGACCTTCCCGCATCAGCTGATAAAGTGCATCGTGGACCGCCGACGGTTCCATCAACCATTCCGTTTCGAACGGCCAGCCGGTCGGGCCATCCCAGGCGTAGTGTTTTCGGAGCGACATCTGTCCGCTGCGGACGGTGATGTACTCGGTGACGATATCCGGCAGGCCGGCGGTTGGGAATGTTTGTGTCTCGGGCAGATCGTAGTCGTACTTTTTCCGCCTGCGGTATTTGAAGATCCTCATTGGCCGCCTCCTGCCGTCACCTTCGCAGCGCCGAACTCGACGCCAAGCTCGAACGGTGATTTTTGACCTTCGATGGTTATCTCCCATCCGCCCGGGGCTTTGACGGTGACCTTTTCCAGCGACTGCGTTCCCCAGCGTTTATACGTCGCGTGCGATATCGTGCCATCCGGCATCACGACGGGGATCGCAAGCTCTGCCAGGCACCCGGCGAGCATCGCGGTTATCAAAACTAAGATTGTAAAAACTGTCACCTTCATCACTGCCCTTTCACACGATCGCAAACAAACCGCCCGGCGGGCATCCTTTCCCGCCCGGGGCTTGCTCTACGAAGCGAATAAATGCGTTTCGATTATGTGTTGGTCAGCTTATATCCGAACAGATCCGTCTCGCCCTGGAGGAGCTCATCGGTATCCTCCTCCATCCGGACGATGTCAGCCTTGCAGGTCTCATCGCGGTACGTCTCAACGATCGGTGCCTCGGCGGTGTAGTTGACGTTCAACACCATCCGCATGAAACTAGGCGTGTCAAGATCGTCGGCCTCTTCGGCCAGGATCACGATATAGATCACACCGGCAGCCCATAGCTGGGAGTTGCTTTCGGTGACGCCCTCTTCTTTGCTGTCGACGGTGCCCTTCGGCACGAGCACCTGTTTGCAGTCGAGCATCGCCGCGAACTGTGCAGCCGACAACTGCGATGGCTGGACGCCATCGGCAAGGCGGAACGTGTACTTGCTCTTGTTGATCACCTGGTCGGTGAGAAGCGCCTCTTTGAAGTCGGCACGCGGGATGATCACCGTCATGTCGCTGCGATCCCATCCGGTGTTGTCCTCAAGCGCCTCGAAGCCGGTCTCGATATCGGTAAGAGGTACGCCCGTTGCCACTGTACTCCACGCGACGGCGACGTTGGTGTTGCTCAGCCCGGCGTTGGCATACGCCTGCGAGACACGGTACTCGCGGTTGAGCAGCATCTGGAACCGGGTGATCTTGGTCCCGGCCACTTCGGCGTCGAACAGGTTGCTGTACTGGGCACGTTTGCGATCGTCGATCGGGTACTCCAGGCCGTGGTCCTCGCAGTTGTAGGTACCGTTGCCGAACTCACCGTGGATACGGTTGAACTTGCCGCCGCTGCCGCGTGCGGTTTCGGCTCTCTTTTTGAAATTCTCCCGGTTCATGATCGGGAACTGGCCCAGCTGGGCGGGTGCATCGTATTTCGGTGCGGCTATCATGGCGATAAACTTCTTTGCCGCCTTGTCCACATCGTATTCGTTAGCCATGACAGACAGTGCTGGCCTTATGATGGCAGTGGTATTTTCTGGTCTCACGTCGAATCCTTTCAACTATATATTTATTGCCTTTTTAAAAACCGTTTTTCTCCCCGCCGATAAAACTTATCTTCGGGGGCTGTTACCTGTCCTGGGTGTAGCTGATGCGGTCAACCAGCAATGTCTCTGCGTTGCCGCTGCCTGCCTTGACACCCATTATAAAATTCATCTCCGCGAGGCCTGCGATCAACATGCCGGCCGCGGTACCTGCCACGCCGTTGACGTATGGTGTGATGATACAGGTCACACCGTCGTTGTAATCGTAACGGAAACCGAGCGTGGTGTCTGTCGCATCGGTGAATGCACCGACCGACAACTCTGTGTCCTGGGTTCCGGCATTGGAGCATTCGAAGTTCCAGACGGTCCCATCTAAAACTTTATAGAATACAGCCCCATCGTAACTTGCCATCGGTCCGGCTCCGGCATCCAACAGGCTGTTGGCGCCGACGGTATCCGACAGGCCGATAATAATATTGGCGTCGTCGGTGTTGGCTTCTGTCAGCTTTATGTGGGCCTCAAAGAATCCGCTCTTGTCTGTCTGGAATGCGAACACCTGAAACAGTGATGCGATATATGTCTCATCTTCGATCGTACCTGTGGTCGCAATGCTCAACACACCGCCGTTTGCATCGATTATGCCAACCGTTCCGCCATCCGATGTCGCTTTGTATTTGCCAACGGTTGCCGTGGCATCGTACTGGAAGAACTCATCCTCGAATATGATCTGGCCCGCTGTCGATATCAGCGGATTGCTGCCGCCGTTTACGCCCCAGATGATCGCTGAGATCTTGCCGCCATCTGCGGTCGCTGCCGTGACGGCAATACCGATCTGGGTACCGACCGCGGCATCGGAAACCTTGCCATCGGCGGTGACGTAAAGATCGTCGTTGGCCGAGATGGCCTTGGATGCTGTTACCACTTCAATTGTGCCGGTCAATAGACGCAAAGTCGTCTGCGTCGCAGTTGCGACAGGCTCTGTGGATAAACCGACCGGCGCTTCGCCGGCGTCGGCATATTTCGCTGTGCTGCTGGTAAGCAGGCAAAACCGGTCTGCGACCAGTGCTTCGCCGGATGTTACCGTGATCGGCCCTTCGTTTCTGTACGCTCCCATTATAATTCCTCTCAATTTTATGTTCTTAACTTTTTTTTAAAAAACCGTTTTTCTCCCCGCCGGTCTGCCGGTACTATTTGCTGTTGTTCTTTTCCGGCTGGTTTTCCGTTATCCATGCTGCGTACGAATCCGGGAACTTCTGGCCGGCGGTATGCATCGCCTGGCCTTTGGTGACGCCTTTTTCTTTGCCATCATCAACTAGCTGCTTGACCGCCGCTGCGAAGGTCGAGGCTTTGCCATCGTCACCGCTTACCGTGGTGTCGGTTTCCAGATCGGCATCGGCTGCGATGGCAGCTTCTAAGTCCGTACCGCCTTCGACGATAGCGTCAAGCTTTGCCTGCGCCGTTGCCATCTCGCCATCCTTGGCGGCGATCACCGCTGCGTGCGATGTCTGGGCAACGTCGAAAGCTGCGGACTTTGCCGCATCGACTGTGCTGCCGTCTGCGATCGCTTTGTCGCGGACCGACTTGAACGTATCGCCCGGCAACGCTTCGCCGATCGCTACGATCCTGTCACGCTCTGTTGTGGCTGCTGCGGCTGCTAGTTTCTCAGCATCTATCGCGGCGGCCTCTATTTTTTCCTTTGCCATTTTGCTCTCCTTTTGCTCATTAAAATTATTTTGATCGGCCACGCCGGCCGCTACGATTGTGGATTCTGTTCGAAGAGCAGGAGGGCTGCTCTCAAGTGCCGCCAATGCCTGGTCAAAACTCATGATCCCGTCGACCAGGTTGTGCTCGGCTGCGACGCAGCCGATAAAACATCTGCCATCGGCGACGGCACGCAACTGATCTTCGGTTATCCCGGATGCGGCTCGGCCCTTCAGGACGGCGCCTAAGAATGTCTCGAACATCGCGTTGACATTCTCCTGGATCGATGCTGCGTTGCCTTCGGTGATCTCGATGCCGGGGGCGCCGATGCCTTTGTTGTCACCGCTGCGAAAGATCATATATTTTAGGCCTAGCTTTTCTGCGCGCTTTGTGGTGTCGACATAAAGACAGTACACCCCGATCGATCCGACGGTGCCGGTGACGTTGGTGTATATTTTGTTCGCTCCGCTGGCGATCCAGTACGCTGCCGATGCGCCCAGGTCGTCGATGAACGCGACGACGGGTTTGACGCTGGTCGCGTCGAAGATGCTCTGCGCGAAATCTGCCAGCCCGCTGACGCTTCCGCCGGGGCTCTCGATGTGCAGCATGATCTGCGCGACGGCGCGGTCGGCCATGGCGACGGCGAACTGATCGCGGAGTGTCTCGACAGATGTGCCCTTCGGCTGGCTGGATCCGTTGACCATATTGCTGTGCTTGGCGATGATCCCCGATACCGGGATGATCGCGGTGCCCCTGCCGGTGACATGGAACGTGCGGTCGTTGCTGCCTTTTGCATCTCGCTCGGCGACAATGTCGGCGACGATGTCGGCGCTTAATTTTTCACCGCGGAAATGCCTGTCCAGGATGTCGCTCATCTGCGTCATCATCTCCGGCTGCAGTGACCAGAACTGAGATGTTAAATATTGGATCGCTGTCGGTGTCGATTTATCCATTAGTGCTCTCCTGGTCCTGTTTTTCTTTTGCGTCAGCAGCGTCACCGTCTTCGTCTTTGTCGGTGCCGCCGGCAGGGGTTGTCTTGGTCATGGTCATTGGGATGCCCAGCTTGGTTTTTTTAGCAATGTCAGATGCGATCTCTGCGTATACCTCGTCTGGATTCTTTCCCCGTTCACGTATGCATTCGCTGTCGCTTTTTCTTCCGCCGGCGACATCGATGGCGTTGGCCTCGGCGCTCTTTTTAGGATCGATGTACTGCCATCCGGGCCACTGACAGAATACTTTGAATATCTTCGGATTTACCGGCAGCTCGCCGGAGGCGATGCCGCGTGCGATCTGCCATTTGTACCAGGGCAGAGCCGCGCCGGTCTGGAGCCTTTTTTGCCATTTCTTGAAACCCCTGCGGGCCTCGCCCATCGATGCCCGGGCGCTGGAAAAGTTGGTCCGGGAAAAGTCCAGCATCATTAGTTCCAAAGGAAACCCGACGCCGACGCCGATGATCCGTGCACTCATCACAACGTAGGGATCGAAGTTGCTGCCCGGTCGGTCTGCGCCGATCATCTTTATCTCTTCGCCTGGTTCAATGTCGAATATCTGGAAAGCTTCCATCTCAGTGAGCTTTTTGAATGTGTCGTTACTCTCGTCGAAGTCGTTATCTTTAACTCCGCCGAGCTGGTTCTCGGTCGGCTTCCTGGTAATCTGATATCCCAGCCGTGAGTTGCCGTCGGCTGCGAGCGTTTCGAAGTCCAGGTAGTTGTTGAACCTGTCGTGGTACCCCAGCACCGCTGCGATGAAAGGGATGCCGACCGTCTGGTTGATGCGCTTGCGGTAGGCCGGCATAAATGCGTGGGCGGCAGGGACGCGGGTTGTCTTTTGCGGCGGCCTGCTCGATTGCGCAATGCCTCGCTGCTTAACGTGGTACGCCATGTGCCGGTGGGCATCGTTCAGCTCGACGCCGAGTACGACATTTGGATTGCCCGGCGGAGTCTCTAGCTGGTCGGCTTCGAACAGCAACACCGATCCATCGGTGCGCTTGGTCCATAGGTTTCCGCCGTCGGTCCACATCGCTCGCAACGTCGCTTCTAACATCTCCTCAAAATCGCGGACACCTGTGGCGTCGCAGTTCTCTTTCAGCATCCGTTTTTCGATATATTCCTTGACCTGTTTATTGAGGTCCTTGTCGCCGGTGTTTGGGTTGAACTCGAAGTTGCTGCCGACGATATTGTTTTGTGCAGTGTCGAGCATGCCGCTGATCAACGAGCTTTGCCTGTCATGCGCACGCCCGATCTCGATGAGTGTCTGGGTTGATCGTTTGTCCATGTGCAGGTCGGCCTGGGCCATCGGGCCGCGGGTGTATGCCAGAACCTTGCGCGTCCGGGACGACTGGGTGACCTCGAAACCTCTGCCCGCCGTCGCCTGCATGTTCGGGGCATCGTTCGTCTGTGGGGCCGGTGTCGAGATCTTACCGAAGGTTATGCCGCGGCGTGAAAACTCAATGACTGATTTTTTAGTCGATATCTTCAACAGGAAAAGTCCCCCAGTCGGATCTTCTGGGAATTATTGGCGGCGGCGTTTACTTCCGCTCGCAGCTCGGTCCGCATCTCACGGAGCGCCGGCAGATCCTGGCGGGTATAGGTGCGGTCGTTGACGGTGGTGGTCTTGAATTTAGAGGAAACCAGTGCGTAGATCGCCGCGTTTACCGCGATCAATAGCTCTGCCGCTGTTGGATCAGTTGGATCGACTGCTGCCATGGGTAAAGTTTGGCGCAAAATGTGGGGTTTTCATAGTGGGTACACACCAGATCTGGTGTGTACTTGGAAAGATTGTTGTAAACTGCGGTGTTTTAGTGACTTATGATGTGCATATTTTTACGCTCGTGACGTGTTTCTATGCGGCGGGAATATTGGTTTTTCTTTTTTCTGATCGATTGCGGCTATTTTAGCAGTCGAGGGTCATCACTTTTTCAGGGTCCGTTTGCAGCAGACGCATCAGATAATCGACCTTGTCACGTGTGCAAGTTGGATATCCAAGAGCTCTACGGCCTGAGCCCTCCGTATAATCGTCGGTGCTTTTAATTGTCGGTCCGGTTGCCGTGACCAGATACAATGGCAGCAGCTTCTCTTTTACGATCGTTATCGCAAATCGGTTTACAAATTCTGCCGTCGCAACTTTTTTGCCGCCTTGCTTTTTAAATTCCAGATCTTTAAATGTTTTCATCCCTCCCAACCTTCCATAAAATGAACTGTTTCCGGTGCACCCGTGGTTCGATCTGCCGGATACTCCTGAACCGTTCTCATTATTTCTGTTATCTGATCACTTTTGCAATTGCTCCACGATGCAAAACTGGATTGCGATATTCCGCTTCGCACGGCCTCACAGATGTCACCTTTAATCGCAGCGATCGTAAATCTTGAATCGTAGATTAGCCCTGCCCGCATTCGTAAACCGGCATAAAGTATCACTTGTATTCGGTATCCGTTTTCAAACTTCATTTTTGCTCGGGCAGCACCTTCATAATGAGGGTGTTCTTTAAACTCCAGTTCGTCGAACGTTTTGTATTCCATTTTTATTCACTCCTAAAAAAATGTTTTTGTTGTGCGCCCGCCGGCACTCCGGGGCTGGTTTTCTTTTTCGGCGGCGACGGTTTTAGTTTTACTTTTTCCCATCCGGGCGACATCTCCTGCGATTGTCCCAGCACTGACCAGAAATGCAAGGTCTTTTTTTTGCCTCGCCAGATCCCGCGAAAGCTGCCGAGATCGTACACGCCGCCGCCGGCGACCATCTCTGTCACCCGCGGCCATGCGTTACTCGGAGTCCATTCGATCCTGTCTGCTTTTTTCTTTTGCTTTTCCTTCTGCTGCAGGATCTCCAGCAGCCGAAGATTGTGCACCGGGCCGTGCTCGACGATCACCGCGTACACCTTGTCGCGCAGCCGATTCTTTACGCTGCCCGCCTTCGAATCGGCACCGGCGGTGATCGCATTGAACATCATCTGCGATGTGTCACGGACTCCCATTAATCCGCCGCGATTGGATTTTTGAGCGTGTACGTATGGGCGTGCTTGCCGTAACATTTAATGCCGCGGGTTACCATGGTCCGCCCATCGTCCATCGACTCTTTTTTGGTGCCGGTAACTCGCACCTTTGCGCCGCAGACCTTGCACTTTGTCATCAACCCGACGTACTTGTTGCCTCGGCCATACTTCTTTAAAAATATCCGCCCGATCAGCGTTTTCTTGTTGCCTTTTTTCGCCAGGCCCTGGTCCTCGCAAAGCTCGGCCAGGTCCTTGCCCGTCATCGCTTCGATCTCCGAATCCTGGATCGTCTTTAGATCTATCGGTGTTTCGTTTTGGTTTTGCTCGGTCATCGTGAGTCCTTTCGTAAAATTAGTAATTCCGTTTTTATCGTTTCATTTTCCCAACCCGCCTGCGGCTCGCTCTTGGCTCTGCATTGGGGTCCGGCAGTGTGCGTGCGCCTGCGAGCTCTGCGACGAACGCTGCGTAAACGTCGCAGTCCCACATGTGGTTTGCGCGGTGCTTGCTTTTCTTTTCCCAGATGCGATGTGTCTTTTTGCCGACGCGTACGACCGTCAGCTCTTCGCTGGTCAGCTGCCAGAGCGTGTCATCGGTGGTGTCGCGGTGCAGGTGCATATATCCCGGGCCCGGTACCTGCTGCTCGAACATCAACCGGAACAGCCGGTCCTTAAGCATGTTGACGTTGATGTCGTACCGCGTCTGGGTGCCGCCGGCGATCTTGCTGGCGCGGTAGAGCCTGCTCTTTACCGAGTCGTCACCGTGGACCGGGAGCACCGTTGTCTCGGTGCACTGCCGGCAAAAATCATAGACGACATCGGACCGGTAATTGCAGTCGATCCCGGCGATCGACAGCAGCATCTTGCGGTCGGGATCGTCAGCCATCGGCCAGGTCGCGCTCAATAGATCCCGCAACACCTGGTAGTTCTCGATGTACCGCGTGTCGCCGGTCTCAAGACGGCCCTCGGTGATCGACCAGCACTCGGAAAGATATCCCCAGCCATGCAGCCGATACCAGATGTGGTCCAGCTGGACGTCGGCGCCGAGTGTGATCATCTGAACGCCTGCAGGGATCACCTCCGGTTCGTAGGTCCCGACGTGCGGCATGAGCAGGCTTTGGTCGGTTTCCTTTTCGGTCTCTTCCCAGCTCTCTGCAAAGCTGGAGTTTATAATATTCTGCAACGGGCCGATGTCGCCGCCTGCTTTGGCCAGCATCGCCTCGGACCATTCGGCTGCCAGGTCGTCGGCTGTCTTAAAGCCCGGGTAAAGCATAAACGCCGTGACCTGGACGCTGATGTTTATCGCGATCGGGATCTGTCCGGAGATGTGACCGTCGGTATCGATGTCACAGCCTGTCGGAACGTACTGCCCGGCAGAGACCGCCGCCCATCTGTCCTGCTCGGTCCAGGTGGCGCCGCATATCGGGCACGCGTAACGGCAGTGCCCGCCGGCCTCGTACTCTTTGCTCGTCAGCAGTTTGCCCTTTGCATCTTTGTCCAGCTGGTAATGTTCCCACCTCTGGACGTGGTGCTCGCTGCAGTGGACGCACTTTGCGTGCCAGAGATACTCGGTGCCGGCCTCGTAC
>SDBT01007656.1_pt1 | contig 17747 bp, 24 predicted proteins | sample 2277101 | NCBI WGS metagenome assembly SDBT01 (sample SAMN10404973, study PRJNA504765) | marine sediment metagenome | isolation source: marine sediment core GS10_PC15, 103 cmbsf | place: Arctic Ocean: Southern Knipovich Ridge | collected 2010 | reverse complement strand
ATTCTCATTAATGTGCGCTCAGCAATTTCAAACGATTTTTTGTCTTCTTTTGTTCTGCCAAGACCAACATTAACGACAATCTTTTCTACACTAGGAACTTGGTGAAGATTGTCCAGCTTCAGTTCTTTCATCAACCCAGCACGTAGTTTGCTGTCATACTCGTCTTTTAGTCGTGGCTTTGTCGCCACAGTAGTCACACCGGCCATTACTTTATCTCCTTATTTGAATCTTGTCGTAAAACACGGACTTTCTTGTCTTTTCCAACAACGTGGCCTATCCGGCTTGCTTTCTTCTTATCTGACCCACGAACAATGCCAACCTTCGAATACTTTATTGACTGCGATTCCTTAATTACGCCGCCCTGGGGGTACGCAGAGGATGGCTTTTTATGAATAGTCCGAACATTCAGGCCTTCGATAAGCACTGTACGGTTTTTGGGGTTTGTTGAAGTCACCTTGCCTGTCTTACCTTTTTCCGAGCCACTTCGAATAAGTACTGTGTCACCTTTTCTGATCTTCATGCCACTCATTTAAAGTACCTCCGGGGCTAAGCTAACAATTTTCATATAACCCTTTTCTCGAAGTTCTCTTGGTACAGGCCCGAAAATACGCGTTCCCCGTGGAAGACCGTCTTCGCCAATTACTACTGCAGCATTATCGTCGAATTTAATAGTAGAACCGTCTTTTCTTTGAATAGTGTCGCGGGTGCGTACAACAACAGCCTGAACAACCTGCTTTTTCTTCACAGTTCCGTTCGGAGTCGCTGCTTTAACAGTCGCAGTGATAACGTCGCCAACACGAGCGTAGCGTCTACCGCTACCACCAAGCACACGTATGCAAAGTATCTCTCGTGCACCGCTGTTATCTGTAACTCGTAGTCGACTTTCTTGCTGTATCATTTCTATCCTTTAGCCTTCGACATAACTTTAGACAAAACCCAGGTCTTGTTCTTACTAATTGGGCGTGATTCTTCTATCTCGACAACGTCGCCAATTTTGGCTTCATTCTTCTCGTCATGCACGTGGAATTTACGACTCGTCTTATAGCGCTTTTTATATATTGGGTGCATTCTGGAATCAGAAACAGTCACAACTATCGTCTTTTCCTGCACATCTGATGTTACTGTTGCTACAATTCTTTTTTTCACGACTTGTCTCCTTTGTTTTCACTGAGTTCATTTTCCTTTAGAAGAGTCTCAATACGTGCAATGTCTTTACGAACTTTACGTATTTGCGAGTTCTCTTTTACGTCATTCACTAAAAGATCTTTGCGTAAATTCGCTAGCTTCTCGCGAAGTTTAAGAGACTGTTTTACCAAGTCTTCTTTCGATTTAGTTCTCATTTCTTTTAGACCTAACATTATTTAAGCCCTCTTTTTACGAATTTAGTACGTACCGGCAACTTGTGTGCTGCCAACCTTAGCGCTTCGCGTGCTTGTTCCTCTGTGACGTCGTCCATTTCGAAAAGAATAGTGCCAGGCTTAACCTTAGCTACGAAGAACTCAGGATTACCTTTACCAGAACCCATCTTTACGTCTTGCGGTTTTCTAGTCACAGGAGTGTGAGGGAAGATTCTTATCCAAATGCGGCCGCCACGTTTGATATAGCGTGTCATCGCTTGTCTGGAAGCCTCTATTTGTCGAGAGGTAATACGCTCGGCGTCCATAGACTTTAAGCCATAATTTCCGAATGCAAGTGTGGCACCGCGCGTAGCAACGCCTTTATTCTTGCCTTTGCGTACTTTTCGGTACTTGGTTTTATTTGGCATTAACATGCTAGATAGCCTCGCCTTTGTGTATCCATACCTTCACACCAATAGTTCCTGCATTTGTTTGTGCTGTAGCAAGTGCGTAGTCTATGTCAGCTCGCAGAGTATGAAGCGGCACTGAGCCTTGTATTTCCTTCTCACGCCGGCTCATATCAGAACCGTTGAGACGACCAGCTACTTCTACTCGTACACCTTTCGCGCCAGCTCGCATAGTAGCAGCCGCGGTAGATTTGACTGCGCGCCGGAAGTTTATTCTGCGTTCCAATTGGTAAGCGATATTTTCTGCAACTATTTTGGCTGAAAGTTCCGATTTCTTTACTTCCTCAATATTCAGCCGAATTGTCCCGGGTATAATCTTTGAAGCTTCGTTCCTTAGTTCAGTCACCCCTGCGCCACCTCTGCCAATAACTACACCCGCTTTGCCGGTATGAATAGTGATATTTACTAAATTCGGAGAGCGTTCAATGTCAACTTTGCTTATAGAAGCGCGGCCTTGATATTTATTCTGAATAAGCCTTCTAACAGCTAAATCCTGATTTAAAAATTCTGTGTATTGTTTTTTGGAAGCGAACCACTTCGAACGCCAGTCCTTATTTACAACAAGTCGCATACTGATAGGATTAACTTTTTGCCCCATTACTTGTCACCCCTTCTTCCTGTTCGTTGCTTGGTTATTGGTACGTCTTTTTTCCTACTTATGTTACGCATAAAACCACGTTTTTTTGGTATTACTGCCTCTGGTTGTATTTCCTCTGTAGTCTCTTTAGTCTTTGCTACTTTTTCGACTTCTTTAACACTTTTAATATCTTGTTTCTTAGGGGCAGTTTTAGTACTAGATTTTTTCTTCACCGCTTTTTCTTTGCCTTCGACAACTACACGAATGTTTGTTGAACGCTTTAGGTACGGTTGAGCACGACCATGAGCCGCAGGACGGTATCTTTTCAACGGAGTTGCCTGACCAATGTCCAGGTCCGCTATTTGCAACGTTTTAACATCTAAATTGTGGTTATTCACGGCATTTGCCACAGCGCTCTCGATAGTCTTGCGTACAGGCTCTGCTGCTCGCTTCGGAGTGTGTTTCAAAATCACAATGGCATCTTCAACGGAACGCCCGCGAACCAAAGAAGCAACCAAGCCAATTTTACGTGGGGTTTGTCGTACTGCTTTAGCTGTCGCTGAAACTTGCATAATCTAAAATCCCGTTCCTTTAGCTAGTTTTCCGCCATGTGCGCGAAATTTTCGTGTTGGAGAAAATTCACCTAGTTTATGTCCAACCATATTTTCGGAAATAAACACTGGTACATGCAGTTTGCCGTTATGGACAGCAATAGTCTTGCCTACCATTTCCGGCGAAATAGTACTGTGACGCGCCCAGGTCTTTATAACTGTTCGGTCGTCGCTTGAAAGTGCACTAACCTTGCTGGCTAGTTTCGGGTCTACGAATGGTCCTTTTTTAAGACTTCTGCTCACAATTATCTCCTCTTCGCTTCTTGGCGTTTTCTGATTATGTATTTATCTGTGTCTTTACGTCGGCGTGTTTTGTAACCAAGAGTCGGTACTCCCCAAGGTGTCTTAGGGTTTCGGCCTACACCGTGCGCACCGCCGTCACCGCCACCATGAGGGTGATCAACAGCGTTCATTGCTTTACCACGCACACTTGGACGCCAACCTTGACGACGCCTACGACCAGCTTTACCAATCTTGACGTTCTGATGTTGTTCGTTACCTACAACACCTACATTTGCCTGACACTTCAGATTAACAAGCCGTACTTCACCACTAGGTAGGCGAATTTGCGCATACCCGTTGTCTTTAGCCATTAACTGCGCAGAAGCACCAGCACTGCGTACCATTTGACCACCGCGTCCAACGTTAAGTTCGATGTTGTAAATGGAGCTACCTTCAGGGATAAGTTCAAGAGCTAGTCTGTTGCCTTGTTCAATAGGGGCTTGGTGTCCACTTTCAAGCTTCTGTCCAACTTTCATACCGTTACCAGCAAGCACATAGTGGTAAACGCCGTCCTGGTCTTTGATACGCGCAATACGAGCCGAACGGTTTGGATCGTACTCAATAGCTTCAACTGTGGCAGTTGTTCCAGGAGACAATCCAAAATCGACAACTCGGTAGAATTTCTTTACTCCCGTTCCTCGGTGGCGAACTGTTATTCGTCCAGTATTATTACGTCCAGCCTTAGATTTATTAACTCGTAGTAGGGAACGCACCGGCTTTTTAGCGGTAATCATCGAGTTATCTTGCGAAGTCATTCCGCGACGCCCAGGTGTTGTTGGTTTGTACAGCTGAATAGCCATTACTTACTCTCCTCAAACACTGGGATGTTGTCGCCGTCTTTTATCGTTACGTACGCGCGTTTGGTGTCTTTTCGGAAACCATCTACGGGTGAAACTCGTTTTTTTACAGAAGTTTTCTTTTTGCCTTTATTTACTGACACGCGCACACCTGTGACAGTCACTCCGAACTGTTGTTCGACAGCTTCTCGGACGGTCACTTTAGTGGCACTTAGTGGCACCATGAAAACGTAAGTGTTATTTTCAGAAAGCAAGAAACTCTTTTCGCTAATCTTTGGTATCAGTGGCATATGTGTAGCTAGCATTACTTCGTACTCCCAAGCCACTTTTTGACGATTTCAAGCGATTTCTTCGAAATTATTACTGAATCTGCATTCATGACGTCGTAAACATTCAGGTAGCTTGCGTGGACAGCCTTAAGGTTAGTTAGGTTTCGCGTTGCACGGTCGACAAGCTCGTCTTTTTCACTAACAACTAGCAATACTCTACGCGTTGCACCAATTTTCTTAAGAAGCTTATCGGTTGCTTTAGTTTTACCATCCTTACACTCGAAAGTTTCAATAACACTCAGCTTTCCAGCCTCGGCTGAAAGTGTAAGTGCTTGGCGAAGAGCCTTACGACCTGCCTTTTTGGATAATTTCTTTGTGTAGTTCTCTTCGCCTGTAGGACCAAAAGTAATTCCTCCGCCACGCCAAATAGGGCTTCTAATAGAGCCATGTCGTGCACGACCAGTTCCTTTTTGCTTCCAAGGTTTTCGGCCACCACCTCGAACATTTCCCCTAGTAATAGTCTTAGCATTATTGCCTCGGCCATTGCTCAGGTACATCTCATAAGCTTGCTTAAGTAGTACGTGGCTTTCGATTTTCTCTGCAAACACTTCCTTTGGCAAAGTAGTCGTAGTTGTACTTTTGCTACCAGTTTTTGAATAAGTTTGAACAGTCATAAGTTTACGCTGCCCTCACTGTAACGAAAGATTTGCGTGGGCCAGGAACCGCGCCCTTAATACCTAAAATGTTGTTCTGCTCATCAACAAGTGCCACGGAAAGACCACTGGTAGTTACTTGCTCTGCGCCCATCTGTGAGGCCATTTTTTTGCCTCTAAAGACTTTCTGGGGATACATAGACCCAATAGAGCCAAGTTTACGGACTACTCCGTTTCCACCATGGCTCGAGGCACTTGTTCTGAAATTGTATTTCTTCACAACGCCAGCAAAACCTTTACCTTTGCTTACACCGGTAACCTTAACTTTGTCGCCTTCAGCAAACTCTGTGACATTAAAAGAGTCGCCGACGGCGACTTCTTCTTCTACTTTGAATTCTCGGATAATCATTGGAGTAGTTTTTGAATTCTTCAGGTGATTTAATTGTGGTTTCTTCGTGTGCTTAGCCTTGCCGTAGCCCATCTGTACTGCATTGTAACCGTCTTTTTCTATAGTTTTGACCTGGGTAACGGTCACTGGACCAGCCTGAATCAGCGTAACATTAACAACCTCGCCGTCCTCGCGGATAATACTGGTCATTCCTAGTTTTTTGCCGATGGTAACTTTCACTGAATTCGCCTCACTTTAAGCGTTAAAAAAATTGGCTCCTGCCGGTTCCCAGTTGTAGGGCCTTTGCATTTACCAATCCAAAACAATGTTTTGAAAACTACCGAGGGATTTTACCAATAATTCGTATAGAGGTCAACCCCCTTTAGCTTCCTATGTTTCTAACGTCAAAGTTTTGACGGCAAAAATGTAGTGCAGACAGACGAGAGTGAAGAAAGGGGGTTTGGCGCTTGTTGGGCGACAGACCTCCAGTGTTCTACACTCTTCGTCTGTCTTCCAGAAATACTGTCAAATAACCCTAGCTAGGCTTGAGAAACTCCTTGCACGGCGCTCTCTGACATGGTTTATGATACCCCCTGGAACGAGCGTAATCAGCACCAGTGCCACCGCAAGCCTAACGCTTGGCCCACGATCAATGAACACCGCTACCACTGCAAAGGCCCCTTCGGTCGCCAAGCCGAACACCAGCACCCTGAGAATTGACTTTCTCAGTCTATGACGTACCTTCATCATTCCATCTTTCTGTGTGTGTTCATCTCGTTTCGGATAGTTGCTTGCGATATCGTCGCACCTAGTGCGACTGGTGTTAACCAGCTCGCTATAAATACGATGAGTACCATGAGCAAACGCGCGATCTTTCTCAGAAAACGCATCACCCCTCCTCAATAAGGATCGATTTCCAATAGTTTGGTCATTTCGCAGAACACAGTGTTAACCCGTTCTTGCTCTTCATGTTTTTGGAGTTCATTCCTGCTTCTGTCCACAATCCGACGCTCGTAAACGTACGACCATGCACAGGTTGCGATGACTCCCAACATGAGCAATTGCAGCGCCATCAACCCTCCTCTGATTTGCGTCTCCTTCTTTTTCAATCTGTGTACCCAAAACATAAGAATGTTCTCGGTACACAGATCGAACTCGTCTGTCTGTCAAAAAACAACAGTAGCCTTTAAAAAACCACCATATGAGTATATTCCACCACAAACTCTGTAAATAACAAAGCATAATCATTTTGCAATCTCTTCCCAATCAAAAAAAATCATTTCAGACATTGTGAAACGCAGAAAAATTCAAAAATAGTTATATAACTATGTTGCCCTACATGTTTCCTGAAATAACAGATGTAAAACTACGAATTATATAATTAATTATATAACCATGTTACAGTTGTTGAATCTCTAACAACAGAGGCCAAGGGTTAGTTTTGCAGCCACCCAAAGCTATAGATTGCTGTTGCATAACGTAAGCTAAGTTCCCTGCCCCGGAGCACTGGCTGTGCCCATGTCCAAGCCAATGCCCGAGCTCGTGGTTAACAACCATGTGCCTGTAATCGCGCAAGCTTCCACCGGCATCGTTCCAAGCAGTGGTTGCACCGTCCCACCTATCCTGATTAATAATTACGTACCTACCGGTCCTACAGCTCCATACAGAGCTGCACCCAGCAATAGTGTCTAAAATACTTGCTTCAGTTATAACAAGGCTAAAGTCGCCGCCAGAAGGCACTTGCGAGAAGCTAAACCCAGCCTGAACCCATCCCTTGGGGTCATTCATCGTTTCATTAGCTAAAACCGCAAATTGAGTGCTGCTAGTGGCTACGGCACCCCACTCTAGAACTTCGTAAGTGAACGAACTGTAATTGTTAAATGTTGGTTTCGAGGCAGCATAGTTAAATTTATCCTTCGTCCCTAACGTCTTTTCTGTATTAATCTCTTCGCACATAGCAACTATGTTCTTACATTCGTCTATGGCCAACGTTGGTGTTTGCTCAATCATCGCTCCTGCAGAAACGATAAGCACATACCCGAGCCCAAAAACTACCGTCCACCAGTTCGAAAAAAAATCTGTCACTCTCGGAAACCTTATGTTTTTGGACATTAGACTAATATGCCAACAGGTAGATAAAAGCTAAGAACCATTGCTAGGAGGAGGACTACGTATTCGATCTTGCGATCAATCGCAAAATGTTCGTGCCTCGCAAAGAAAATACCAACAAGAAACCCTAGTGGAATGCTAATAGTAACGTCGTTTGTTCCAACATCGATCAAACGCACCCACATCGCCCCAAGCAGGAAATAGAAGACAATTTTCATAAAGAAAACACTGTCCTTTTCTATCGGCGTTTTCTTATTTTTCTTTCTGGTACTTTTTGTCCGTTTTCTTGCCATTAGCGTAATTATACCATTCGCAATGCATTGTTTCCTGATAGATGCGGCTGGGGTATGAGAATACTGCTACTTAATACTCAAAATGTATCGACTCTCAGAACGTTTCTGGGTACTAGCTTGAGTGCTGGTGATAAAGTTCTTCGCGAGAAGCAAATGACGCTGTGTGAATACACTATTACTTGAGCCCGCAAAGTTTCAACTCACTTCTAATTCGTAAAGTCACAATTATCTTCTGAGACGCTGGCTTGAGTGCTGGTAGTGAGTTCTTCGCGAGAAGCAAACGCAGCTGTGTGAATATACTGCTTCGGTTGCCTCGGAGGGAAAACTCACTACCAGTGCCAAGAACAAACAAAAAAGAGTGAATTCACTTCACTCTTCGTTTGTTTGAGACCAGTGTCTCAGAAGTTACATTTTGATTTCAGCGTCGCACCCCGCCGGAAGGTTCAAATTCATCAACGCGTCGATAGTCTTTGGAGTTGGTTCGCTAATGTCGATAAGGCGTTTGTGAACACGCATCTCAAAAGCTTCCCCGCCTTTTTTATAAATGTGAGGGCTCTTTATGACAGTGTAGGTAGACCTACGTGTCGGCAAAGGAATAGGGCCTGAAATACTGGCGCCTGTCCTAATTGCTGTGTCGATAATCTGTTTTGCAGATTGGTCTATGATGCGGTGATCATACGCTTTTAGACGGATGCGAATCCGCTGTTTATTCTCTTTTTTGGCTTCAGCCATGAATTGTCCTTTCTGAGCCTAATGCCCAGTGGGTGTTGTAACATCTTCCAAGTCTCGCTCGAATGACTTTTAGTCAACACATTAGTTTATGTTCATAAATTAGCACAAATTTACCTATCTGTACAGGTGTTAGCTTGAGTTAATTCTCGTCTCGTTCCCATGGAAAGTCGGTTGTTCCGTATAGCTCCCCCATTGACTCTTTATCTATTGCAATCATTTCTCTAGTGATTCTAGACTCCATATTAGTGATGGAGGAGAGAGCTATTGAATTCTCAATTCCAAGCATTTGAAACATATCGGGTGAAGAGGGAGTTCTCCAGTAAGCTTCTGAGCCAGCGGCTCGATCATCTTGTATCCGGTGCTGTACCAGAAACTCTCTGTCTTTATAACTCAGTGGGTATTCCATAGTATTATTTGAACATATGAAACTATACTAGTCAATACATGTCATATTTTAAAACGTGTTGCTAGCGCTCGGAAAACGAATAATGAGTGGAATTACTCCACTCATTATTTGCTTCAGGCCAGTGTCCTAAAATGCTGCTTAGTAATTTTTACAGCAACAGTTGCCGAGATTACTTTGTAATTTTAGTTACAACTCCGGCACCAACAGTTCGTCCACCCTCTCGGATAGCAAAACGTAGTCCGTCATCCATAGCGATAGGTGCAAGAAGTTTTACCTTGAAAGTGACAGTGTCACCAGGCATAACCATCTCTTTGTCCTTTGGAAGCTCAACTTCACCTGTTACATCGGTAGTTCTGAAGTAAAACTGTGGCTTATAACCCTTGAAGAAAGGAGTGTGTCGTCCACCTTCTTCTTTTGTGAGGATATAAACTTCCGCGTCAAACTCTGTGTGTGGGGTAATAGAACCGGGCTTTGCAAGAACTTGGCCTCGTTCGATGTCGTCTCGCTCGAGTCCTCGTAGCAAAATACCGACATTGTCGCCAGCTTGACCTTGGTCGAGGTTCTTTTTAAACATTTCTACACCTGTAACAACAGTTTTAGTAGTATCACGTATTCCTACGATCTCAACTTCTTCGTTAACCTTTACAACACCTAGCTCAATACGACCGGTAGCAACCGTGCCACGACCTTTGATTGAGAAAACATCTTCAATAGGCATTAGGAAATCTTTGTCTAGTTCACGCTTTGGCTCTTCGATATATTCATCTATAGCTTTTACAAGCTCCATGACGTTGTCCATTTCTTTTTCGTCACCGTCTAGGGCTTTTAGAGCTGAACCTTTGATGATTGGTACATTGTCTCCATCGAATTCATATTTGGTTAGAAGTTCTCGTACTTCAAGCTCAATAAGCTCGACTAGTTCTGCGTCAGCCATATCCATTTTGTTCAGGAAAACTACTATCTTTGGTACACCAACTTGCTTTGCTAGAAGGACATGCTCACGAGTTTGTGGCATAGGGCCGTCTGCTGCCGATACAACCAAAATAGCACCATCAATCTGGGCTGCACCTGTAATCATGTTCTTTACGTAGTCGGCGTGACCAGGCATGTCAACATGCGCATAGTGACGGTTTTCGGATTCATACTCTTGGTGGGAAGTAGCAATAGTAATACCACGCTCTTTTTCCTCAGGAGCATTGTCAATCTCGTCATACTTTACTGGTTTGTTCACATCACTAGGAAGTCTCTTAGCGAGTGTTGCTGTAATAGCCGCTGTAAGAGTAGTTTTACCATGGTCAACGTGACCCATAGTTCCTACATTCACATGTGGCTTGCTTCGATCAAAATCTGTCATTTTAATCTCCTTCAAAAATTATATTTAACATCTATTTAGCGTAAGAAAATAAACCTCACGCGAGATACCAGATGATTATAGATTAAACACTCTGTTATTGTAAAGCTTAAAATTCATCAATCTTCAAGTGAATGATCACTCGTTTTTCGCGACTATCGCCTCGGCAACGCTGTTTGGAACTTCACCATAATGATCTAACTCCATTGTTGAGCTTGCTCGGCCTTTAGTCATTGAACGAATATCAGTAGTGTAGCCAAACATTTCAGCAAGCGGTACAAAGGCTGTAAGCACCTTTGCGTTGGAACGATCTTCCATGCTGTCTACGCGACCACGCTTGGAGTTAATGTCACCCATAACGTCACCCATGTATTCTTCCGGAGTTACGACTTCTAGCTTCATAACAGGTTCAAGCAACACGGGCTTTGCAGCTTTGACGCCTGCCTTTAGTGCCATCGAACCCGCTACCTTAAAGGCAACTTCAGAGGAGTCGACATCGTGGTAAGAACCGTCGTACAGTGTGACTTTCATATCTACGAGCGGGTAGCCAGCGTAAACACCGTTGAGCATTGCTTCTTCGATACCGGCTTTCACAGGGTTAATGTACTCTCGTGGCACGACTCCGCCTTTGATAGCGTCAACAAATTCAAAACCTGCACCAGATTCTTGTGGTTCAAGCTTTAGCCATACATGACCATACTGGCCACGGCCACCTGTTTGTTTAATGAACTTACCTTCGATTTCTGTCATTGGCGCTTTAATAGTCTCTCGGTACGCTACTTGTGGTTGCCCGATGTTGGCTTCAACGCTAAACTCGCGCTTCATTCGGTCGACAAGAATTTCTAGATGAAGTTCGCCCATACCGGAAATAATCGTCTGCCCTGTTTCATCGTCGACACGTATACGGAATGTAGGATCTTCCTCCGCTAAACGCTGCAAAGCTTGGCTCATCTTCTCTTGGTCAGCCTTAGTCTTTGGCTCGATAGCTATAGATACTGGTGGGTCAGGAAATACAATTGACTCAAGCAGAATTGGCTCTGCCTGGTCACAAAGCGTGTTGCCAGTAGTAGTACCTTTAAGGCCAACTATTGCAGCAATGTCACCTGCCTCGACTTCCTCGGTGTCTTCACGGTTGTTCGCGTGCATTCTTACGATACGCCCGACTCGTTCTTTCTTACCGGTAGAAGAGTTAAAAATGTAACTGCCAGCGGTGACCCTTCCAGAATAAACACGGAAAAAGGCTAATTTACCTACGAAAGGATCAGTTGCGATTTTAAAAGCAAGTGCAGAGAACGGTTCGTTGACGTCCGGTTTTCGTTCAATCTTGTCTCCAGTTTTGGGCTGTGTTCCCCACGTAGAACCACGGTCTATAGGGCTTGGCAAATAGTTGTTAACAGCTGTCAGGAGGTGTTCGACGATAACACCTCGGCCATCACCACCAGAAACAGCAAAAAATTCGCCACTCAGCGTAGCTTTTCGAATTGCTCGGTGGATTTCTTCTTCAGTTAGAGCTTCTTCGCCCTCTTCCAAGTATTTTTCTATCAGTTCATCGTCATGCTCGGCGACGGCTTCAATCAAGAGTGAACGATAGCGCCCAGCCTTTTCGATCATATCTTCAGGAATTTCAGCTTCGACCAACTTCGCCGCTTCTAACTGTTTGTCTACTTTTTCGTCATCAGTGAACTCGGTATGTGTGTAGGCTTTCATCGTGACAAGATCTACTATACCAACAATAGTCTTCTCAAATCCTATTGGTAGATGTATTGGATGGGCGTGTTTAGTTAAGCGCTCACGAATACTCTTTAGAGACTCATAGAAGTCACCACCCGTTTGGTTGATCTTGTTGATAAAACAAATCCTGGGAACTCCGTACTTGTCTGCTTGTCGCCAAACTGTTTCAGACTGACTCTCGACACCCATCTTACCGTCGAAGACTGTGACGGCACCATCAAGGACTCGAAGAGACCGCTCAACCTCGACTGTGAAGTCGATATGTCCAGGCGTATCGATAATGTTGATCTTATGATCTTGCCAATAACACGTAGTAGCGGCAGAGGTGATAGTGATACCACGTTCTTGCTCTTGCTCCATCCAGTCCATTGTTGCTTCGCCTTCGTGTACAGCACCAATCTTGTAGTTTTTACCGGTTCGGTAAAGAATTCCCTCAGTGACAGTAGTTTTACCCGCGTCAATATGGGCAATAATTCCAATGTTACGTGTTTTATCTAGTGCTACTTTTATGTCTGCCATTTCCACTCCTGGTTGTGATTATTTTAGTAGTCGTAAGCTTCTGCGTTTGAAAGTACAAGTTCACCCGTTCTGCAAACGAATTCCGTCCGATTTTGATCATAGTCGGCACCAGCTTTACATTTTTTGGTAAAGTCATCAGTCTCCGTTTGAATTTCAGCTGAGTTGCTTGTCGCGTGATCGTAGGCAATAATATTTTGCTCAACGAGAGGACATCCGTCGCATCTGTCGGGATATTGAAGACCCATAAGCTAATACCTCGCAAAATGAGCGAATGCTCTGTTAGCCTCTGCCATCTTCTGCACGTCTTCTTTAACCTTAACAGCCGTTCCAGTCTTATTGTTGGCATCAGATATTTCGTCGGCAATACATTTGTCGAGCGATTTACCCTTACGCGCACGTATAGCAGCAACAAACCACATCAAAGCTAGATGGGTTTTTCGAGTACCCTTCACTTCAAAAGGAATCTGGTAGTTAGCACCACCTACACGGCGCGATTTCACTTCCATCAAAGGGTAAATATTCTTCATAGCTGCTTCAAGCGCAACAAGAGGTTCTTCCACTTTTAACCTCTTTGCTGCTTGTTCCATTCCGGCATAGACTAAGCGTTCGGCAGTCGATTTCTTTCCAGAAACCATAACCTTATTAATAAGCCTCTGCACTAACACAGAATTGTACTTACGATCTGGGGTTATAACTCGCTGGAGTGATTTTGTCTTTTTCCTAGGCATCTTTTTTCGCTCCATACTTTGAACGACGCTGCTTGCGCCCCTCTACTCCTTGAAGATCAAGTGCCCCACGAACAATGTGGTAACGCACACCAGGAAGGTCAGGTACTCTGCCTCCTCTTACCAGGACAACTGCATGTTCTTGAAGATTGTGGCCTTCGCCACCAATGTAAGCCCATACTTCCTGGCCATTAGTTAGGCGGACTCGCGCAACTTTACGTAGTGCGGAGTTCGGCTTACGCGGTGTCCGTGTCGTAACCTTAATACATACACCTCTTTTTAGTGGCGACGGCTTCTGATACTTCTTAGTTTTCAGAGAATTACTTACCCACGCCAAATCAGGAGACTTAGATTTGCTCTTAGTCTTCTTTCTTCCTTTTCTAACTAATTGGTTAATTGTGGGCACTACAAAACTCCGTTATCTGACTGAATTACCGCTAAATATACCAGATAATGCATTATTCGTCAACCTCTGTTGTTTCACTCAATGCACCTGTACCTACCGGAATCTTGCGCCCGATAATCACATTTTCCTTTAGCCCATATAAGTTGTCTACCTTACCGCTAATTGCTGCTGCAATAAGAACACGAGTTGTGTCTTGGAAACTAGCAGCAGAAAGGAAGCTATCAGACCATGTTGAAACCTTAGTAATACCAAGAAGCATTTGCGTAAACTGAGCCAGTTCTTTGTTTGCTTTAGCTAATTCTTCGTTTTTCTCTACAACACCAGCCTTGGAAACAATGTCACCGATAACAAAAGTGCTGTCACCTGGATCTTCAATCTGTACTCTTGAGAACATCTGCCTGATAACAACTTCTAGGTGCTTGTCAGCAATGTTTTGACCCTGAGAAGCAAATATACCTAGAACTTGGCTCATTATGTAGCGTTGTGTCTCTTCGATACCTCGCAGTTCAAGAAGATCGTGTAGGTTAAGCGAGCCGTTGCTTAGTCTGTCGCCGGCTTCAACCGAGTCACCGTCTTTTACGGTAAGCTGTTTGAACCCTGGAATTCTGTAACGTGCAACACGTCCTTCGCCAGAAGCAATAACAATCTCGTCCTCAAATACTTCAACAGTTCCTTCTATAGGTGCAGTTAATGGTTTTGCGTCTTTAGCTACTACTGCTAGAACATCGCCTACTGCTACTTCAGTACCAGACTTAACCTTAGCCTTTCGGCTGCCGAGCTTTATTACCTTCAACTTAGTCTTAGCTGGAACAACCTGCACAATATAGTCGTTGTTGTCTTCCCAAACACCTACAGTTCCTGACACTTCTGTCATGTATGCCTGACCTTTCGGTACTCGTGCTTCGAAGATTTCCTCAACACGAGGCAAACCTTGGGAAATATCTTCTCCGGCAACTCCACCAGCATGGAAAACGTCTAGCGTAAGCTGTGTTCCAGGCTCACCAATAGACTGTGCGGCTATAACACCAACCGGTTGCGCCGCTGCAACTAGCTTGCCTGATGCCAAATCAATACCATAAGACTCACGGCTTACTCCGCGCAGATCAGTACAACTAAGCACACTCTTTATTTTCACTTCTTCAATCTTACTGTTGCCGATTGCTTCAGCAATTCTCTTGGTAATTAAAGCGTTTTTTCTTCCAATTTGCTTGGTGCCGTCTTTAACTCCAGCGGCAAGAAATCTACCAGTTATTCTGTTGGCAAAATCAAGTCCGATCTCCTCTGTCTCAGATCGACGAACTATAAACCCAGGGTCGTGGGATTCAACATTAGTCGTGAACACATCTTGCGACACATCAACTAAACGTCTAGTCAAATAACCTGAATCAGCCGTTTTAAGTGCTGTCGATATCATTCCTTTACGTGAACCACGTGTGGAAACAAAATACTCTAGCGGCGAAAGACTACTCTTGTAGCTCGAACGAATAGGCAACTCTATTTCGCGACCTGTAGCGTCAACAGTCACACCAATCACACCAGCCACCTGTTTGATCGAACCAATGTTACCTCTAGCTCCTGAATTTACAGTCATTGAAGTTGTTGTGTCTTCATTTTCTAGTTTTTCTTTGAGCGCAGCTGAAACTTCCTTGTCAACATTCTTCCAAGCGTCTACTGTCAATCTATATCGTTCTTCATTTGTAATGAACCCTTTTTCGTACTGTTCGCTAATTGCTGTGGCCTTTGCTTCACCACCTTTTAGCAACTTGTCTAACGAAGGTAAGTCTGAATAATCATCCATTCCCGTTGAAATACCAGAAATCGTGGCGTACTCAAAACCGATACTCTTCAGTTCGTCTGCAATATCAGCTGTAGCTTCTTGCCCATACTTGTTGTAAATGGCCGTCATAACTTTAGAAAGTCGTTTTTTGGTCATTGCTTCGTTTTGGAAAGGGAAATCGTCTGGGAATATCTCGTTAAACAAAGCTCGTCCCAGTGTGGTCTCTTGAGACTCACCTTTACTGACAACTTTGATTGGCCTTTGTAACTCGAGCAATCCTAAATCGTAAGCGTATATCGCCTCCTCAATATCTCGGTAAGGTTTTGGCTCGAGTGAAGCAAGAGCTGGGCGATCATATGTTAGGTAGTAACACCCTAGTACGATGTCTTGTTCAATATGAAGAATCGGAGATCCATCTGCAGGCTTAAGAAGGTTGCGCGTAGCGGACATAAGATCACGAGCTTCTTCCTGTGCAGCAGCTGAAAGTGGCAAGTGAACTGCCATCTGGTCGCCATCGAAATCTGCGTTAAACCCTTTACACGTTAGCGGGTGAAGCTGTATAGCCTTGCCTTCAATTAACTTCGGTTGAAAAGCTTGAATGCCAAGCCTATGGAGGGTAGGAGCACGGTTCAAAAGAACGTACTTGCCCTTAATTACTTCGTCTAAAGCGTCCCACACGGCTGTTTCACCCATTTCAATCATTCGTGAAGCAGACTTAATGTTGTGAGCTTTTTCACTCTCGATAAGGTGCCCAACGATAAATGGCTTAAACAGCTCAAGCGCCATCATCTTCGGTAGACCACATTCATTTAGGCTCAAATCTGGGCCAGAAACAATTACTGAACGACCAGAATAATCTACTCGTTTACCAAGCAAGTTTTGACGGAAACGACCCTGCTTACCTTTTAGCATATCGCTAAGAGATTTCAAGCGTCGCCTATTGCCTGTAGAGCTAACTGCTCTTCCGCTTCGCGAATTATTGTTGTCGATAAGCGCGTCAACTGCTTCTTGAAGCATGCGCATTTCATTTCTTGTGATTACGTTAGGAGCTTTAAGATCTAGGAGTTTCTTCAATCTGTTGTTTCGGTTGATAACACGTCTATAAAGATCATTTAAGTCGGATGTAGCGAAACGGCCACCAGTCAGTTGAACCATTGGACGTAGATCCGGCGGAATGACCGGTACAACTGTAAGCATCATTGAAGAAGGACTAATCTCTGCGCGGAGCATACCTTCCAGAACCTTGAGTCGCTTTAGCAACTTTCGTTTCCTTTGGCCCTTGGTACCCTCGGCTTCTTCATTAAGTTCTTTTATTAATTCCTTAAGGTCAACTGCTTCTAGTAGCTCTTTCATGACCTTCCCACCAATACCAACATCTATAATCTCAGATATTTCATCTGGTAGCTCAGCATATTGAAGTTCTGTAAGTAAATTCATAGGTACTAGTAGAGCCAACAGAGCTTTTTGTTCAAGATACTGCTCCATATTCTCTTCAAGCTCTTTAGTCTGCGCCTCAGCGAGCTTCTTAATATTTGCACCTTCTGCTTCAGCTTCTTTCTCAAAGCGCTCTTTAATAGCTTGCTTAGATGTTTCAGCAACTGTTTCCATGTCGGCGACAAGCTTTTCTTTTTGCTTTTCGTCAACAGATTTAATAATGTAACTAGCAAAATAAATAACGCGCTCTAAGTTCTTAACAGTCATTCCAAGCACTAAGCCCATCGAAGAAGGAGTGCCTCTCATGAACCAAATATGTGCCGTCGGTGCAGCAAGTTCAATATGCCCCATCCGTTCACGTCGAACTATCGACTTTGTTACAAGCTCACCTTTTTTGTCTACAGCGGCTTCACGGTAACGAACACCTTTTAGTTTAGTGTCGTGCGGGTTTATATCCTTAACTGGACCGAAAATCTTTTCACAAAACAAACCGTCTCGTTCTGGTTTTTGAGTACGGTAATTAATAGTCTCAGGCTTCGTAACTTCACCGTAAGACCATTCCAAAACATCCTCGTTTGAAGCAACAGTTATTCGTACTGCATCGAAATCTAGAATATTATTGTCTGGTTCGTATCTGCCCATTATGCTGCCTCCTTTACTGTAGTTTTCGTCTTATTGTCGCCATTCTCGTCATATTCATCCTTTGCTGCGTCCCGTGTAACGTCCACGCTCGCTAAATCAGTCGACAAGCCTTCAGGCATGTTCTTGGCTTCATCTTTTATAGTCTTCTCAAGTACAACTTCGGCATCAACTACCTTTTTCGTCTCATGAGTAACTAGGTCTACTTTAAGTCCTAGTCCTTGTAGTTCCTTCACAAGTACGT
>SDBT01007655.1_pt1 | contig 17747 bp, 14 predicted proteins | sample 2277101 | NCBI WGS metagenome assembly SDBT01 (sample SAMN10404973, study PRJNA504765) | marine sediment metagenome | isolation source: marine sediment core GS10_PC15, 103 cmbsf | place: Arctic Ocean: Southern Knipovich Ridge | collected 2010 | reverse complement strand
GTGCTTACCAAATTAAATACGGTAGAATATTTTTCAAATTCGCTGATTTCTAGTGGTTTATATTTCGGAAATAGTTTAGAGAGAAAACTTCTTTCTTCGGGGTTATTTTGTACTATTTTCGGCGGGATTAATTTGATTGAGTTCATATGTAGATTGCTAATTTCTGGCATCAAGTAAGAGAGAGCTATTTGTTTTGCATGTAAGCCGGTAAGTATTGAACTAAAAAGTAAGATAATTTTGGTATACCGAAGTAATCTTGAGAATTGAAACATCAGTGAGTCTTTCCGATAAAATGATTTTTGATTAAGATGAGATGATTATTTATTTTAAAGAATTTGATTTAAAAAACGTGATAAGTAACAACGTTACCATCATTAGTATAAAAGAAAAATAGCATTGCGTAAATAAATATTATAGATTATCTTTTTTGTAAAAAATTGAATATTAATGGTATTATATGGACGGAAAACATGCTATAATTATGAAGAGAAAATAGGGTTAATTACTGATTCTCAATAAAAATAAAAATGGCGATATAGTGTGATAAAATTATGCTTAAAATATAAAAATTAAAAAAAAACAAAAAATTAAGTTGAAATCCGGGCCAAAAAACAATATCATATTGAAACGTAGCCGTTTTATTGGCGAGATTCCTGAGTGGTCAAAGGGGACGGACTGTAAATCCGTTGGCACAGCCTTCGCAGGTTCGAATCCTGCTCTCGCCACCAGAGAGCGTGCGGGAATAGCTCAATTGGTAGAGCGACAGCCTTCCAAGCTGTAGGTTGCGGGTTCGAGACCCGTTTCCCGCTCCAAAAAAAATGGCGCTAAAAAATGTGCTGGCGTAGCTCAGTTGGTAGAGCAGCTGATTTGTAATCAGCCGGTCGCGGGTTCGAATCCTGCCGCCAGCTCCAATAATAATAAAAATGGCCTGATAAGAAATAAGTAAAAAATTAAGTAATAAGTTGTCTTTTTTTTTATTTGATTTAATATAGATAGTACAGAAAGTAGGGATATTGACCTAGTGCCCACGTAGCTCAGTTGGTAGAGCACTTCCTTGGTAAGGGAGAGGTCACCGGTTCAATCCCGGTCGCGGGCTCCAGAAGTAGCCTCTGTTTGAAAAGTAAAAATGATAACGGTTCTTAACAGTCTCGAGTGTTTATGGCTAAAAATAAAGTAATTACGCATTTATCTTGTACGCAGTGTAAGGAGCGTAATTATACGCAAAAAGTAGGCAAGAATAGAGCGATAGGTTCTTTAAAATTAAAAAAGTTTTGTTCTCGATGTCGTAAGCATCATGAGCACAAGGAGACGAAGTAGGTTTTTGCTTCTTAGGCCAGTAGCTCCAACGGTAGAGCAACAGACTCCAAATCTGTGTGTTGGGGGTTCGAATCCCTCCTGGCCTGCCAAACGCGGATGTTTTGGAGTTTTTACGGGTGGTTTTGGAGTTTTTAAAATTTCAACAAGATGGATGTAAGTTATGGCTATAAAAGCAATGCAATTTTTATATGAAGTGCGCCTTGAGTTATTAAAGGTTGTCTGGCCAAAATTCAATGAATTTGTCGGATCAACCATAATTGTGCTTCTTTTGGTGTGTGCATTTGCGATTTATTTAGGTGTTATTGATTTTGGGTTTTCTAAGCTCGCAAACTATATACTAAAGGTTTATGGTGCGTACTAAGCCAAATAGGGATTCAATCAAATGAAGCGTTGGTATGTTATTCAAGTGTATGCCGGCTATGAAGAAGTGGTCAGAGATGATTTGGAACGGCGCATTCAAGAGTCCGAACATGAAGATTTGTTTGGACAAGTTTTAGTGCCGTCGGCCAAATTGAAACAGATGTTTCAAGCTGTTGAGGTAAAAAGTCAGCAATTATTTCCTGGTTATGTGTTGATAGAGATGGACATGAAACCGGAATCGGCACGTTTGGTTGTGTCGAGTATGCGCGTTATTCGTTTTTTGGGAGGCAAGGATCCTATGCCGATCGCGCAAAAAGAAATTGACCGCATTACTTCTCAGATGAAGGGTGAAATTACAGTTCGAGCTGATCAAGAGGAATTCGTTGTCGGTGGTGAGGTTGATATTAGTGACGGTCCATTTTCAGGTTTTGTTGGTATTATAGATACGGTTAATCAGGAAGCAGAAAAACTAACAGTGATGGTGAGTATTTTTGGTCGAATGACTCCGGTAGAATTGGGTTTTAATCAAGTTAAACGATAGTATAATAATAACGGTAAGGTGTATTCGTAATGGCGAAAGAAATTAAAGCATTAATTAGGCTGCAAATTCCTGGCGGTGGCGCAACGCCTGCGCTCGGCTCATCCCTTGGTCAACATGGGATAAAAATAATGGATTTTTGCAAACAATTTAATGCACAAACGGCAAATAAAAAAGGCGATACAGTTCCAGTTGTTATTACGGTGTATACAGATAGAAGTTTTACCTTTATAATGAAAACACCACCAGTCTCTGAACAGATTCGTAAAAAAATTAATATTTCAAAGGGATCTTCGCGGCCACACGAGCTAAAAGTGGGTTCAATCTCTTGGAGTGATATAGAAGAGATTGCCAAAATTAAGCTGCCTGATTTGAATGCATATGATATTGAGCAAGCGAAAAAAATTATTGCAGGTAGTGCTCGAAGCATGGGTGTTGATGTTATTGATTAAGGTCTAGGACTATATAATGGCTAATCGAGGTAAAAAATATAAAAGTGCCGCACAAAAAGTGCAAGAAGGCGCGATTTTACCGGCACGAGAAGTGCTTAGTAAAATTAAAGAAATAGCCTATGCTCAGTTTGATGAGTCAATAGATATTGATATCAATCTTGGAATTGATCCTTCCAAGGGTGAGCAAGCGGTACGAGGTTCTGTTGTGTTACCTCATGGAAGAGGTAAAAAAATTCGTATACTCGTGTTTGCTAAAGGTGATTATGCAGATCAAGCTGAAAAGGCCGGTGCTGATTTTGTTGGATCAGATGATTTAATTGAAAAAATTACTGGCGGATGGATGGATTTTGATTATGCAGTGGCAACACCGGATTTGATGGGTGCTGTTGGTAAGCTTGCAAAAATCTTGGGTCCACGCGGTTTATTACCGAATAAAAAATTAGGAACAGTAACGTTTAATGTTGAGCATGTAGTAAATGATCTCAAAAAAGGACGTGTTTTCTTTAAGAATGATAAAAGCGGTTTGGTGCATTTTGCTATTGGAAAAGTGTCGTTCGATGTTGATAAGTTATATCAGAATTTAGCTGTATTTATTAAAGCGTTGGTTGCGGTAAAACCATCTGCAGCAAAGGGTCGATATCTTAAAAAGTTGACTATTTCTTCTACCATGGGCATAGGAATACCGATTAATCCAGATGAATTAACTTCATAAAAGAGGTTACGATGAATAGGCAACAAAAAGAACTGGTTGTCAAAACCTTACGCGAAAACTTTCAAAAAAGTGACGGGTCATTTTTAATTGGTTTAAAAGGACTTAGCGTTGCGCAAATTCAAGAATTACGTACTAATTTACGTGAGCAAGGGGGCGTGTTAAAAGTTTCAAAGGTACGCTTAATGAAGCGGGCAATAGGGGATATAGCGTGTGGTGATGGTTTAATGCCATACCTTAAAGAACAAATAGGTGTGGTATTTGCACAAAAGGAATCACCGGCTGTAGCAAAAGTTTTACATGATTATTCCAAGCAACACAAGGCGCTGAGTCTCGTTGCGGGTTGTGTTGAAGCGCAGGTGCTTGATAAGCAGACAGTGATTTATATAGCATCACTTCCATCAAAAGAAATTTTACTTGTTCAAGTTTGTGGAGCTATCAAATCACCACTCGTAGGTTTAGTTTTTGTATTACGCGCGCATTTATTGCAGTTGCTTTTAGTTCTTAAACAAATAGAACAAAAAAAGCGATAGGCAGTAGTATGTCAGCACTCGATGTTCAGAAATAATTGTAATATTTAACGTTTATTTGTAGTTGGAGATTGCTATGGCAACCAAATCACATGAAAAATTAATTGAAGAGATAGGTAAACTATCTGTTATGGAATTAGCTGGCCTTGTTAAACAACTTGAAGAAACATTTGGTGTTTCTGTAGCAATACCAGTTGCAGCAGCGGCTCCGGTAGCAGGCGCTGGTCAAGAAGCCGAAGCTGAAAAGTCAGAATTTAAAGTGACACTTAAAGATTTTGGTTCTGAAAAAATCAAAGTAATTAAAGCGTTACGTAAAGTTGTACCGGGCTTGAGTTTGTCTGATGCAAAAAAAGCAGCTGAAGAAGCACCGTCTGTAATTGCTGAATCTGCACCTAAAGATGATGCTCAAAATATGAAAAAGGAACTGGAAGCTGCTGGAGCAAAAGTAGAACTTTCATAAAAGTAGGTAGATGAAGCTGAGTGAGTGAGTAATTAATTTAATATTTATTTGGATAAGCAATAGCGGGGAGTGACTTAATGTCTAACTTGCGTGTAAGCAAAGGCAATATTCGAAAGCCATTTGGGCGTATTAAAGATATTGTTCCGGTTCCTAACTTGATTGAGGTGCAGTCTTCGTCGTTTAATGATTTTGTACAGCTCGATTACTTACCGGAAGAACGTAAATCAATTGGGCTTGAAAAAGTATTGCGGGATATATTTCCGATTGAATACGAGGACAAGTTGTCTCTTGAATATGTAAGTTATGAGTTGGGTTTTTGGGCTTGCATTTGTGGTAAATTAACTGGTATTGAAAATAGATATCAGTGGAGTTGCTCTTCCTGCAATAAATCTGATTGTTCACGATTAAATAGTGATTTTTCTTGTACATTTTGTAAGAAAAACACCGCTCGATATCGGGGATGTCCAAATTGTTATTCTCGTGTGGCGGTTCGATTACCTATGACACTTGATGAGTGTCGTATGAGCGGTAAAACTTTTTCTATGCCGCTTAAAATTAAAATGCAACTTATTAGCTGGACAGTGGATGAATCTGGTAATAAGTTGATTCGTGATATTAAGGAACAAGACATTTTCTTTTCTGATATACCGATTATGGCTGATTTATATGAAGAAGCTGGACGGCTTAAGCTAGGTGATCTAGGTACCTTTTTAATTAATGGTGTTGACCGTGTTGTGGTGAGCCAATTACATAGATCGCCGGGTGTTGTTTTTTCTCAAAGTAAAAAAGTTAAAGATTTTAGGGGAAGACCATATTATTTAGCGCGTGTTATTCCAATGCGAGGATCGTGGCTTGATTTTGAGTTTGATAGCAATGATTATCTTTATGTGCGTATAGATAAAAAAAAGAAAATGCTTGTAACCACTTTTTTACAGGCATTAGGTTTTTCTCGTGATCAAATAGTAGAGCTTTTTTATCGTTTTGATACTATTCGTTACGAAAAGGGTGAATTTGTACGAATTGTTGATGAAAGTTTAATTGGTCAACGTCTTGAAAAAGGCATGTTGCCTGAAAAATATGAAAAGACATTTATTGGTCGTCGTGTTACAAAAGACTTGTTTTCTCGATTGAAAAAAGCGGGTGTTACTCAACTTGTGTTGAAACTAACAGGTTTGCTCAATCGCGTACTCGGTAAGGATTTAATTGATCCAAAGACTGGGGAAGTATTAATTGAGCAGGGCGAAGTAATTTCAGAACATCATTTTGACATACTCAAAAGGTTTAAATTTATTGAGTTTAGTTTGGTTCAAGCATCCGGATATGTTTTTCAACCAACAATTGCAATGACGCTTGTGCAGGATTCATGTCACACACAAGAAGAAGCATTAAAAGAAGTACATAGTAAATTGTGGCCGGGTGATAGTTCTTCTTTAAAAGAAGTTAAAGAGCGATTTGAGGGAATGCTTTTCAATAATCGCATATATGATTTGACACGTGTCGGGCGTATTCGTATGAATAGAAAGTTAGGGCTTTCGATTGATGAAAATACATTGGTCTTAACACGAGATGACATTATTGCTACTATTCGCTATTTAGTAAATTTACGTGAACGTGGAGAGGGTGAATTGGATGATATTGATCATTTAGGAAATCGTCGTGTGCGTTTGGTTGGTGAATTATTAAACAATCAAATGTATCTTGGTTTTGTGCGCATTGAACGTATTATTCGTGAACGATTTAGAATGCAAGAAGCACATGGTGCATTAATGCCACAAGATTTTCTCAATGTTAAGCCATTGAGTGCTGTGTTACGTGAATTTTTTGGAATGGGACAACTTTCTCAATTTATGGATCAAACAAATCCATTAGCAGAGTTGGCGCATAAACGACGTCTTTCTGCGCTTGGGCCTGGTGGTGTGTTAAAAGATCGTGCTACGTATGAAATTCGAGACGTACACACATCTCACTATGGTCGTATTTGTCCGATCGAAACACCAGAAGGACAAACGGTTGGTTTGATTTCATCTCTTGCTACATATGCAGTGGTAAATGATCTTGGATTTATCGAAACTGGTTATCGTAAAGTTGAAGATGGAAATATCAAAAGTGATGTAATATTTTTAGATGCATTTGAAGAAGTAGAATGTTATATAGCTCAGGCTGATTCTGTTCCCTCTGGTAAGAAGAAATTCGGTAAACATGCTGTCTTTGCTCGTCATGATGGTAACTTTATGCATGTTGAAGCAGAAAAAATAAATTATATTGATTTATCACCAAAACAATTAGTATCGGTTTCAGCAGCATTAATTCCATTTTTAGAACATGATGATGCGGTTCGTGCTTTAATGGGTGCGAATATGCAACGACAAGCGGTACCTCTTATCAAACCGTCAACACCAATTGTTGGTACTGGTATGGAAAAAGATATTGTTAAAGCGTCGGGTGCTGTTATTATTGCCAAACGTGCAGGCACCATTGATTACATTTCATCGGAAAAAATTGTAGTCAGGGCACGTGAAGATGAATTTAGAAGTATGGATGATTGGATTTCTTATGGTATAACTACGTATCATTTGAAAAAGTTTTTACGATCAAGTTATAGTACATGGATTCATCATACACCGGTTGTTAAGATTGGAGATAAAGTTGAAGCTGGTGATATTTTGACTAATGGACCAGCAATTCAAAAAGATGAACTTGCATTAGGTTCAAATCTTTTAGTTGCGTTTATGCCATGGCATGGATACAACTTTGAGGATGCTATAGTATTGAGCAAACGTCTTGTTTCAGATGATTCATTAACGTCTGTACATATTGATGAATATGTTATTGAGGCGCGTGATACAAAACTTGGTCCAGAAGAAATTACTGGTGATATACCAAATGTCAGTGAAAGTGCACTTGCTAGTTTAGATGATGATGGCATAGTGCAGGTTGGCACGCGTATAAAACCAGGTGATATTTTAGTCGGTAAAGTTACATTAAAAGGTGATGTGCAATATTCACCGGAAGAAAAGTTATTACGTGCTATTTTTGGTGAAAAATCTCGAGAAGTTCGTGACACATCTTTACGTGTTCCGCCTGGTACTAACGGTACGGTTATAGATGTAAAGATTTTTTCTCGTAGTGGTATAAGGAAAGATAAACGATATAAGCAGGAAGTGGTAAAACAAGTTGAAAAACTTGAAGCTGATTTTGTGCATCATATTACTTTCCTTGAACAAATTATTATTGAAAAAATGTGCAAAGAATTGCATGGAAAAGCTGTAGGTGGATCAAGTGGCAAAGAATTTTCAAAATCAAGTAAATTTGACAAAACACTACTTGCAAAAGCATCTTTCCAAGAGTTGTTTGGTATTAAAATAAAAGACAAAAAAGTTATAGATACCGTTAAAAAAATTAGAAACTTATATGACAATCAATTACGCATTTTGACAGGACTCAAAGAAGAACGTATTAATAAGCTTAAAAAGGGTGATCCACTACCATCTGGCGTAATTAAAATGATCAAAGTATATATTGCATCAAAACGTCTGGTATCGGTTGGTGATAAATTGGCAGGACGCCACGGTAATAAAGGTGTGGTTTCCAATATTGTTCCTCGAGAAGATATGCCGAGTATGGAAGATGGAACGCCTGTTGATATTGTATTAAATCCACTTGGTGTACCATCTCGTATGAACGTTGGACAAATTTTAGAAACAGCGCTCGGGTTGATTGGTAAAAAAATGGGTGACAATATCGGTGAAATTCTGAATAATAAAGGTTACGCCGAAGTTAAGAAACAGTTAGAAAAATATTATGGTATCGATCTCATTGCTGCTTATGAAAAAGAATACGACAAAGATGGGTTAATGGATCTTGCGCGTAGAAGTGCTGAATCTGGTGTACAGTTTGAAACGCCAGTATTTGATGGCGCGCGATTAGAAGAAGACCTTAAACCACTTATGGAAGAACTGAATTTGCCAGTTGCAGGGTCATACATGTTGCGTGATGGGCGTACCGGTAAATATTTTGATCAACCGGTTACGGTTGGATATATTTATATTATGAAACTGAATCATATGGTTGAAGATAAATTGCATGCACGTTCTGTGGGTCCATATTCATTAGTAACGCAACAACCTTTGGGTGGTAAAGCTCAACAAGGAGGTCAACGCTTAGGTGAAATGGAAGTTTGGGCACTTGAAGCTTATGGCGCAGCATACGCATTGCAAGAAATGTTAACGTACAAATCAGATGATGTAACTGGTAGACATAAAGCATACGAGTCTATTGTACGTGGGGGAGAAGTTCCAGAACCTGGCGTTCCTGAATCATTTAATGTACTGATTAAGGAACTTCAAAGTTTAGGATTACAGATAGATCTGTTAAAGATTAGCAAGGAGAATGTCGGTGGCTAATAGGATGTTAGAGCGATTTAAAGAATATATAAATGTTACACGATTTAATGCCATTAAGATCGGGCTTGCTTCTCCTAAAAAAATACGTTCATTATCGTATGGTGAAGTAAAAAAAATAGAAACAATTAATTATAGAACATTAAAGCCTGAACGCGATGGATTATTTTGTGCGCGTATCTTTGGTCCACAAAAAGATTGGGAATGTAACTGTGGAAAATATCGACGTATGAAACATCGTGGTGTTACGTGTGAAAAATGTGGTGTAGAAGTTATTCAATCACGCGTTCGTCGTGAGCGTATGGGACACATTGATCTTGTTGCTCCAGTTGTTCATATTTGGTATTTGAAAGGTATGCCGAGTTATTTCGGTCTTATTTTTGATATGCCAGTTAAGGATTTAGAGCGTATTATATATTTTGACAATTATATGGTTATTCGTCAAGGTAAATCACCATATCCGCGTAAAACACTACTGAGTAACTTGGAATACGAAAACTATCTTGATGCGCATTCAGAAGATGCAGAATTTTTTGCAGAAATTGGTGCGGAGGCTATACGTCTTATTTTAAGTGAAATGGATCTTAGTCTTGAACTAGAAAAACTTGAAAAAAGTTATTCGGAAACAACATCGGTTGCAATTCGACATAAATTAGTGCGACGCATTAAAGTTATTACCGGTTTGATTCAGGCTAATTTACGACCAGAGTGGATGGTGTTAACGGTATTGCCGGTATTACCACCCGATCTTCGTCCATTAGTAGCACTTGAAGGTGGACGTTTTGCAAGTTCAGATTTGAACGAATTGTATCGTCGTGTATTAAATAGAAATATTCGTTTACAACGGTTAATCGAAATAGAAGCGCCATCAGTTATTATCAAAAATGAAAAGCGTATGTTGCAAGAATCAGTCGATGCGCTTATTGATAATGGTAGACGTGGTCAACCAGTACGGGGCACTAACCGTCGTCCATTAAAATCACTCAGTGAAATGTTGCGCGGTAAGCAGGGGCGATTTAGACAAAATTTACTTGGACGTCGTGTTGATTATTCTGCGCGTTCAGTGATTGTTGTTGATCCAGAATTATCAATGGATAAATGCGGTATTCCAAAAATTATGGCATTAGAACTTTTCAAGCCATATGTCTATGCTGGTTTATTACAAGAAGAATTTGCTCCTAATATGCGTGTTGCGCGAAGAATGGTCGATGAATTATGCCCAGAGGTGTGGGATGTGCTTGAAAGTGTTGTAGAAAATCGTCCGTTACTACTTAATCGTGCACCAACACTTCATCGTTTGGGAATCCAGGCTTTTTATCCGATTTTAGTTGATGGTAAGGCGATTAAAATTCACCCACTTGTGTGTAATGCATTTAATGCTGATTTTGACGGTGACCAAATGGCGGTACATTTACCATTAAGTAAAAAGGCGCAAGAAGAATGCAGGCGTTTAGTGTTGTCGGTAGAAAATGTACTTTCTCCTGCAAACGGACGTCCACTAGCCGTTCCCTCTAAAGATATGGTGCTTGGATTATATTATTTAACCAAAGTGCGTTTTGGCTCACAGGGTGAAGGTATTGTTTTTTCAGGTGTTGATGAAGTAATTACCGCTTATCAGTTTGGCCAAGTGGTATTACACGCACGCATTAAACTTCGCTTAAAAAATAACGATATAGTTGAAACAACGGTAGGACGTGTACTTCTTTATGAAGCGTTGCCAGACGGTGCAGATTTTCATTGGGTTAATAAGGTTATTAAAAAAAATGATCTCATTAAATTAGTTGAAAAAGTGTACTATTCTTTTGGTGGTAGAGAGACGGTAAAATGTCTTGATAAACTCAAAAAGCTTGGTTTTTATTATGCAACTGTTGGTGGTATTTCATTTGCTTTGTCAGATTTGGTTGTTCCTGAAGAAAAAGATCCTATAATCCAAAACGCAGAAAAAGCAGTACTAAAAGCAGAACAAATGTATATGGATGGTGTGATCACTAATGGTGAACGCTATAATAAAGTGATCAGTATCTGGGGGCATGCAACAGCAGACGTTGCTGATGCAATGTATAAAAAACTAGGGCGTCTTGATGAAGAAGCATTTTTGAATAAAGATAGAAAATTTAAACCATTTAATCCTATTTTTATGATGCTTGAATCAGGTGCGCGTGGTTCCAAAGATCAAATTAAACAGATCGTTGGTATGCGTGGTCCGATGGTAAAACCGACTGGTGAAATTATGGAAACACCGGTTAAGTCAAATTTTAAAGAAGGATTACGTGTTTCTGAATATTTTATTTCAACTCACGGTGCGAGAAAAGGTCAGGCTGATACGGCGTTAAAAACTGCAAACTCTGGTTATTTGACTCGTCGTTTAGTTGATGTTGCACAAGATGTTGTCATAGTTATTCATGATTGTAAAACACTTGGTTATATTAAAATTGAAGATTTAAAAGAGTCCGGTGATGTAATTTATGCATTATCAAATCGTTTATTTGGCCGTGTCCTTGCTGCCGATGTAAAAGATCCAGTTACCGGTGAGCTTCTTTTAAAGCAAGGTGAAATTGTCGATCGTGCAAGTGTTCCGCGTTTTGCTGATTCAGCGGTGAGTAAAGTTTTTGTGCGTTCAGTATTAACATGTCAGGCAAAACATGGTGTTTGTGTGATGTGTTATGGGTATGATTTATCAAGAGGTGAACTTGTTGATATTGGTACAACGGCTGGTATTATTGCAGCTCAATCAATTGGTGAACCAGGTACACAGCTTACCATGAGAACATTCCACATTGGTGGTACTGCGAGTGGTTTAGTTGATCAGCCATATTTTGTTGCCAAATCTGACGGTATTATTGAGTGGCGTGGTATACGTACCGTGACTAATAAACATGGTCAATCAATTATCATGAGTCGAAAAGCGAAATTATTTATTGTTACACAAGATGGTCGTGAATTACAGCAACACGATTTAGAATATGGTTCTGCGATTTTGGTACAAGATAAAAAAGATGTGAAAAAAGGTACTAAACTTGTAGAATGGGATCCACATAATAAAGTGCTTTTAACAGAAAAAGCTGGTAAGGTTAAATTTGTTGATCTAGTTGAAAATATTACCATTCAAGAGCGTTTTGATGATGCAACACAAAAATCAAGTTATATTTTGCTTGAAACGCGTAGTGAAAAATATCAGCCAGCAATTAGTATTGTTGATGCGCAAGGTGATGAAATTGTGCATTATTATTTACCAACAGGTTCACATTTAAGTGTTGGAGAAAATCAACGAGTTGATGTGGGTGATGTACTGGTAAAAATGCCACGTGAAGTTTCCAAAAGTAAAGATATTACGGTTGGTGGTTTACCACGTATTGCAGAATTATTTGAAGCGCGTGCACCTCGTGATGCAGCTATAATTTCAGACATTGATGGTGAAGTTGTTATTGGTGGTCTTCATCGTGGTATGCGTAAAGTCAGTGTTGTTTCTGGTGTAAAGTCTTATGATTACCTCGTGCCGCGTGGTAAACAGTTGAATGTTGTAAGTGGTGAATATGTAAGCGCTGGAGATCGTTTAACGAGTGGTTCGCCAGTATTACATGATTTATTGCGTATTATGGGTGCCGATATGGTACAAAAATACCTAGTAGATCATATACAGGAAATTTATCGCTTACAGGGTATCGATATTAACGATCGTCATATTGAATTAATTGTACGGCAAATGACCAGAAAAGTGCGTATTGCTGATTCAGGAAATAGTAACTTTGCTATTGGTGACAAAGTTGATCGTATTCATTTTAGATCAGTTAATAGTTTACTGAAAGCTGAAGGTAAAAAAGTTGCTACAGCACGACCGGTATTAATGGGTCTTACTCAAGCATCGCTTGGCACAGAAAGTTTTATTTCGGCCGCTTCATTCCAAGAAACGACTCGTATTTTAGCTGAAGCAGCAACATTGGGTCAAGTAGATCATCTCTATGGCTTAAAAGAAAATGTTATTGTTGGTAAACTTATACCAGCAGGAACAGGTATAAGGTCGTTTAGAGAAAAATATTTGGGTGATGATTTATCTGAGCTTGAAAAGCAGGCTTTACAAGAGGAAAAACAAGAGCATAGTAAAGTTATTACCGAAAAAAAAGCAGGCGCGTAGCTCAGCGGCAGAGCACTGCTTTGACGTAGCAGGGGTCAGCGGTTCAATTCCGCTCGTGCCTACCAGTTTTAATGAGTATGATGTAAATAATATGAATAAAGTAACAAAGTAGTTTTATATAAGGTTTACTACTATGGCATTAAGTACAGAAGAAAAAAGTAAGATAGTGAAAGAATTTGGACGTAAACCAAATGATAGTGGTTCTACTGAAGTTCAAGTTGCATTGCTTACTAAAAATATTACTGAGCTTACACAGCATTGCAAGGAACATCCAAAAGATTTTAGTTCTAAGCGTGGTTTATTGAAAATGGTATGTGGCAGAAGAAGTTTTTTGCGCTATTTACAACGAAAAGATATAAAAATATATAAATCCCTTTTGGGAAAATTGGGATTACGTAAATAATTTATTGAGTGGATTTATTAATGACTAAAAAATATCAATTAAGCGAATTTGGTTTTGAGGTAGAAATAGGAAAGGTTGCAAAACAGGCTGATGGTGCAGTTTTGTTCAGAAAAGGTGGTACGGTTATATTATCTACCGCTGTTTGTTCGCCATCGAAGGAGTTTCCTGGTTTTTTCCCTCTTGTTGTTGACTATCGAGAACAGTTTTCAGCAGCAGGAAAAATTCCTGGTGGTTATTACAAAAGAGAAGGGAAACCTACTGATCGTGAAGTATTAACAAGTCGCTTAATTGACCGATCAATTCGTCCATTGTTTCCCATTAATTATTTTGATCAAGTTCAAGTATTAAATACGGTTTATTCTGTTGATAAAGAAAACACACCAAATGCAATAGCATTACTTGCAAGTTCAATTGCATTGAGCATATCACCAATCCCATTTTTGGGTCCTGTTGGTGTTGTCGAAATTGGACGAGTAGAAGGTGAATGGATTATAAATCCAAGTTATCCAGAAAGTTTAGTATCGGATGTGCGCATTGTAGTTGTGGGTACTGATGAAGGTATTTGTATGGTTGAGGGTTCAGTTAATGAACTTTCTGAAAAAGAACTTGTCGACATTTTATTCCGTGCGCATGAAGATATTAAAAAGATGGTTGCATGGCAACTTGAAATTCAAAAAGATTTACAAATTAAAAAAGAATATTCTGATGAAGATTGGCGTGTTTGGGAAAAACAAGCAGATGCATTTTTGGGGGATGATTTAGTTAAAAATGTATACATAGTTGATAAAGTTAAGCGAAATCAATATATAGAAGAATTACAAGAAACTTTTTTAGAAAAGCATCAGGAAAAACTTCTCGAACCTAATGTTGAAAAAAAAGTTGTTGAATATATTTTTAAAGCGGTATTAAAACAAAAAATTACTGAATCTGTCATTAAATTTAACAAGCGTGTTGATGGGCGTGCATTTGATCAAGTTAGATCAATTTCGACAGAAGTTGGTTTATTGCCATTTACACATGGTTCTGCTTTATTTACTCGTGGGCAAACACAAGCATTAACAACGGTAACACTTGGTGGTGGACAAGATGAGCAGCGTACTGAAAGTATTATGAATGATGCGCAAGAAAAAGGCTCGTTTATGTTACATTATAATTTCCCGCCATTTTCAGTTGGTGAAGTGCGTATGTTGCGTGGACCAGGGCGTCGAGAAGTTGGGCACGGTCATTTAGCTGCTTCTGCATTTAAATATGTATTACCAACAAAAGAAGATTTTCCGTATACAATTCGTATTGTTTCCGACATTTTAGAATCAAATGGTTCATCATCTATGGCAACAACCTGTGGGTCAACTATGGCATTAATGCAGGCTGGTGTACCAATTAAAAAAATGGTCGGCGGTATTGCAATGGGTCTGTTAAAAAACAAAGAAGGTAGTTTTGCCATTCTTTCAGATATTACTGGCTTTGAAGATGATTTCGGTCTTATGGATTTTAAAATAACAGGAACAGAAAGCGGTATTACGGCTATTCAGTTGGATGTAAAAAATGAGGGCGGTTTTTCTCGCAAAGTATTTGAAGATGCTTTACAACAAGCGCGTTTGGGAAGAATACATATTCTCAACGAAATGAAAAAAGTAATGAGTGCACCAAATCCTTCCTTGTCTGATTTAGTGCCAAAAGTAGTAAGCTTTTCTATTCATACAGATAAAATTGGTGCTGTTATTGGTGGTGGTGGTAAAACAATTCGTGAAATTATAGAAGTTACTGGTACATCTATTGATATTGAACCAGACGGTTTGGTTAAGATTTTTGGTGGTGTGGATGCTCATTTAGATCAAGCAATTAGATGGGTAAAAACATTAGCGGGTCAGATAGAAACTGGTAGCATTTATGAAGGAAAAATTAGACGTTTTGCAGATTTTGGTATTTTTGTTGAATTAGTGCCAGGTCTCGATGGTTTAGTGCATATTTCTAATATTCCACGTGATTTGCAGAAAGTTTTTTCACGCCAGCTCAATATTAATGACGTTGTCAAAGTTGAAGTTCTTGATTATGATGATGTATCTGGTCGAATTAGTTTGCGATTATTAACAGAATAGTTATACAAAAAAATTGAACTAAATCAAAATGGGAATCATGGACAGACGCGATGGCAGAAGCGCTCACGAATTGCGCACAATTAAGGTAGTTAAAAATCCTTTTGGATATGCTCCAGGATCGGTATTATTAGAGGTTGGTAATACAAAAGTTTTTTGCACTGCAATGATACAAAATGGTGTCCCTGCTTTTTTACGTGGAAAAAATAGTGGTTGGCTTTCCGCTGAATATACCATGCTTCCCTACGCGACAAAAACACGCACCAATCGCGCACAATCAATAGTGCATCGTAATGGACGTTCGGTTGAAATATCTCGCTTAATAGGTCGTTCATTACGTACCATTATGAATTTAAGCGTGTTGCAAGAAAAAACTATTATGGTTGATTGTGATGTGTTACAAGCTGATGGTGGTACCAGAACTGCATGCATAACCGGTGCTTTTTTTGCATTATATTCTGCACAAAAAAAATGGCTTGCACAAAAAATCATTACTGAACCATTTTTAACCGATACTGTTGCGGCAGTAGCGGTTGGTATTGTTGATGGTACATGTCTTTTGGATCCTTCTTATATAGAAGATAGTAGAGGGGAAGCCGATTTTAATTTTATTATTGCAGGTTCTGGATCGGTTATAGAAATTCAGGGTGGTGCTGAAAAAAAACCAGTTTCATGGGATTCATTTAATGAAGCACGCTTACTTGCTATACAAGGAGTTAAGCAGTGGTTTTGTGAATTTGATAAGCAGTTTTTATCTGATGTGTCCAAAAATAAAAAAGATGCGTTAAATACCGCGCGTCAGCAACGAGTGCCATTATTTAGTTTACAAAATCGACAGCAAACATCATCGTAGTTATATAATTTATGCGAATAAATTTTGCAATTTTTTTAAACCAATCATCGACTACCCATTTTGTGTTACCGGACGTTTTGTGTTTTATTGGTGACACTTATTCGGCATCCTTTTTTGTACAATTACGTGATCAGATACAACAAAAGTACAAAAACCTTCCGGTTGAATCAATTGATGTAAAAAATACCGATTGGGCATTATTGCAATCACGTCTGCAAACAAGTTTTTTGGGTCAAAATGCTTTTTATTTTTTACATGGTTTTAGTGGACTTAATCGTAAAAAACAAGCAGATTTATTTGCCTATTTATATACGTATCGCGGCCCAAATAAAATATGTTTTTTCTCAACGGAAGATGATCAATGCAAGCCGGGTAAAAACTGGATTGTTGTTGATGTAAGATTACCAATTAATAAAAAATTATTCAGTGCTTTGATTGTGTGGTACGGCATTCCATTGAGTCGACGTATTAGAGATTTTATTGCACAGTTATTTGCGCATTGCAATTCGGTGTCATTGCAAAAAGCATGCTTACTTATTCATTACATGTTATTAATTGGTTCTGACACCAGTATTTTTTTTAATGATTGGATAGAAAGCATTGTAGCTTCCGACCAGTCATTATTTTTACTCAGTCAAAGTTTTTTTGAAAAAAATACCCATGATTTTTTTGAGCAATGGCGTAAAATATCAGCGGTGTATTCACCACAATTTTGGGTGTCATTTTGGTCGGATCAATTGTGGCGAGCAAGTATGTTTGTTTCATTGCAACGCAAAAAAGAATATCCACAGGCACGTAAAATTGCATTTCGTCTCCCCTTTTCATTTATCAATCGTAGTTGGAAAAACTGTTCTACAAAAGAATTAGATAACGCACATCATTTTGTGTATACACTTGATTATCGCTTGAAACATGGCGGTGATACGTGTGCATTGGATCTTTTTTATTCGTCATTTTTTTTGGGTAATTTTGACCGAGCCCAGTAAGTCAAAATTTTTCTTGGATTCTATATTTTTTTATGTATAATTCACACCTAGTGTTATTAGTGAATAAGTGGTAATTAAATAGGATAAAAAAATGAATATGAAAAGTTATGTTAAAGTTGGCTTGTTCAGCGCTTCCATTTTCTTGGCACCGAATGTTTTTGGTGTTAAAAAATCAAAAATTAGTATCGAAAACAAATCAGGGGGTAAGATATATGCCGCTTTATATACATACACAAAAAATTATTCAGGGAGTGGTAATGATGTATCTTGGGAAGGAAATGGTTTGCTTATTAAGCCACATATTGATTTTATCACAAAGAAATACATCAAAGAGACTGACAAAATTAAACTGAATGCGGGAGAAAGGTTAGAAGTTCAAATACCACAATCAAAAATCTTTTTTTAACGTAATAGATCTAAAAGATATATATTTGTTGGTGACGAGAAAAAAAAATAAACTCGTGAAAAAAATTACTGATTTGATTCCTGCTTCTGGTTCGAATTATACAGC
>SDBT01007654.1_pt1 | contig 17747 bp, 16 predicted proteins | sample 2277101 | NCBI WGS metagenome assembly SDBT01 (sample SAMN10404973, study PRJNA504765) | marine sediment metagenome | isolation source: marine sediment core GS10_PC15, 103 cmbsf | place: Arctic Ocean: Southern Knipovich Ridge | collected 2010 | reverse complement strand
GAGATACAAGGGTGTGGTGGAGAAATGCACGCTCTGTAACCACAGAGTTTCTAAAGGAGAGTTGCCTTACTGTGTGGAGGCATGTCCGGCTAATGCCAGGATATTTGGAGACTTGAATGACCCGAACAGTGAGGTAAGCTATATTCTGGGGAAATACCGCTCCTGGCGACTCAAGGAAGATCTTGGCACAGAACCAAAGGTATTTTACGTGAGAAGCTTTAACTCCGGCAGTTATGTAAAAACTAAGGGCAGTGTCTAGCCAGAGTGAAATTGGCAAGTTGCATAATATCTTGGGAGGATAACAATGAATTTGGATACGAAAAATATTGACCGTAGAAAATTTGTCAAGGGTGCTGTTGCCTTGGGTGCTGCAGCCGCATTAGGGGCAACGGTAAAACCGACATTGCGCGCCTTTGCCGCAGTTAGCAAACCTGTACGCGACGGCAGTTCAAATAATATTGGTGAGTGGAAACCAACCACGTGTCAGGGCTGCACCTCCTGGTGCGCCAAACAAGTGTTGGTGGTAAACGGAAGGGCCATCAAAGTCAGGGGGAATCCCAATTCCAAAGTAAACGGTGCGGCTAGCTGCCCAAGGGCACATCTGGGCCTCCAGCAAGTCTATGACCCTGACAGGATAAAAACCCCGATGAAGCGGACTAATCCCAGAAAGGGAAGGAATGAGGCTCCAAATTTTGTTCCGATATCTTGGGATGAGGCACTTGGTACAATTGCCGACAAGATAATGGAGCTCAGAAATAATAATGAAACACACAAATATTTGCTCTTAAGGGGCAGATACACGTATATGAGGGACATTATCTACGACCGCATGACGAAAATAATCGGTTCCCCGAACAATATATCCCACAGCGCCATATGTGCCGAAGCAGAAAAGTTCGGGCCTTATTATACTGAGGGAGAATGGACCTACCGGCAATATGACGTTGTAAATGCCAACTACATTTTACTCTGGGGCGCCGACCCACTTTCTGCCAACCGGCAGGTCTCCTATTACCTGAGCGCCTGGGGTAATGCACTTGAAAAGGCGGAAGTTGCCGTGGTAGATCCAAGGCTATCCGCTACCGCCGCCAAGGCAAGCGAATGGTTGCCGGTTAAGCCCGGGCATGATGGGGCGTTAGCCAGTGCCATTGCACATGTCATTCTGACTGAGGGGCTGTGGTACAGGGACTTCGTCGGTGACTTTACAGACGGTGTCAACAAGTTTGTCGCTGGGCAAACAGTTAGTGAGAGCGCTTTTGAAGAGAAACACACATACGGACTTGTCAAGTGGTGGAATCTTGAGTTAAAGGATAAAACTGCTGAGTGGGCGGCGGCGCAAACAGGATTGACATCAGCACAAATAAAGAGAGTAGCTATAGCCTATGGAAAGGCGGCACCGCACGCCATTTCATGGGTAGGCGGCGGTCCCGTGATGCAGGTCAGAGGATGCTACACCAGCATGGCGGCCCATGCTCTCAATGGACTGGTTGGTGCGGTGGACAATGTGGGTGGCACTCTCAAGGCCAATAAAGAATATACCCAGAGCTTTCCGAGTGAAAAGGATTTCATTGATGAAATAGCCAAAGAAGGAACGAAGCATAAGAAAATAGACCATAGAGGCAGAAAGGAATGGCCGGTCCTAACCAAAGGAAAATCCGGTGGTGGAGTCGTAACCAACAATGCTGCCGATGGTATTCTCAACGAAGACCCCAATGAAATTAAAGTAGCCATTGCCTACATGAACAACTTTGCCTTCTCGTGCCCTCAGAGCGAAAGGTGGGAGAGGGCGCTGTCCAAGATACCATTCGTCGTTCATATTACCACCCATGCCGCAGAGTTCACCTGGTTCGCTGATATAGTTCTACCATCCACGCAGCACATGTTCGAGAAGTGGGGATATGTCAAGGTACATGGAAACGGATACCGCCATGTTACTTTAAATCAGCCGGTAATAGAGCCCGTATGGGATGTCAAGACAGACGAGACCGAAATACCCTGGCTGCTTGCGGAAAAACTGGCGGAGAGAGGCTTCGATAATCTGATCAGGCATTATAAAGAGTATAAAGACCCGGAAACCGGCAAAGCGCCAACCAATGATGGTGAGTTTGCTCTTTATGCGCTTAAGCATGCCACGCATAAACTTTGGGATCCTAAAGAGCACCAGGGTGGTGACAAGTTCGAAGGCTGGGAAGACTTCAGGTCAACCGGCGTCTGGAACTCAGACCCTTATCCCTTCAGGAAGAGATGGGGCGCTATGAAAACCAAAACTGAAAAGTTTGAGTTCTACAGCGAGACCCTGAAGGCAGCTTTGGAAGGCCATGCCGAGAAACATAATACCGACGTTGACGATATATTGGAGACGTGTAACTACCAGGCGAGAGGCGAAAAGGCATTTGTACCGCATTACGAGGAGCCTTTTATCCACGGGGACGAGGGAGACCTGGTGTTTGTGGACTACAAATCCAGGCTTAACCGGGAAGGCAGGTCGGCTAACTGCACATGGTATCACGAGATGAAAGACCTTGACCCGGGTGACGAAGCATGGGACGACGTGGCAAAATTAAATCCTCTGGATGCCGCAAGGCTTGGAATACAGAACGGGGACCGGATAAAACTGGTATCGCCCACCGGTCAGCTGGAGTGTACCGCGAAGCTATGGGAAGGCACCAGACCGGGAACAATCGCCAAATGCTACGGACAGGGACACTGGGCATACGGAAAGGTGGCGGCTAAAGAGTTTGGTAAAGTACCTCGAGGCGGCAGCAATAATGCCCTGACTCCGGCTGATTATGACCGGCTGAGTGGAAGCACCGCGTTTTACGGTGTTGTAAGAGTCAAAGTTGTGAAAGTATAGGATTAACCATCCTTGAGGCTCTACAGTAAAAACAGGGGGTAAATTAGAGATTGGAACACGATAAGTTGGAAACCAGGGAAGAGTTGTCTCACAAAGAGCATCGAAGAGATTCATATAAGCTCTTATCAGACTGCTATCACCTCCCGGATGAGAAGCTGATAGTGGACCTGAGTGGTCTGGATATAAATATGGGCGGAATATTTTCTGACCTGGCGAACTTCTGCCCCGGAATAAGCGATATAGGCTCACTGACTATAGACTATTCAAAACTCTTTGTGGGACCATACGGACTTCTTGCCTCGCCTTATGGTTCTATATACCTCGAAGACAAGAACCAGGTTATGGGAAATTCAACGATAGATGTGAAGAAGAGGTATGCGGAAGAGGGATTGGACATCGGTCTTAAAGAGGCACCTGACCATATAGCTATAGAATTAGAGTTTATGTATTTCCTTATTTTTCAAGAAATCTCAGCGTTTAACAATCATGATTTCGGCAATATGACTCGCTGTCAAAGTAAGCAGAGAGCTTTTTTAGAGACTCATTTAGGTGTTTGGGTGTCTGATTTTACCAATAAGGTTGCGGAAAACACAGAGACGGTATTTTATAAAAAGCTGGCCCGGTTAACACAGCCCTTCGTAAAAGAAGACTTAAAGTATTTATCCGATGCTTCCCTTTTCCCCATTCAAGATACCCTACTTGCCTGATAATAAAGGTGAAAGCATTCCTCTTCAATCCAGGAGTGAGATGCGCATCAATTCTTTTAGATTCAACCTCCAAGAGTTAGGCGGGGCTTTGGGCGACCTGGGCACGCTACTGCCACTGATGGTGGCATTAATCCTCATCAATCGCCTGAACCCAACGGCCGTCCTGACACTGGTCGGGCTGTTCTATATCGGGTCGGGTCTGTACTATCGCGTGCCGATGCCGGTACAGCCACTGAAAGCAGTGGCTGCCATCGCTATCACGCTGGGGCTTTCCGCCAGTGTTATTGGTGCCGCTGGCCTGATAATGGGCGTCATCTTACTGCTCTTATCTCTAACAAATCTCATCTCTGTTGTCGTCAAGCTGTTTCCCAAGGCCGTTGTCAGGGGCATTCAGCTCAGCATTGGACTGACACTGCTCCAAAAAGGGGTTGAACTTACTCTTAGTGGGCAGACCTTTATCAGTGGTGCTCCCCGTTCCTTTGGCTTGAGCCAGTTTTCCATAGGATTGCTCCTTGCCGCCGCCGCATTACTGGTATTCATTCTTTTCAAGTTTGCCTTTTTTAGAAAAAGTCAACGTTTCCCGCCATCATTGGCTCTGCTTGCCTTTGGGCTGGGCGCTGGAATCATCTTTGGTTATAGCCCGGCAATAAGCAGCATAGGCCCTGCCTTGCCCAATCTCACTCTGCCGAGTGCGGCCGACTTTGGTACTGCTTTCATTGTTCTGGTTATTCCCCAGCTACCACTGACACTGGGTAATGCCGTTGTCGGCACCTGGGATACTGCCAGAACCTACTTCAAGGACCAGGCACACCTGGTGAGGCCGAGAGCACTTACCACTTCCATGGGATTAGTGAATATCATGGCGGGGCTGCTCGGCGCTATGCCCATGTGCCATGGCTCGGGAGGTCTCACCGCCCACTACCAACTGGGAGCCAGGACAGGAGGGGCAAACTTGATGATTGGCGGTTTGATTTTGATAATCGGCCTGGTGCTCGGTGGTGCCGCGGTGTCTTTTCTCTCCGTAATACCACTACCCATACTGGGAGTCTTACTGGTTATCGTGGGTATCTACCATGCCACTTTGGTTCGTGACCTCAAGGATAAAAGACAGCTGGCAGTGGTAGGGACAGTCACTATTGTTACAATTGCTCTAGGTAGCCTCGCCTTTGGCTTTGGTGCAGGCATTCTTTTATATCACATATTGAAGGTAGATACCTCAAGACTTCGGCGTCGTTTCTTGTGGGTAGCAAAGCACTATCGAAAGGAAGAAGAGAGTCTTGGGTCAATAAATTTCAAACGGGGTCTGCTAGAGTAAGATAATTAATTTGAAATAATAGAGGCGGGAGAAGATAATGCCAGGATTAAATCAGAATCAAGATGAGAGAGGAAAGCCACCAGTAGTCTCTTTTATTGGCACTGCCAACTCCGGAAAAACTACGCTCCTGGAGAAAGTAATAACAGAACTCAAGTTAAAAGGATATCACGTGGCTGTAATCAAACACAGCCATCATGAATTTGACATTGACCAGACGGGGAAAGATACCTGGCGCCTGGCTCAAGCCGGGAGTGACATAGTTGCTGTCTCTTCGCCAGGCAAAGTCGCTTTTATCGAGCGCGTGGATATAGAGTTGACCCTGGACCAGATTGTAGAACTGATTGGAGAAAACGCAGACATCGTAATCACCGAGGGATATAAGAACTGCGATACCGCTAAAATAGTAGTCAGAGGTAATGGACAGGAACCGCTTTACTATGAAGGAGAGACATTGGCTACCGTCTCAGCACACTTTTCTTCCTCGGGCAGGCCCCAATATGATGATGGCGATGTTGCCAACATAGTGAATTTACTGGTGAAGCAGATAGTTTGGAACCCGTCTCGCTATAAGCTTGAAGGACTATTGGTTGAGTCCGCTCAGGAATTTGGATAATAGTTTATCCCTTACTGCAAATGTCAATAGCCTCTGCTGTTTGCACTTTCTGACGATATGTGCAGATATAAAGAAACCGGCACTTGCGGATGGGGAGACTGTGCAGAGTGGAAACTGCCACCTGCAGACGTCCTGAGTTTTTTATATTTTGAAATCATCTTCGCCCCCTCCTTTAGAGAAGCACACACCTTTATCTTTTAATCTCAGTGACCATCACCATCGTCTGGGTGGTCGCCGCCATCATCTGTGTGGTCGCCATCATCATCTGTGTGGTCGCCACCATCATCTGGGTGATCGTCACCATCAGGATGGTCGTCACCATCATCTAGGTGATCACCTTCACCATCATCATGATAGTCGCCTGCGCCATCTTCAGCAGGATAAACTTCCACTTCTCCTGCTATTATGGCTTCGTCGTATATGATAGCGGAGAGTGTAACTTTACTTCCCACCACCACATCAATATTGAGATTTAGGTCGCTAACATTTACGACCCAGATGACTCCATCCTGTTCTATCGTCCAGAAATCACCCTCTATCTTTTGAATAGTGCCAAGTATGATGGCGAGAACCCTACCGCCGTCAGGAACTGTGACCGTAACATCATCCGGCGGTGTGACCGTAACATCATCCGGCGGTTCTGCGGGACTGGCAGGAGTATTCTGGCTACTCCCGTCTCCATCATCAGAGCCATCCTGTGAGCCGTTGCTGTCTCCCGGGGTTTCTTCAGCATCATCTGAGATGGTTTGCTCGTCAGCTTCCCCCTCGTCTGCTCCTTCGAAGTCATCTGACGATGACCGAACTTCAGCAGTAATTTCCTCGTTACTTTCTCCGCTATTAACAGTAGTCTCGGCTTCTTCTTCAGCTTCTACTTCTTTTTCCGACTGCGGTTCCTTAATACGCTGGACAACCTGGTTTTCTTTATTCACCTCAATTTGAATGAATGCTCCAATCTCTAATGTATCAAGGGTTAATGGCGCCCCATCGGTGTCCACCGAGACCTCGGTGTCTACTTTATAGGTTGCCGTTTGACCATCCTCAGTTACGATAGTGATTTCACCGTTAGCAGCGTCCACATTTTGGAGAATACCTTCTAACTGTTCCACCTTATTTTGTGTACAAGCACTGGTAAACGCTAAGACCACGATCAAACCTAGGGCGATCATTATTTTGCTTCTTCTCATCTTAACCCTCGTTATTCTTTCCCACAAATAATTCACTGTTGATTATAACGTAATAATTACCAAAGCGCCACATTTATCTAAAAAGATAGGAGGGCTTGCTAACATTTTTGCTAACGAACTTCTGAACACGAAAAGTTGCAGAGAAGTACTATAAGGTACAAAACGAAACTAAACTAAATACTCAAAAGGACTAAGAGTTACTCTTCGTTACTAGTCAGGACAATACGCCTGTATCTTTTAATCAGGGTGTCACTGGTTCGAGACCTGTACGGCTTACCACTTCTTGAAGCTAAAAAAGGTCTATTCTGTTGGTCAAGTATAAGGTTTTTGTATTTTAGCCAGCGGATAGCTAATGCAGGGTTTCTTTTACCCCTTTTTCTGAATCGTACTGATTTTTAGGCAAGACTATATCATCGAATCGGTTGGCGGCGGCTTGCTTTAGTCCCTGGGAACCAGATGGCTCGGGACCTCCAGTCCCAGCTCTCGATACAGTTTGATTGCTCCCGGGTGTAGAGGGAAGGGGCCATGCTCCAGAGTAAGCATGGGAAAACCGATGATATCGAGCCTCATTGGTTCATAACTAAGGGATATGTCCCACACCTCATCCCAGGCTGCCTTGACCAGCTTATAAATCAGTTCAGCAGACACATCCTTGTGGGCAAAATGGCCAAATACCAGGCCACAGGTAGTCATCATTTCTTCCTGCCCTGGATAGACGTTCGGCCGAAGGATGCGGGTGGGAAAGATGAGCCCAGTTCCGCTGTAGTGCTGATTTGCCTGGATCAGGTCTGTTTCGGAAATATCAAGGACGGTGAAGGGTCGGTCTTTCCAGAGCGCACTAAGGGTGGGGTCAGGGGCACCCTCCTTTACCAGACCGGCAAGATCACCCTGCCGGTAAAGGTGGAGCTGAGCTTCCCAGCTCCCTCGATGCCAATCCGGCTCGATACCCAGGGCTTCAAACAGCTTCATCGCCTTGAATTGTGTCATGCTCTCCGGCTCACCGCTCCCCACTGGTTTTCCATCCAGCTCATAGATGGACTCGATGCCCGTATTTGCCGCCGCTATGAAGGTGATGGGGAGCATCCCTATCACCCAGAGCAGCCTGAGTTGGGGATGTGGCTGCCCTTCCCATCTATAGAAGCCATAATATGCCTGGGCTGTCTCGTCAAGGCTCAGTCCGCAGAAATCATAGCGGTCTATATTCTGCACCACCTCAGCGGTACCCCCGGGGTTTTGATGCGGGATGGTGCGGAACCCTAATTCCTGCTTGTCGATGGCATGGACCAATCCCCTGGTCAAGACATCCAGCGTGGCATCGGCAACCATACCGGTGCCAAGGGCAATCTCCTTTTTCTCCTCCACCTTAACACTTCCACGACAGTCAAGGTTTGTCAGCCCCACAACTACCAGGAGTATAACCATTACTATCCGAGGGACTATCTTATTCATCTAAATACCTTAAATCGTGGGCTTTTATGATTGGAGCAGCTTTTCCAGAATGGCCTCAGCAAACTCGTCTAAAACCTCAAGGTCTCTCGCAGTGATGATATTTCCGCTGGCCACTACCGCTTCATCTCTATAAATAGCTCCACCTTTCTCCAATTCTTCGATGGGCTCTGGTTGGACGAGAACGGTAGCTTCCCTGCCTTGAAGGATGCCTGCCTTAGCCAGTACTACAGGGGCAATACAACCTGCCGCTATTACTTTATTTCGGGCAAAGGCATCCCTTATCACTTCCCTTAAGCTGGTGTCGTCCCAGAGAAATTCTTTACAGCCGGTGCCACTGTTTACCACGATAGCATCGTATTTCTCGACATCTATCTGAGATATCGTTAAATCGGGCATTATTTTCACCCCGAAAGGCTCTCCTCTGCACACATCAGCTGTGGTACTCGCCAACTATCACCTCTATATTATGCAGTTCAAATTGGGCTGAAAGCCCAATAAAGTTCTCCTCTCAGTAAAGGTAGGGGGCGAGGACTACAACTATCCTTCCTTCCTTCTCTACCTTTTCTTCACCGCGGCATCCCACGATGGGAGTAATAACCACCCCTGTAAACATTATCGCCACTAGTGCCCAACAGACTACCCGATTCATCTTCCCTCTTACTCGCTCAATTTGGCATCGGACATGGTGAGATGCCGTGTCCCATAGCCGATAAGGCTAGGGTGGTGGGTAACCAGGACAATGGTGGTGCCAGCCGCCTGGTGTATCCTCTGCAAAAGGGCCATGATATCCTTTTCAGTTAGTTCATCCAGGTTGGCTGTGGGCTCATCAGCGAGGAGGAAGGGGGGATTATCGATAATAGCGCGGGCGATGACCACCCTCTTCTCCTCCCCGGCGGAGAGGTGGTGGGGGAAGGATTCCATCCTGTGGGACAAGCCCACCTCTTCTAAGGCTTTCTTTGCCCGGTCATAGGCATCACGCTGCTTCTCCCTGGCAGTGAACATTGTTGGCACCATTACATTCTCAATAACGTTCAGGACAGGGATGAGGCTGGGGACCTGGAACATAAATCCTGTTTTCTCCTTGCGCAACGCTGATAGCTGCCTATCGTCCATGGTCCAGATATCCGTCCCATCTATGAAAACCTTGCCCGAGGTTGGTCTGGCCAGCCCAGCCATGAGATAGAGCATGGTTGTCTTACCACAGCCGGAGCGCCCGGTAATCATCACAAACTCCCCTGGTGATACCTCCAGGCTCACATTATCCAGCGCGGTAACCGGTGGCTGCCTTCGCGGCGTAAATACTTTGGTCACCTTTTGAAGCTCAATCATAGTCTCATACCTCCCTCATAGCTTCGGCAGGGTCAATGCGACTGGCTCTGATAGCCGGGTAGAGGAGAGCCGGCAGGCTAACTATCAGTGCCGCCGCCACAATAATCACCATCAATGCCAAAAGGCCAAGCAATGACGGCATCAAAAATTCAATTCCAAGGATGCTCACTAACCACGACCTGATGGCGTAAACAATTATCGTCCCCAGAATAACCCCTATAACCGCCCCTCCCATGGCGAGGGAGGAGCTTTCGGTCAAAAACAAGCGGAAGATGAAGTTGCGGCTGGCGCCCACTGCTCTCAGCATCCCGATCTCCCGTCGGCGCTCGGTGACCATCAGAGAAAAGATAAGGCCAGTGAGCACTACCGCCAGCGCCCAGACGATGCCTGAGGTTATAAATAGGGTCGTCAACAGCCCAGCCCGTTGTGTCGAGAGAAGCCTCATTAATTCTGTGCTACGAATAGGATATGTCGCCGGGGCTGCCATCATGATATCAAGTGCTGTCTTTTCAACGGAATAGCCGGGCTTTGCCTTAATCACAATGGTGGAGATAGCACCGGCAGGCATATCAGGAGGTATAATAGAGCTGATTCCTGGTTCCCTCATCATCGCCTCAGCCGTCTCCAGGCTGAAGAAAATAGTCTGATCGAGCCACATTCCTAAGGGGAGGAGCTTGCCTACCAAGTCGAGCTGGTAACCATCTAAGGTTATGAGGGCACCTGGGGGAACGGTTATACAATCGCCGCCAATGGCTTCCCACAGCCCTAAAGGATTGTTGATGAGCCTTTCCTTCAGCCACGGCTGGATGGTGAAGTCGGTCTCGGGGTAGAAGGCAACTATGTAAAGCTCCTCGGCAGAGCACAAAGAAGTGCCGGTCAGAGATTGGAGGTGAATCTGAGGGCTGACCCGTTCTACCCCCTCTAACATGGCTACCTTATCCAGATTGTCACCCCGTATCCAGTAGCCAAAGACCAGTTCGCCGGTAAGCAATGCCCCCCTAGCCACTATCGTATCGTAGCCCTGATAGGGGAATAGAATAATATCGGCGCCAAGCCTCTCCATCCCTGCCCGCAGACCACTCTCCATACCCCTCAAGACCAAGGTTGAGGATAACATCAAGCCGGCGAGCAGGTTAATAAAGGTTACGATGAGACCGCTTCGGAGCGGTCTGCCCCTGATGCCCTGAGATATCAGGCGCAATAAATTCATATCACATCTCCCTCATCGCCGATGCGGGGTCGATGCGGCTGGCTCTGTCTCCTACTGCCATCATCGCCATCTTTATGTTGATACTGGGGTTTTTGGGTATGTTTATCGGGCCGGTGCCGATGGTAATGATAATGACACCCATATTCGCGCCGATTATTCATGCTCTTGGCCTCAGCCCGGTGTGGTTCGGGATACTGTTCCTTATCATGGTTAACCTGGGGACATTAACCCCGCCCTTCGGCTATCTCCTGATTGTGATGAGAGGGGTGTCTCCTGTAGAAACCACGATGGGGGAGGTCATCAGAGCCGCTATCCCATTCATGATTATGAACGCAGTGGTTGTAGCACTGGTTTTAATCTTTCCTGTTATCGCGCTCTGGCTGCCAAGCATTATGATAAGATAGTCTTTACATGGTTCCGCACTATATAAATAATTGTTTCTGGAAATGACTGGTTTTCAAGACAAAAGGGTTGATAGAGGTAAAGTTTGATGTTATATTTCTCAAAGAGGCATGAACGCAACGCCATAATGCCTGAATGAGAAATGATTGGATTCACCCGAATTTCATTATGCCCTCCCGTATATTCTACAATGCAACAGATAAGGATACGGTGGGAGCAAGAGCATGGACACCGAATGGATAATCAAAATTGTCCTATTTGGCATAGTCCACTGGATATTGCGGGAATACTGCTTCACGATTTAGCCTCCAGGCAAAGGGTATTCGGGGGCATAAGCCGCCATGGGTAATAGAAATATTGCTAATCCCTTGATTCGGCTCACTGCTGTACTTACTATTCCATCCCCAAATACTAAATCCAGATTATCAACAAAATCAAAGCCACCGTGATACTCGCAAGAAATGAGACTGATGTGCTGGCGTTAGTAGCTTGGCAATCTGTGGTATTTCTTTTCACAACAGGTGAGATTTAAAGCGGTGACATCGGGACGTCTTATTTCTTTTTGAGCGTTGAAGCTCCGGTAATATCCGCTGTGCCGAGGACAGGCTCGCCGATATACTCAAGCTGTGAGGCCCCGCTTAGTTCAATATCTAATCTTCCGTTCAGGCTCAGGGTACCCTGGCTGGCACCTGAAAGCGTAACGTCGGCATTATTGACCGTAAGCTTGGCCAGATTCAGCCGACTGGCACCACTGGCTCGCATGTCTATATCGCCGGCCAAACCCTCCAGTTGAACCGCGCTGGCCCCGGATACGTCGGCACTTATATCTTCTGCCTTGATATCACCGGAAACAGTGCTGGCTCCGGACACCTGAAGGGAAACATCACCGGCTGATATCGCCAGAAGTTCCACTGAACTGGCACCTGATACTGTAAAATCCAGGTCATCCGTGGAACTGAAGTGAGAAACAGCACCGTTTGTGGCGCCGGAGCTATTCAGTCCATATAATTGTGGCATGGTGATGATTGCTCTTGGTTCTCTGGAGCCGATGTTAAAAAAGTTCCATAGAGCTTCCCTTTCTATCTTTAGTGTTTGTCCCTCTTTAGCAACCTTGATATCGTCAAACAGGTTAGCATTCGCCGTGATACTGATGCTGTAGGTATCGGACTGTTTGATTTCGTAAATGAAGGCACTGCCGATATCGACACGCGTGAATTCGGTGAAATCAAATTGTCTGGTCTCCGTCTCTCCGGTCTCCGTATCTCCATTTCTGGTGACCAAAATGCTCTGGCATCCTGAAATAAGGATAGTGGTCAGGAGTAATCCTATTATTATAGCCGTTAGCGTTCCTGGTTTTTTCATGGTATCTTCCTCCCCGGTTACTTATTCCGCAACTTTATTAACCGTTTAAACTCTTACCAGCAAAGCTTTTGCCATGATGCCGTGCAGGCGCCCCACATATCGTGACAGGTGCATGGTCAGAGTCAACAGTAGAAAACCGGCAACTACCGCCACGGGCAGCATCCAGTCGACCAGATAGTAGGCAACGCCGTTAACATTACTGACCGGTAAATCAAAGCCGAGTTGCCAGACAGGTAAGGCAATGCCTGCCAGCGATATTGCAATTAAGGTAATGAACACGGTGAAGTAAATAATACCGAGGGGGAGTTGCGTTATCATGTAAATCATTGTCATCCATGTACGTTTTTCGGTCACCAGGGCCTTGAGCTGTGGCCACCATCCGATATTTCTTCTGGAGAAAAGCGGGCGCCGTGGCATACGTATTCCCAGCAGAGCCTCCACAATACGGCCTTCAACCAGGGCTATGCCTCTGACTGAAAGTATGAAGAGGCCGGCAAGAGGCAATCCAATGATTAAAATCAGAAAGCCCAGAGACAATGATATTCCCGTTGCCGCCCAGGTAAAGTAGATGATACCCGTACCCAGAGAGAATAGCAGGTACAGAAGTGCTCCCCAGGCTCTGGGATCAGCAAACACACCGAAGAATCGTGAAAAGATGCTCCGACTATCTGTGTGTGCGGGCTTCGTAAAAGCCGGCTGGACCCGCGCTTCGATCTCCCGATAGGCTGCAGCAACGTCGGCTGGCAGGCCATACTTTTCAATAATCAGTGGCAGGGCATCAGCTTCCGAAACACCGGGCTGACTTTCAAGGGCGCTGTTTAAGGCTGTTCTCAGGTGCTCCTCGGCATCAGAAAAAGCGTCCTGAATCGTAGCGGAGTCGCTTCCGGCAAGTTCCTTCTTGAGCTGATATAGATATTCATTAACACTTTGTATCATCGTGCTCTCCCTCCAAGATAGTATCCACAAATACCTTTGTCTGAGACCATATATCTGTCCACCTTTTCAGAGTCGCATGACCGTCTTCGGTTATTTTGTAATAACGCCGGGGCGGTCCGGATACAGACGGCTCCACTTCGCTTTCCAGCAGGCTACTGCTTTCGAGGGACCGCAGTACCGGATACAGCGCGCCCTGTGTCATCGGCATATCTTCAACGGCGTTCTCAATATGCCTGGCAATCTGATAACCATACATCGGTTTACCCGCCATATCCAGAATGCTTAAGAGGACAACGGCGGCGGTACCGGCATTTAGTTCCTTCTGAAATTTCTTATCTGCTTCGTTTGTTTCGGCCAATCTTGCCACCTCCACCGCAGTTAGTGTGAGCCTGTTTCATTTTCCGCGGATTTATAAATTCGCAGAAAGTAGTAGGACTATAACTCGGTTTGATATATTTGTTTATTAATAATAGTATATGATTATTACTACTAACTTAATAGTAGTATGAGTACAATAACATGTCAAGTATAAATGAATGCAACGAGGGGTATTGTGCGGAGGATACAGGGTATACGTAATGTAATGTGTCCATATCTTTTTAATCTCTGCTGAATTCGATGTATATCTCACATATTCGATTGTATTCGGTAAGAACTCTTCATATGAAATAAGTTGGAGGGAATTTAGCATGCAACTTCGTAATTTTGTGCAAGCGGACTATTTCGGAGTGACGTAAGGCTTGACAAAATGAAAGAATGTGACAGAATAAAGCTTGGCAATCCGGCTATCTTGAATGATTCCTACCGATGGAAGGGGATTCACCTGCCTGACTTGCAAGTTCCCACTGTTTAAGTCGATGGTGGGGCAGAAATTACAGGTTACTTACGTAGCGGAACTTCCTTCAGGAAGAAGTTTATTATAAAGGCTGTAACCGTTGCACCGAAACCAATCAAGAAAACCTCCGACAGGCCAGAACTAAGAGCCTGGCGCAGTGTTGACAATACTTGCTCAAAAAATGCTGCGCCCTGACTTCCCATGCTGTCAAACAACATTCTTAATTGATTCTGTGCGTCAACGCTGACGAGTGCCTGGGGATTGTGTGCCAGAGTGGTTAATCGCTCTGGCGGTATAATCGCTTTTATCGCAGGCGGGAGACCGTTTATAAACTCAGAGGCAAAACGGTTGTTCATCACAGAACCGAAGACGGCCAATCCAATGGTGCCACCGATAGAGCGGAAAAAAACAGTAGAAGAGGTAGCTACACCGAGGACTTTGTAGGGAACCGCGTTCTGCACAGCTATGGTATACAGTGGCTACGAGATACCCAATCCGAAGCCCATCAAGACAATGTTCATTATGGCTGTTCCGTAGCTGGTTTCAACTGTCATCCTCGATAGTAATATCATGCCCAGTGCCATTAGCGCCAGGCCGACCATACCCTGGCGCCGGTAATGTCCCCCGGCGCGGGAGAGAAGTTGCCCGGATATCAAGGCACCTGTTACCATGCCGAGCATCATGGGGGTCAAAAAGCTACCGCTGGTGGTAGCGGATACACCCAACACTCCCTGAAAGAAAAGTGGAATGAAGATAATAATCCCAAACATTCCGACCCCGGTCATAAGGGTAATCAGTAACGATAAGCTAACAATTTGGTTTTTAAAGAGCCACAGGGGAATGAGGGGTTCTTCGGCTCGTTTCTCAATTGCGATAAACACGATACCCATTACTGCTGAGAAAACAAGCATACCAATGACGGGAACTGATATCCAGGGGTAATCAACGCCTCCCCAGGACAAGGCGAGCATCGCCGGTACTATTGCCAGTATCAGTGCTACTACACCCGCAGAGTCAACCCGGTGTTTCAAATGGTCCGGCCGGATATCGGGGAAGAAGAATATGAATAGAATAATAACGAGGACTCCGAGAGGAATGTTGATGAAGAATACCCAGTGCCAGGAAAGACTATCCGTTATGTAGCCTCCCAGCATTGGCCCGATAATAGAAGACATGCCAAAAACACCACTAATGAGACCCTGATACTTCCCGCGCTCGGCCGGTGGGAACAGGTCACCAATAACAGTGAAAGCATTAGCAATCATGATTCCGCCGCCTATACCCTGAAAACCCCGGAATATTATGATTTGCGTCATCGTTTGACTAAAGCCAGACAGCATGGAGCCAATTACGAAGATGACTATTCCGACAATGTAGAACCACTTGCGACCATACATATCAGTCAACTTGCCGGTAATTGGTATGGCAATTGCCGAGGTGATGATATAAGCTGTAGTTACCCAGGTGTAATGGGTAAACCCGCCGAGATCAGCAATAATTCGTGGCATGGCCGTTCCCACAATCGTCTGATCCAGCGAGCCCAGAAACATAGCCAGCATTACTCCCGCCATCGTGATAACCACCTGTCGCCTCGGTAGCGAGCGTAAACTACCTGGTTGTGCCTGAGCTCCTCTCTCCATGGTATCTCCTATTCTAGCTTTGTGCAGTCTGATTATTTCGGAGTGACGTAAGGCTTAACATTCCGATGTTTTGTTGGGGGCATAATAAAGGGCAATTCTTGGCAGCAGGTCACTGTTTTGAGTTTACTTCGGCCACCTGGTTACGCCAAATAGGCTCTAGCATCACAAACTGTTCTGGATATTGCCGGATGTATCTCTCCATAACGGCAACGAGTTTTCCCAAATTTGCTCTTACGGAGTGACCGCGGTTTCCGGTGTTAACCAGTCTCAGCGGGGGCTCAATGTATATTGCAAAACGATTACCGGATTTTCGCACACTAAAAATAGGAACAATGGCTGCGCCGGTGCGAAGAGCCAGGTTTACAGCACCAAGCGGAAGTGAAGCTTCTTCTCCGAAGACATTGACCTTCAATCCATTCCCCTGTATGTCACGATCGCATACTATGCCAATCGTCCCGCCGTGGCGTAGGATTTGCAGGCTCTTTCTCAGCGTGCCTGCACTAACCGGTAACATTCTGGCCCCATTTCTTTGTCGCAATTTAGCAATACAACGAAGAAAAGGCGTGGAATCAAAAGGCTCTACAAAGATTGTTATATTAATTCCACGTAATACCAGAAATTGCGCCAAAAACTCAAAATTACCCAGATGGGCACTGGCTATAATAACCCCGTTCCTGTTAGTTACTGCCTTCGCTAAATGATGCCATCCTTCGACTGATACACTTTCCTCAAGATTCTCAGGACTCAATTTAAATAATTTGGTTAAATCAAAGTAGTTCTTTGCAATATTTATAAAGACACTTCGCACTTTACGACGCAGACTTCTCTTGTCTGGCTCTACCCCTGTTATATGCGCTATGTTATTGCCAACGATATAGCGGTGTTTTGCTGACAATAGAAAAACAGCGTTGCCATACAATAGAGCCAGAAAATAGCCAAGACGTGTCGGCATGCGACTTGCCACCATGGTGGCAAGTCGCAAAGAACGGTATCTAATATCCAGTGGAATTATTGTTTTTATTATGGCAAAAGCTCCGGCAGCACGAGGTCAAGGCCCTGACCCGATGGTATGACCATAACCTTGATGTCTTCTCCGAGCCTGTCGAGCAGGATGTACTGCAGAATCTCAGGTGTTAGAGATCCCGCGATGGCCTGGTTGGCGGACACCTGAGCCTCAGTGACAACACGGATATACTCGGCTTCACCTATCGCCTTGGCTATTCGTGCGTCGGCTTCACCTTTAGCTTCGGCTTCTCTCTGTTGGGCTTCGACCTTGACACGCTCCAGCTTGTTCGTTGCCTCAAGCACTGCCTGTTCGGCGGCAACCTTGGCTTCAATGGCAGCGGTGAACGTTTCACTGAACTGGAAGTTGGTTATCGATACCAGCTCCGTGATGATGCCACGCTCGCGCAGTCGGCTCGCCAGGCTATTAGTGATGGCGTTCTTAACCTCCTCACGTCTCAGGATAAGGTCTTCGGCGTTGAATTGAGCGGTAATCTGTTTGATGGTCTCCTGAATGGCCGGAGCGGCTATCCTGTCAATAAAATCCAGCCCCAGTGTTCTGTAGACCTCGGCAGTCATACCCGGGTCCAGTTTCCAGTTGAGAGCAATGGTAGTGCTGACATCCTGGAGGTCATTCGTTATGGCTGACGAATCAGTTTCATATTTCTGGGTCTGGACTGACATCTTCACCACCGAATCGATAAACGGCAGCTTCGTCCTGAGACCCTCATCTAGAATACTGCCAGTAATGGCACTGAACCGAATAACCACCCCGCGATGGCCGGCAGGAATAGTGGTGAACGAGCCGGCGATGAGACTTACAAGAATCACGGCGACCCCGCCAATGAGGCCAATGCCACCCTGAAATCGAGCTTTGGGGTCCCCCTGACTTCCCTTGTTTGTCTGCCA
>SDBT01007653.1_pt1 | contig 17748 bp, 21 predicted proteins | sample 2277101 | NCBI WGS metagenome assembly SDBT01 (sample SAMN10404973, study PRJNA504765) | marine sediment metagenome | isolation source: marine sediment core GS10_PC15, 103 cmbsf | place: Arctic Ocean: Southern Knipovich Ridge | collected 2010 | reverse complement strand
CATATTTTTTACATATTACAACCTCATTTGGGTCCATAGCCGACTCGACAAAACGGCTGCATGGTTGGCTGGATTGGTGGATAAGGCTTTTACATTTAGAGAATTGTTCGAGTTTAGAAGCCCGGAATTTATTTGCGGGCACTAGGTATTGTTAGAACATACGGAATGAGCGAACCTCGATGCATTTGCATCGAGGTTAGATCTGGATTGGACAGATTTTTTTCCGGTAGTTCTGATATGACTGACCGCGGGTTCCAAATATCGTTTAATTCGGATTTGATCCAGAAGACGACCAGATGAAGATAAAATGGGATCTTGGCAATAGTGATGGCATTCATGGTGGATTTCGATTAGTCTAAATCCACTACCGCATTGAGTATCTTTATTGACAAAGAAAAATGGAATGATTACCAGGATTCAATAGATATTTTCAAAATATATTCATTAAAATGTAATAAATTCCTTCTTGCTATTCTGAATAGTCACCAGATAAAATAGAAATGCCCTGGAAAATAATTACGGTCAGTGAACAGTCAAAATCACCGTTTTGTGCAAATAAATAGAGCCCCGCATTGTAGCTATATTACGGGGCTCTTGTCAAAGAATTTTATCGATTCTCAGGGCTCAACGAAATCACTATCTTGAATACCAAATATTTCAATAGCCTCTTCCGGATCGAAATTATCTATCTCGGCACAAATATAGTTTTTGATATTCGCCAATACATTGTCCTCTATTTGGTTCCAAATCTCCTCCTGTTTCTCTTTTTTCAGGCTTTCAAACCAGTATTCTATCTATATACTCCCTCGTAAAAAGAATCTTTGAACATGTTGGATTATGTTCCCACATGTTTTTGTGAAGGCGGAGGTCTACATAAGATCCTCTTCCGGTATGACCTCCGAGATTGTATCTCTTACAACCTCTCCGCAATCACTTACATAATTGCCAAAGTTCATTCGGTCTTCAAGTAGTTCCTTTATTTGCTTCCATTCCTCATCTGTAAATGATCTGTCCATTTCTGCCCACTGTTCCTCAATCTCCACTCTCGTTAGCAACTGGAAGCAACTCGCGACTTCATCATGAAGTTTGATAAACCCATGGTACAAATCACAGAATTCTTCTGCCGATAAACTCTTAAGTAAATCGTCTACAAATTGCTTTTTCTGGTCCTTATTCAGCAGAAGATATTTTGCCAGTTTTGCATCATTATCCATTTGTCTTTCTCCTTATAATTTAAAATCTTTTACTTTTATGCAGTAAGTAAATGTGTGCCGACAATTACCATGTTTTCCTTAAAACCTTCAGTAAGAGCAATCTTCCACGCTGATTTGATTTCAATATCATGGCAACGGTTAATAAAGTTTCCGATACCGTTCCCGTTCAAAAACGAAAGAGAGTCTTTTGTCACGATTGTATATTTGAGAGCCTTCTTGTAGAAAACTTTATTGATTTCGCCATAATCATCAGCTGCAACAAGAAGCTCAAGAATCCGATTTCTGCACTCAACTGTGTTCTTACTCTGAAGCTCAACACCGTAGGTAGTAAAAAGCACCTGAAGTGCAGCATGTCCTTTCTTGAGTTTTCTTCGAACAACCGCTGCAAGAAATTGACCGTTGCCGCAACTAGGATCAATGAAAGTCTTATTGTAGTGCCAGGTGTTTTTCGGAAGCTCATCAAGTATTTCGTTCACAAGCGGAGTAGGAGTAAAAACTTCTCCAAATTGCTTGACTCTGTTCTTTTTGTCAGCAACTTTCTTAAGATGTCTTTTCTTTTGCCTCTTTGTCATTATCATCTCCTATTCATATTTTGATGGTTATTTCAAGATATCTAATATCTCCTTATATCACTCTAACTCCTTAGGATTGCCAACCACATCAATAAAAACTAGCAGATGCCCATGATCCCTCTTTAAGCTCATAGTCTGGTCCTCATTGCGACAAAGTCGTTTACATCTTTCGCCGAAATATATACTTTGTCATCAATCCAATCATAATCCACATTATCTTTAACTGGCGAATCGTATATCTCTTTTACCTTCTCTGTCATCACGCTACCTCCTTGATATTCCTTTTTTGTAGTTCGCGTTTCTTTTGTGCAGACATTTTTCTTTTTTCTGACATAGTTAATTTCTTTTTACATTTGTCGCAGAACCATACGACTCTATTACTATTAGCATTTAGATGTATAAATCCGCGAATCCATATCGGCGCCCCACAAGCATCGCAATTTGAATTAAGCACATGATTCACTGCTTTTTGATGACACTCCGAACAATAAAATCTACCAGTTTTACGCAATTTGACAATGCAATGCATCTTTAAAAATATTTTGCCACAACGAGAACATTTTACTTCAACTCTTGGATGGGGTTTTTTGCGGCATTTTTCACAATGTGTTTTAATACCTTTATCGCGAAATTTAATTGCTGTTGGAGTTAAATGCATAGGAGCATTACATTTATCGCAATGATGATTAATCGTATTGCTATTGTCCCGCTTTTTTTCTCTTAGTGCATCAATAAAGTCCTTTGTACGATCAATAAACGTTATCGTAATTGGGATAGTATCGCTCGGTTCATTATCATCTTTATATGCTTTTCGAACCGATACTATTTTCGTAAAACCAGTTCTCTTTATTTGTTCTGTTTCTATTTCCTCAATCAAAGTGATTAGTCTATTCAATTCTCTTTTTTGATGTGACTCCAAGAAGATCAATATTGTTGTTATAATTGACCTGTCATTATTCCAAATTCGAAGAGCTCTACCAAATCTTTGAATCAAGATTCTTAAGGTACTCACACTTTCATGTAGTATGACAGTATTAGCAATGGGGAGATCAATGCCTTCGTTTAGTACTCTGTTGGCAAGTAGGTGATTTAGACAATTATGTTCATCACGAAACGAATCAAATATTTTCTCTCTTTCTTCGTTTCTAACACTAGCGTCTACTTTTCTATAGGTTCCAGTTTTCAATAGATTCCACTTTTGTATTAACTTGAACCTTTTATTTTGATTGAAAAAGTGAAGTGCTTTTATAACATGATTGTTTTTCTTGGTCATATTATTTATAGTTTCAAATTTTTTTTCATTATACATTTTTGTGTTTTTGACATTTGTTGCTTCGTTTACATGAACTAGGATTTTCATCTTTGAGAGATAACCACGATCAACCAAATCCATCATGCCAATTTCATAAGCAACACAGTTGCCAAATAGTTCTAAAATATTTATTTTGCCATCACCCTCTAAAGTAGCTGTGTAACCATGCAGTGTTTTAGGAGAGAAATATTGCACAACATTTTTGTAACTACGATGTCTAGCTTTATGACATTCATCAACATGTATATTTATAAAATATTTTTTTGAAATTGAATTAGCGTCGATTAATATTTTCATCGATTGCCAAGTCGATACAATCACATTATTCAACTTGAACTGGTCTTTTTGCAGTCCATAGAACGAACCAACTTTCAGGCCAGTTTCTTTTTCTATTCTCTTTCGAGTTTGTTCCATCAAACTAATAGTATGGACGAGGATTAGGATTTTGCTTTTATTGTCTTGTTGATGTTGCTGTAGAATGGTTTGACTCATCATAGTTGTTTTGCCTGCGCCAGTAGCGGCTGAAATAACACCAATCGGATTATCAAGAGCAGCTTTAACTGCCTCCACCTGATAGTCGCGAAGAGTCAAACTATATTTCTTAGCATCACTCATAATCCTCTTTTGTCTTCCTGCTTTTCTCTTGTTCATACAAATCTCCTTCCTTACAAATTTCTAAGCAGCATAATTTTCCGGAATCCAATCGATTGACCATCTGCCGGATGTTCTTTCGACCAAAATGACATCGTCAATTCCGGCATCCTCTTCCATTTCCAGTTCGTGAATGTCGTCGAAGTAGACCTCAAATGGGCTTTTGCGATTCTGTAGTTTGGTGTTTCTCATCTGTTCCTCCAAAAAGTTTGTTTGAAGCTCCTTAAGCTCCTCTACTGGTAGAGGCAGGACAAATGAGGTAACACTGTGATATTTCGTGTCACATCTGCAGAAGAGTTGAGAAAAATGACCCAATTTTATCGATTGGGGCATCAGATTAGAATAGAAAGAGGTGTACTCTGTATTTGAGACAACTGACATTTTCTTCCTCTTTCTCGTGCATTCAGATTCAGTCAATCTCAGCTTCCTCCAATATCTGTATCATTTCCTGTTTGAAAGCCTTCAGCTCTTTCACCGATTCTTTCAAATTGGCAATCTCGGTATTCTGTCGCTTCAACAGTCTTTTAATTACATCCCATTTTGTCTGACTGATTTTCTCTTTCATCTAAAACTCCTCGTATAGATTGATGTTATGCTGTCTTTTTTAACTCTTTCTCATTTGCTTCTTCACACACCTCCTTTATTGTTTGGTGCTCGTATTTCTTGGATCGTGTGAAGTTCACCTTTACTTTTTCAAGATGCACTGAAGAATGATCTGGTTTTGAAAATGCTTCTGTCCTGAGATTGCAGCCTAAGATTCTATAGTCCCTCAAAACTTCAGTTCCACAGCATTCCGAGCTACATCCGACAGCACCCAAATTGTTGTCAGCGACGAAAAACTTGAGATTGTATTTGTCTGCGAACATTTGGGCGTAATTGACGTAGACTGTTTTCTTTTTGTCCCGCAGCTCCCAGTCAGATCCGGTCTTTTGCTCCTTTCGGTAGTAATCAATGATGTCGTATCCAATCTGATCTCCTATTGCCTTGAACAGTTTCTGCTCTTTTTCAGGCATCATTGTCCGGATCTTCAGACCCTCTACGTTGAAAGCCCAGCATCCAGCGTCTTTGATTGCTTTAACCAGTTCGGGAATGTCTTCAAGCAGTTTTGGATAGATAGCCGGCTGAATCCTCGCCATTACTGGAATGCCATAATCAGTAAGTTGTTTAATGGCATAAAGCCTTTCTCTTGCCGAAGGAGCACCTGGTTCACAAGTCCTGAGGAACTCTTCATCAGTAGAGATAAGAGAAACAGCCACAGCCCAGTTTGGATCCTTGAAATCTTTCATGTACTCAACAAGTCCAGTAGGATTCTTGGTTTGGATTTCCAGAGGGTAGTCGTATTGCTCAAAGACTTTGAGTATGTCGTAGGTGCTATGAGACTCGGACTCGATCGGAGGAAATGGATCAGAAGTAGCACCAACTTTGATGGGAATCCGTTCTTTGAAGGCTACTTCAGCCCCTTTATTGTAATCGTAATCCTTGGCGAGGACTCTCTGGATCCATTTGTCGAGCAGGTCAGCTCTGTTTCCGGTAAGATAGGCAAAGGATTTGTGCTCAGAGTTTCTGCGAGCAAAGGTAACGAGATCCCGGGCGAAACAGTATCTGCAGTTGTATACACATCCCCTGTAGGTATCCATGTGATAAGGAATAGGGCAGATTTTGAACTGACTTGTGAGGGAAGGAGTCCAGAATTGAGTCTTGATTTTGACTTCGGTTGAGGATTTGCCTTTTATGAAATGTTTCTGTGGTGGCAGCTGAGCAACCGATTTAAAAGGTTTTGATAAGATATTGTCTTTAATGTTTTCTGCTATCGCCTGCATGAACCTGGGCATTACAGCATTACCGAGACGAGCCCACTGTTGTTGGTATGAACCAGTCAGTTTGAAATCATCCGGGAAAGAACAAAGATGTTTGATTTCTTGAATAGTCGGGTCTATGGCACTTCCATTTTTGATAAGTTTCATGCCATGTGTTTTGGTAATGGTGCAGATGGGCTTATTTGAGGTATGGACATTTCTGTCAAACTGCCCGTCTTGATAGCCTTCTACATCGGGAAAGGTGTCTTTTAGAGAAATGATGTTTTTGCTTGGATTCGGATATGATGGATTGATGTTCAAATCGTCTCGCACGCCGATGAAGATTAGTCTTTCTCTTGATTGGGGAACACCGTAGTACATCGAGTTCATCTGCTTGCATTTGACTCGATAGTTCAGAGATTTGAGTGAGGTGAGGATTTCTTTGAACCTTCCAATCATTTTACCTTTTGCCATACCCGACACGTTTTCCATTACAAAGACTTTTGGCTGAAGACCATCGACCAGTCGCATAAACTCGTAAGACAAATCATTCCGGTCATCGTTTACTCTGTGTCTTCCCGCTGTTGAGAATCCCTGGCAGGGAGGAGAGCCGTCTAATACAACAAGCTCTCCTCGTTCGATTTTGCAGAAGTCTAAAATCTCCTTCGATTTGACCTCACTGATGTCTCGATTCCACACCGGCACTTCAGGGAAGTTGGCTCTGAACGAATCGACTGCGTTCTTTTCAAAGTCAACAGCCAGCAACTCCTTGAAACCGGCCCACTTGTAACCCAAACTCGATCCGCCGCATCCCGCGAATGTAGATATAACTGTTAGTTCCATGAGTAACCACACTTCGGGCAGGTTTGATTGGTGCTGATGTTCTCATCGATTTCTTTTTCTTTGATTTGCAGGGTTTGGGGATTGAAGCGGTCGAGCCAGCGGTTTACTGTCCTTTTGAAGAGTCCGATTTCTTCGCAGTATTCGTTCCAGGTTTTAACTGGGACAATTGTCCCAGTTCGGTGAGGATTACCTGGCTTTGAGAGCATCTCTCGAGCTATCCAAAGCTCTTCGAGGATTTCAGAGGTAAGGCTTTTCCATGTCAGGACTTTGGCTCTTACACTTTTGACGGAAGAATCGTAGCTCCAGTCTTTAGGCAGTTTTGTCTGGATGGAGATGGGAATCAGTTCGTTCATTTCCCACCTCCGATCAGAGCATTGAGCTTCTTGCCTTTCGGAATGTCTTCGTCAGTGACGTGCAGCCAATCGTGAATCGTTTGTCTTCGCCATCGCCTTCTGCCGCAGATGATTGCATCAGGTTTCCCGAAATTAGGCTGGTATTTGGGGTTACTGATGACTGTGTTGTAGTTGATGCCTTTGAGATTGCAGCCCTGTTTCAAGTCAAACCATTCTTGATTTGGCGTGACTTTGGCGGTTAGAGTCGCCAGCTCCTCGCGTAGAGCGGAAAGCTCTTGGAACAGCTCCTTGAATGCCGGAAGTTTGACTTCAAGGAGCGCTGTTTCGTTTTTTTGTAATGATTTGGTTGTATCTGTCATAAGGCCTCCTGATAGAGGAGGCAAGACATTTCATGTCACAGCGTGACAGTTGGTGGAACACTGCGAAAAATAGAATTATTTTTACTATCTTATGCAGATAGCCAGCGATATTGAGGAGTAGTTTTTAGAATTTAGAACAGAAGTGATTAAGAAAGGCTAAGGAGAAATCATATTTCCCACTTGATATTTTCTTCCGGGGAATAACAGAAGCCGGATTGTTCTCTTAATATTGCTACTCTAAAATGAGCCGCTAAAGGTCTTATTGATGCTTCTATTTGATCATAGGCTCGATCAAGGGCCTTTGAAATACCCGTACGATGATCTTCTATTTTTGTTATTTTTTGACGACCTCTAAAGCCTTTGTTTTGCTTGAGAATATCTTCGTACTTATCTCGCTGTTCTTCGGCTTCTTGAGCTTCGCCAATCATTTGATTTTCTTTGTAATACTTTATTCGACCGTCTACCTCTGAAATCATTCGTTTAAGCTCTTTTATCTTATCTTTGGACAAAGCATTTTTCACATTGATTGACCCATGTGTGGTAAGGATTTTTTTTCCTGTTTCCTCATCCCTTTCATTGTCTCCATCAAACGACTCTTTTGAATCTTTTGATGCACCTCTGGATTGTGCGAGTGAAAAAAGATTATCAGATGAAAAGTAGGTTTTTGGACTGCCTAAAAGTAATCTTATGTATACTGCACCCTTGCTATATTCCATATTGATTGCATCTCTTTTGTAAACAATATGGCACCATTTGCCGTCAACTCTAAAGATGTATCGAGGCTTTATCATGAAATCAAAAGCATCCTCTGAACTGCCATACATCTGCGCCAGCCGAGGAGCATGCGTTTTTAGCAATCCTCGCAGATAAGTCGTAATGTTTTTCTCATCTTTTTCTGATATACCCATGTCTTTAGCAGTCATTGTGAACTCAATAAGTCCGCGAGTGTTTTCTGATTCTGTTTCTGTTTGTTTTTTTGCATTAACAGCTTTAAAAATGCCATTCATTTTATCTTTTCGCGAAGCCCATCCTTCTACAAACTTATCAATAGCTTCATCCAGGGAGTCTATTTCTTGAAGCCCAATTAGTTGATAATAAGATTGAACAGCATCGGGTCGATTAAAAGTAAGAAATAGCTTTGCTCTCACAGGTCCGCGAAGACGAGAAGTGACAAGTTCTAACACGTTGTCGATAAAGGCATTTATAGATGTAATTCCTCCTAAATAATCTGCAATATAATCTTCCTTAAAATAGTCATAATAGTTCTTGTCTTCAATCAGGTTTTTGTTGGGTGAGATGTATCGAGATTGCAATTCTCTATTAATTGCAGAATATAAAGGCAAGAGTTTGTTATATGTTTTCGTATGCTTGACCAAATTGCATTTTTTATTCCAAATCCGCATTGGTTGATATAGCCACTTCAGGTAGTCACACACTCCCAATCCATACAACTCTTCATCTATTCTTGATAGTTGTTTGAGATCATCAACTGCGAGATTATTGTTTATGGCTTTAAACAAATTCTCCACAAGATCGTGAGCATTAAAAAGAATTTCCTTGAAGGTATCTAAAATTATGCCAAGCAAATCAAGCTTGACTTGGAATATTTTCACTCTTAATCTAACTATTGTTTTGATTGATTCTTTTGTAGCCATGGGCAGGTAAGCGGCATCTTCATAATCTACAGAACTCGTCTCCGCCTGGTTCTGTCCATCAAAGAAATCTTCATCAGGATTCAATAAAGGAGACTCGGCTGCCCATCGATATTGATATGGCGAGAAAATATCAGCACCACGTTTTTCGACTAACTCAGGATTCGATTTATCAAGTGAATCTAATAACTCACTGCTGAAAATCTGCTCTGGAAGTTTTATTGGATATAGGTTTGAAAATAAGCTATCAATCCACATATTTTCTCTAAACCGGTTTTTTGGAAAACCAATTTCCAAAATCTCTTTTTTATTTGAAAGAAGGTAATCTCTATAATTTTTACATATCTTTACCAGTTCGTTCTTCGTTAGAGAAAAACTATTCGGATTTGTGACTAACTTGATTGATCGCTCTCTTGAAATGACAGATACCCGTGAGGCTACATTGTCTGTTGATTTCTCAAGAAAAGGAAGCGCTTTCGTCGGTTCGGAAAACAGGAGCGCATCTTCCAGATCGGGCATCAGCGAAAATGCTCCGTCTTCATAGGGTACTACTATTCTTTTCAATATATTAAGAATATTTGTTTCTTCCGGAATATTTAAATGCTCAAAAAAAAGTGAAGCTAAGATAGCTAAATCTGAAGCTATTTGATCCTTCACTGCTGGATTAGATATATTTTCTAACGAATACTGACTAACAAATTTGGATATTTGCTCTCTCACGACTGTCTCCCCAGTACTTTTTCCAACAAGTTTCTAAATTTATTCTAATGCCTTTTTTTGCCATTCGCAAGCCTCTCTCGAAATGGGACAATTGTCCCAATTAAGATGCTTCTCAGACAACACTGGATATGTTATGTTGAATTCCTACAAAGATAAAAAAGGAGTAGTAAATGGCTGTGACAATAAAACAGAAAATGACTTTCGCTTTGCCGCCAAACAAGATCTTCAAATTCTACATGGACGAGAAGTTGCATTCGAAGATTACGGGGGATAAAGCGAAAGTCTCAAAAGAAATAGGTTCGAGCTTCTCTGCTGGTGGGAAATACATCAAAGGCAAGATGCTCCACATTAAACCCAACAAGATGATAGTTCAGACCTGGCGTGGCAGTGACTGGGACAAATCTGATGCAGACTCTATCCTCATATTGACTTTCAGTGATGCAGAGAATGATCAGACTCAATTGGAGATGGTTCATGCCAATGTGCCGGAGGAATTTGCTGATGATATAAAGAAGGGCTGGAAAGAGTTTTACTGGGACAAGTGGAAATCGTATATCAAATCGCTCTCAAAAGAGCCAACAAAGAAGGCACCTGCTGCAAAGGCAAAGAAAGTCAGACCAAAAAAGAAGTCACCTGCTGTAAAAGCGAAAGGGGTCAGACGAAAGAAGAAATAAAAGAAACGGGCCTCACGTGCAAGGTAAAAATAGAAAATTATGAAATTTGATTTTTAACAATGAGGCCCGTGATAGTCAATTCTATGAATATAACAATTCTTCTTACTATTAAATATGCTTTATAGAATGTGGCTTTCTTCCGGCGCCAGGTTCGTATGTGTGTACATTTCCAAGGTAATGCTTACTCTCGAATGACCGAGATAGTTTGAGACAGATTTTACATCCTTCTTTTCTACTCCAATCTTGTATGTTGAAAAGAAGTGTCTCAGCGAATGAGGTGAGGCTGCTTTACCGGCATGACGCTTGAAGCTTCTGGAAATTTGCTTGTACAGGTTGATTCTGCTCAGTTTCCTTCCACTCTTTGAATGGAACAGGAACTCACCTTCACCGTCAAATATGTTCCGGATCTCCGCATACAGAGTATGCGACAAGTAGATAAAACGTTCTCTGCTTCCTTTACCGTTGATTCTGACCTTGAGATAGCCCTCATTGAGCGGTTCAATATTGTCCCGCTTTATGTTGATAAGTTCAGATACCCTCAAGCCGGTATTCGTCAAAGCCTTTACGATGAGACTTGTCTGCTTTGTTGATTTTTCTATGACCTTGCTGACATCATCCAAATCGATATTAAGGCTGATGATTCTGTTGACCTTTTTGTTGATTTGACTGACCTTTGAGACTTCCTTTACAATGTTTCTCCTGACAAGTCCCAGTTTCTTGTAGATCGAGAATATCTTGCTCAGCGAATAGACTTTTCTGTTTATGGAAGCGTTCTTATAACCTCTTCTCTCAAGCTCCTTAATGTAATCGATGATGTCCAGCTCATTCACGTCTTTTATATTCTTGCTGATGACCGAGAAAAAGGTCCTCATATCGTTCCTGTAAGACCCGACAGTATTGGATGAATAGGTTTCAAGATATTTCTCAATTATTCTGTTTACATCTCCGACGAATCTGCTCTCGGGGGACTGGTCTATTTCTGTGGTGAATACTTCTGGTTCCGGGGGTAGTGATATAACAACTGCCATGGGCACCTCCTGAATCTATTTTATCTTGCCCCTGTATCACTCTAAAATGTGTTATGAACTCTATTTTTCTGCAGCCAACCTTCTATTAAGAGGAAATCCCCCTTTTTGCCGGAATGTGACACCAAAAGTCACATTGTGCCACCAAATGTCCTGCCTTAGACATTAAGGAGTAAAAGAATGTTGGAAATGATTGAAAGCAGTTTAGGGAAGGGTTTAAGGGTGGTCAGCAAAAAATCTGTCTTAGGAGGGCAAATGGTTACTATCGAAATCGCTTATCAAAAGGGAATGGATCTTTCACAGTACATGATCGAAAAGATCAAGGAGCAGGTTCTTCGGCTCATCAAGTACGCTGAGAATACCGGCCGTGAGAGTATAACAAGAACGTTGGATGGCATTACCTACATGAGTGATCGTGATCTGTTCAACTTTTTAGCCATGATCGACAGCAGCTTTGATTCTGCTTTTAAAGAAAGTTATGCAGATCCTTATCTCGAGGATATCGAGGAAGCCGATCCATACGACTTCGAAGAACCTGCTATTCTTACTGTTTATGCGAATATCGACTTCAATAAGGTTGCTATCCCCGCCCAAGGGATTGCTGCTTAACCAGACCTGTCGTCAGACTAAGAGGGAGCCAAAACGGCTCCCTCTTTCTTTAGTATCTTCTTAAAATCTTGGCTTTTTGTGACAGTCAGCTTACCGATACCGACTTCTGCAGATAGACCTTATTGTCGTATTGATTAGGACTGTAGCAAATAGCCTGTTTAGATTCCGGCAACATCTCGTTCTTAAACTGTCATATCTATTGTTCCTCTTCTTCTAAATCCTTGAAATCTTTTTTTGCTTTGACCATCCATTCAATCATCATGTCTTCCACAATGTGTGATTCTGGACGCTGACGTCTTTTGCAAATCTCTCTGAACTGCTTTGCTATACTGTGGCGGATATGGAATCCCCGTAATGTCTTCTTTCTCATATTACCTCCTTGAAAAAATGACTACTATCTTATCTTTCAAAAAAAAGCATAAAAATACACAAAAAGTTAATATAAATCGAATCCATTGATAATTTTTTAGTAAGATAATACTATACGAAATTGTGAATCAGACACATTAGAAAACAAAAAAAGCACATTCCTCACATATGACCAACTCATATAATCAAATAGAAGGAGAATGTGCTTATGGTAGACGCACTAAGGTTATTTACTTATCTTGCTGAATACAACACGAAAAAAATAAAAAAAAGTTTCACGAAACATCAAAAAACTGACAGTGAAATGCATATATCTAGGTTCTAGCCAGTGGCGGCGGATAACAAAAAAGGAGGTGATTGATATGAAATAGATTCCTTAAACTCACACATTTAAAAAACACATAAACACATCAATCACCAATCAAAACATCAAACACATTCCTTTACATCAAGGGTTCGTTGAATCCTTCCATTTCAAAATAAAGGAATGAAAACGATGAAACTATACAGATCAAATGATTACGGAAACAAAAAGAATACCACCTACAATATTGTCGAGGAAATCAACAACCTCGAAGATTTTAAAAGAGCAGCACAGTACGACCATGTAATGTGCCGCTTCAAAGAAAATAAAAGAAGCAATGCCAACTTTTTAGGCTGCGACGTTCTGTTTGCAGATGTCGATAATGCTTCTGATACTGGTGAAAACCGAATCTCCATAAAAGAATTTAGAAATCAGTTTTCTGACTATGAATATTATCTTGCAACAAGCAGAAACCATAATAAAGAAAAAGATGGTAATGCTGCAAGAAATAGATTCCATGTCTACTTCCCAATTAAAGAAGTAACCTCAAAAAGAGAATTGTCTGTTCTTCTAAAGGCTCTTACAAATAAATATGCTTTTTTCGACAAATCCGTGAAAGATCCATCAAGATTTTTCTTTGGGCATAAGGAAACCAAAGTCGACTACAATCAGGGCAAAAGCATACTTGTAAGGCTGTCTGGCAAAAAGAAACCCAGCAACACTTCAAAATCAATCCTTAAAACTCAGACAGGAGAAAGGAATTCAACACTGTTCAGGGCTGCCTGCTCATTCAAGAATCAAGGGTTGAGTGAAGATATTGTTAGTAAAATGGTTAGCCAATTGAATGAAAGCTTTGATGATCCTTTAGAAGCCCAGGAAGTCGATAGTATTATTGAGTCGGCATTCAGGTACGAAAACCAAAACCCCAGGATGACCTATGAAGAAACAATGAAGCATTATAGCGACAAGCACATCATCATTAAAGTTGGATCAAAAACGGTAGTCCTGGATAAGAGAACCTATGAGATGCAGGACTACAAGAATGCTGATCTGTATTATGCGAATGAGAAGATGACAACAAAGAGCGCTGACAAGAAAGGAAATATAATAGAAATCACTCAGAATGCATTTCCCATATGGTTCGAGACGACAGACCAGAGATATGAAAGATTGGTCTTCAAACCGGACAACATTTTACAGTCAGATGAATACAACCTCTGGACAGGTTTTGGTTATGAAGAAAAGAACACCGGCAGCTGCGCCTTGTATCTCGATCACATCAAAAAGAACATTTGCAGTGATGATGAGATTCTGTATGGTTTTGTCTTAGACTGGATGGCTCAGACAATACAGGAACCAGAAAAGAGACCTGGCATTGCTTTGGCATTAAGAGGGGAGCAAGGAGTAGGAAAGGGCATTTTTGCCAATACTTTTGGACTTCTATTCGGAGAGCACTATCTCTACGTCAGTGACCTCTATTCTCTTACAAATCACTTCAATGGGCATTTGGCAAACAAACTGCTCGTGTTCGCTGACGAGGCAATATGGGGAGGAGACAAGAAGGCAGAAAGTACATTAAAGTCCCTCATTTCAGAGCCAAAAGAGGTGATTGAATACAAAGGGAAGGACGCTGTCAGAATGGACAATTACAAACGTATCATCTTTGCGACAAACAGTGACTGGGTGGTGCCGGTAGATAAAGATGACAGGAGATATGTTGTTCTGGATGTGGCGGGTAACAATAAGAAAGACAGGGATTATTTCGGTAGGATGATTCAGCAGATGGAGAATGGCGGGTATGAAAAGTTTTTGTATATGTTGAAAAGTCGTGATCTATCTAAGAGACAGTGGTCAAAATTGCCTATGACAAGGGCAAAGGTAGAGAACATTTTATTTGGGTTTAATTCTGTAGGAAAATGGATAAATAATTGTTTAGAAAACGGCAGTATTTCCAAAAGGATGTTCAATGATTGGAATGTATTTGCAGGTCAATCTACCGACAAAGAATTTGTCCTCAAAACTGAAGACGCATTCAAAATGTTTGACAATTACAATTCAGAATATCGAATGGGTGGCAAATATATCGATGAAAGAAGTATTGGAATTTGGCTCTCAAAGATGATAGGTGTAGAAAAAATCAAGAAACAAGTTGGAGGACACAGAGGATATTACTATCGTATTCCGCCTTTCGGTGAATGTAGAAAGAATTTCAATGAATATGTTAGATATGATTTGTACAAAGAAGACAATTAAAATGAAAAGTGTCCTATGTTTAAGAGGTTTTCTTTGGCGTCAACTATATTTCATATAAAATGCGCATATTTAAGTGAAAAAGTGTCCTATGTGTCCTATGTTTACGCAAAGTGTCCTATGTTCAAAAATAGTAACATAGGACACTTTTTTGCTATTATTTTATATTCTATTCTACTTATCTTATTACAGTATAAGAAATTAAATAGAATAGAGATTATAAAATATATAAGTGTCCTATGTGTCCTATGTTTTTTAACAATATTGGTATAGAATATTTTTTCTTAAAGAAGCGAGGGGATCATCAAAGATAGGACACTTAGGACACTTTTTTGCGATCGTTTGACGCTAAAGAAGCGAGTTGATTTTTTCTATCTGAGCAGTGTTACGAGAATCTTAATGACTATATCGGATATGACCTATTTGCTAAAGAAGGAGAATAAGTGTCCTACCTATCATGCTCTTAAGTCAGATTATTGATTTTTTTGACGATTATCGCCATTTTTCGTAAAAAAAGTGTCCTACGTGTCCTACCTTTTGACAAAGTGTCCTACCCTTAAAAACAAAGGTAGGACACTTTTTTTGCTATTATTCTATATTCTATTCTACTTAATTTATTACAGTATAAGAAAATAAGAAGAATAGATATTATAGAATATATAAGTGTCCTACCTGTCCTACCTTTTTTTGATAAATTGAATAGAAATAATAACTATTAATAAAGCGAGAATGGACTATGAGGTAGGACAGGTAGGACACTATTTTAAGCATAGATAATTTTCTTTATATTTTTGATGACCTTCTGTCATTTTATTTTGAATGCAGTCAAAAAAGTTCAAAGTGTCTTATGGCTGGTGAATGTCTGTAAGAGAATGTGACATTCTTAACGAAGATAGTGAATGTGAGCGCTGAAATCATTGCTACAGGCTTTTAAATCTGAGAATGGACTCTTATTCCGGTAACGAAGATAAAATTATGTTATAATCAGCAGGTGTTCACAGAGGCCGGACAAACTATTTTCCGTAACTAACTCAGAAGGTGCTATCAGCGAAAAAAATAATTGACGATAATAAAAAAAAGGGGTATAAATATATTTAGAGACCCATCTACCATGTGTAGAAAGGGCTCAGAAGCCGCTTTTTTTAAGCGGCTTTTGTTATTTTATACGATTGTTGTATTTTCTTCTCATATCTTTTCTGAATTTTTCACTATTTACATAAAACGTAGTGATCATGAAATACCGGTAACAAAGGTGTATTTCGGACGATGATTGTCCAACACCAGAATAGGGGAGTACGGAGAAGCAGGACGGGAGGGGGGTTGCCTTAGCTTATGGCCCCACCCGCTGCCAGGGTAGCTGTACCGGGGGGAGGTACGGGCGAATCCTGACTTGTTGGATGTAGCTATTCTTTGATAAGGTAACAAAGGTGTATTTGGGACGGTAAGGGTCCGGAATCGACCTTATGTAACCTACGATACACTACACGCTTGGCACATGGATTGACACAGATATTTTTATGGTATACATTAAAGCACATGAAACGTTCGGTCAAACGATTGATCGGTATCATATTTGCTACACTTCAGATTGCCTATTGCATGGCGCCGAACGTAGTACAGAATAAGATGAACGACTTTAAGCAGACGGTTTACAATTCCTTATGGAAAGGCGTTCAAAACGTTGTTAACAGAAAGCCTAAACTCATAGCAGAAGATGATCCAACCTTCGAGCAGCAGGATTTGATTTTCAATCCCCACGAAGCCTTCGTACCTTCCTCTTTTACAATTGCCTATGGCACCGGTCCACCTGTTATTATCTAAATCGCTATCTCTATGATCGTCATAAATCTATAAAACGAGGTATTGAAAAATGGCTTATCGACAAAAAAAGAACAGCGATATTTGGCATTGGTGTAAAAATTGTACGAATTATCTACGTCAAATTATGAAGAAAGAACTTCAAAGCCGCACCGTGGAGACCTCTGTACCCAATGTCTATCAAAAGAAAAAAAGAAAATCTGTCAAAAATAGAATATTAAGCCGGGTCATCCCGCTTCCCGGGTGTTTGATAGAGACCAACTCAAGATAAGAGTTTCGATCATGCTGTGGTTGTCGATGTTCGCTTTTATCTTAGTTTTAAGCTGGCGCCGAGCCGTCCGGCGATTCCCCAGCGAGAGACCTTCAAAGTGGAAACCCGTACGCAGACGTAAGTAGTGGATGTACAGCTTTGGTATTCATATAAGTTAAGATAGTAAGGGGCATGCTCTTGTAACGAGATTAGTGTATCAATGGAAAGTAGAGAGAAATAGAAAGATGAAGGTAAAACACTATGGGTTCGGTGAACTGAAGATCGACTCAGAGCTCTACGTAAAGGACATCGTGATCGATCGAGGTGAAATCAAGAAACGGAAGAAGAAAAAATCAAAACCATACAGGGAGCAATTCGGCCACACACCCCTGTCAATTGATGAAAACATTCCCTGGTCGTGCAAGACGCTTGTGATCGGTCGAGGGATGTACAAAAGCCTACCCGTCATGAAGGAGGTCATCTCAGAGGCGAAACGGCGAGGAGTCAAGCTGATCATGGTCAATATCGAGGAAGCCCTTCAGTACATCAACAAAAAGGATACGAACCTCATCCTTCATTTGACCTGTTAAGAATCTCTTGTTGAGTCGCATTTCAGTTTCCGTTGCCTGACATAATCCTGACCTTTAAAGATAATTATCTAATGTTGTTCTAACCCATCTTCTACAGTTTGGAGTGATTTTCACGAATCGATGAAGGAGACAGGGGCTAATATCCCCAACTCACGACTTCCTTACGTCCAGCTCTTCCCTTAGCTCAGCATCTTCTTGAACATATTCCTTAATGACTCAACATCGGAAAGGTCAAGGGGCAGCACAAGCTGGGTGCTCTTACGGGCCAGATTCTTCAATTCGGCTATATAGCTTTCTGTAACTCGCAGATTAACAGCCTCTTCGCCTCCCTCCATCTGCATGGCCTCAGCCAGTTTCCGAATACTGGTGGCCGTGGCTCTTGAAAGT
>SDBT01007652.1_pt1 | contig 17749 bp, 17 predicted proteins | sample 2277101 | NCBI WGS metagenome assembly SDBT01 (sample SAMN10404973, study PRJNA504765) | marine sediment metagenome | isolation source: marine sediment core GS10_PC15, 103 cmbsf | place: Arctic Ocean: Southern Knipovich Ridge | collected 2010 | reverse complement strand
AAGTGACTAGTTTAAGTGGATTAAAAAATAATTCAGTTTAAGTGAATTGTTTTTTAATTGTGAGGAAGTTAAAAAATAAAAAAAGTTTTTAAATTAAATAAAAATACAAAATAGAAAAAAATAATTGATTAAAAAAAATGAGGATGGGTTTTAGTTTATAAGAGTGAATTATAATGTTCTTCAGCTTCATTATATCCGGTTGATGGTTTATATTTATGATGAATTACTTCAGCTCTTAATCCGTCATTTTCCTTCTTTAAATAAATGACATGTTTATGTTCTTTATCAAGTTTATATTTTAATTCTATTATTACTTCTTCATGTGATGAAACATATTTTTTATTACCATTTATGTAAGATTTGAATGCGGTACATATTTCTTTATATTGTTGATTTAATGTAAAAACAGAACTACAACCCTGTAACCACCTATTATGATAATCATACATTCTCCAATTTGTGTTACCCCAACGCCCAACAGCTTCTAATTGTAAAACACATTGAGATTTTATATCATAATATAACACTAACCCCTTTTTATTTTCTTCATCAAAATCATAATGATTATTATCGTTCCATTTGAAAAAACTATGTTTGGGATATAATTTATTTAAATGTTTTAAATATTCAATTTCCGATTTATATACAGTTTTACCTTCGCTTATTTTTTCTAAATATTCTTCTCTTTGTTCAGGTGACCAAATTTCTTCACAACATTCACAACACATTTTAAATTTTTCTTTTTCTCTTTTATATTAACATTAAAAAATTCTTTTTAAAAAAATAAATAAAAATAAAAATCAAAATAAAAAATAAAAAATAAAAATCAAAAATCAAAATAAAAAAATAATAAAAGCGGAAGAGCACGGAAGCATAAAGACGTACCGTCTTTATCTGCAAGCGTCTCGATTAAAAGCTAAGGTTTCTACCTTTATCATTCTTAATAGTAGTATATGTAAAATTACTTTCTTTCTTCATTCTAATATGTTGTTTATTTGTCATGATAAAATTTATTTTTTTACCATTGTACAATTTTTCATATAACTCCATAACAGTTATACCATCTAATCTAGCTTTACGTATAATAGACCAATCAGGAACACCTTTCATTCTTATATGATATTCATAGGATACAACTTTATCTTTTATTATTCTTATCTTATCGATATAACATTTTTTACCAATAATCCAAGCTTCAGCACTATAAACTGGTTCGTCAGATTTGAAATCAAAATCATTATGAAATTGACCCATTTCTGTTCCAACTAAATCGCGATCATATAATTTTTTGAATTCAACAGACAAAGTTACAATATCATTATAATTCATATGCATACTGTCAGTATCTTGATAGAAAATATCAATATCATTATCTTCAGCCAAACACATCACTTCATTCATAATTCTTTTTGACATACTTAAGATTTCAGTTCCAATATGGGGAGCACTAAAATGAGTATTTAAAGGTTTTATCATTTTGAACAATGATTTGGTATATGGAGATTTGTTATCAATAATTGAATTATCAATATCAAAAACTTCACCACTAACATCAATTTGTTCTTTTATGAAATTGTGATGTTTGATGATAAATCTATTTCTTCTTTCAGTTGATCCATAGACAAATTTTAATTCGTCATTGATAGGTTTCATAATTGTACGACCATATGTACTATTCATCATTAATTTATATATAGTTTGAGCTGGATTTTTTTCCAATTTCTTTATCTTTCTTTCTTCATATAATTCTTGAATTAAACCCACACTTGTATCATTTCTACCTTCATCGAAATAATATCCTTGAATAATTTGAACTTTAGCTTTTTGAAATTTTATGAAATCTTCTAGACATATCTTATCTACAAATTGAATTCTTCCAGCCATATCGTTTGTGAATATTCTTGAACCCTTTTTTTCATCAATATAAGATAATAATGGAAATGCTCTTTTTTTACCAATTGATAATACTTTAATTTCAACAAATACGCCGTCATATTTTTGTAATGTACTTGAAGTATTTTTTGTTAATTCATCACATTGTTTATCTGATAATATTTTAGGTTTTCCAATTAAATATCCACCTAATCTCTTAATCGCACTTGGATATAACGAACATGCATCGAAATCTGATATCATTCCTATGATATGAGAATGTAAATTATTTTTCATCATAACTCTTCCACCAACAACACATTGCTGAATAAATTGTCTCGGAACTCCACTTAATTTATAACAATCATCGTATGATCCTTTAATTTTTTGATACATATCAGCGATAGATGCAATACTAACGATATGGTCGATATCTAAAGTTGTTAATACCATAATCCACTCTCTAAATATCATATATCCTTTTTGTAATATTTCAACATCAATTCTACAATATTCAATCGAATATTTAATGGCATTATAATGTTTTTTACCAACTCTACAATTCCATTTTTCAATATTATCTAAAAAACATTTTACATCATCATCTTGATCTTTTTTTTCTTTTTTTGTCATTGGTAAAAGATCACCATTATCATTTCTAGTTTCATATTTACTTTTGACACAAACCAAAGCTTTCTCTAAGGAATATCTTTCCATATTTTTAGATTTAGTATAAATATTATAAGGCATAACTTCTTTTACACATTCTAATTTGAACATTTCAGGAAAATCGCTTAATTTTTTTGATATTAAAGAATAACTATCTTTGAAAATCAATTTTTTCTTTTTGAAAATTGCAGTTACTTGCATAATCAATCCATTATTTTTGATCATATTTATTATCATCATATATTTAATCAAAAATTGAAGATCGTAAGAAAGATTGTGCACCACAGAAATTGAATTATGTTTCAATGATTTTAAGAAATTTATTCCACATCTTTCACCTTTATAATCTTTACCTGTTGAAGTATTAACACCATAAGCTTCGTGAATTCTTCCATCAGTATATGCTTCAAAATCGAAGAATATTCTTTCAGAAAATGGTTTATTTTTAATTTCTTTTGATTTAGTATATAGTTGAGTATTGTGATTTCTATAATTTAGATTTGTGATTTTTTTAAATTTATTACCATGTTGAGTTTTTTGGATTCTATCTGACGATTCAATTGGAATGAGAAATTTAGTTCCCATCAACATTCTAATCATTTTGAAAGCTTCAATATCCATATTTTTGTGACCCTTTGAATTCTTGCTAAAATCAAGAACTTCTTCTCCATTTATATATTTTTTTAATTGATATTCTTTGATACATGACACTCTATCATTTATAAAATAATGACCCATTTGATTTCCACAATTTATAAGACCAATTTTAATAGTTTTATTACATTTATCACTTATATAATGTGTCGTTCGAGTATCCTTGTAAGACCGCTTCGCCTTCTTACCAACTTGATTTTTCGCTAGGGGGTTTGGGGAGCGTGTGCTCCCCATTTTATGTTTTATTTCTCTTTTCAGTGTTATATTCACTTGTAACTTATTTGCAATATCTTGTAATTTACAAATCGGAAAATTAGTAGAATTCATCGATAAAGCAAGTTCGTCTAGTTCTTCTTTAAGATCAAACAATTCAGAATTGTAAAATGCCTCATATAAACAATTATTTTGATAATTTTCAGTACTTTCATTTCTAAAAATTCCATATTTTTCCAAACTAAAAGGAGTACAATGAGTAAATGGAAAGAATCCACCATTCAATGGATTTACATCGTGAAATATAACTGATACTTCAATGACATCAAAATCAAATAATTCAATCAAGAACTCTCCATCAGATTTTGACATATTTTGTATAATTAAATTACCTTTCAATATTTGATTTAATAATTTATCAATGTTTTTATCGTGAACAGTGTAAAATTTAGTTCCAGTTTTTAATATAAACCATTTCTCAGGATTCGATTTTAATTGTTTTTTCAATCCTTTCATAAATAGTCCAAGTTTAACAGGATATTCAACTTTAATAGTTTCAGATGGTCCAAGTATAGATTTTTCAGAGATATCTAATATTGTACTATCAGTTTTAGCTGTTCCTGAAAAAGTTAATCTATATCTAACTCTTTGATTATTCTCTTTTTTCAATCTCGCAAGAAGATTTTTAACATTTACAAACTCTCCTTTTTTTCCCATCCTGTATATAGTAATTAGAAAAATGTTTTTAGAAAAAAATAAAATAATTAATAATTATAATAATCAATTATTAATAAATTAAATTCCAATTTTATAGTTCCGAAAGAGGAATCATATTATCATTATCAGAAATATCAGTATTGTCTTTTAAAAGTTTTGTTACCATTTCTTGTATACTAATAATCAATTTTGAATCTATATTAAATAGTTTTTCTACATCTTTTTGTAAGGTTCTTTTAGGTGAACATTTCCTTCCACGTCTAATTCCTTTAGGTTTATATTTTATTTTACGTTCATATATATGAACCTCACCATTAACAGCCGTGTATTTTTGATGGCAAATATATGTTTTTTCTTCGCACACTTTGTTATTTTCTTCATTCACTTTGTTATCTTTAGTATCCATTGTTCTCGGGTGTATATATTAATAAAAAAATTCTTTTTAGAAAAATAAATAAAAATAATTATTATTAAAAAAATATTAATTTTATTTATTAATATATAAAATATAAAAACATGAATTCAAGAAAAGACTTATTAGAACTTAAAATTAAGATTCGTGAAGATAAAATAAAAATTTTATTGGGATTTATATCATTTGTCGATCTTCAAGATATGCTCAAAGAATTAAAAGAATATAAATGTGAATTAAAATACCTTGAAGAATATAAACATCATTATGGAACTTTTTAAACCATTTAATATTTTTTTTATTTTCCACTACAATATATAAACAATATAAACTAACCTTTTGACGTTGGTTTTGATTTTTTCGAAGAAAAAATAGAAAAGCAACTATGAATCATCAATTAAGTTTAATAGCAACAAATGATCCCAACCTCGGCGCCACACATATTTCATCAGATGGAAGTGAATTTACTGTAAGTTTAGATGAACCAATGAGAATTCCTCACGATGCATATGATCTAAAATTAACAGCCCCAAGTTCAACAGTTTGGTGGGTTATAGCCAATATAGAGACTGGAGTTAATGATTTAATGAAGGTTATCAGTGATGGTAGTGGCGGAACACCAGCAGCAATAGCGACATATAATCTTGTAATTCCAGAAGGTTTATATGACCTAACTGGATTAAATAACTCAATACAGACACAATTACTCAACGCTGGAGCAGAAGCTGATGGAATTCTTGAACTTTCACCAGATGAGGCCACGCAGAAAGTAGAACTAATACTTACAAATTATACTGGAATAAGCGTAGATTTCACAATTGCCAATTCTTTTAGATTAATTTTAGGATTTGATTCTCAAGTTACAACTCCAAATACTTCATTAAATTTTACTATCCTAGCTGAAAATACAGCCAATTTTAATACAATTGAATATTTTCTCATTCATTCAGATCTTGTTGATAATGGAATGAGATTAAATGGAGATTTTTCAAAAATTATAGCACAAGTTCTAATTGATAGATCACCAGGATCCCAATTAATTTCCACTCCAAATAATCCTCCAAAGATTCCGTGTAATAAATTAATTGATGCAAGTACTAAAAGAATTAAGTTTTGGCTAACTGATAATCAAAATAATGCGCTAAATACTAGAGGTGAGTTTTGGTCAGTTCGTGTGGAAATCACTTGGACAACACCACTCAAGCAAGACAAACATCTCCCAAACTTCAAATGAATCTTTTTTATTTCGCGAAGCGAAATCAAAAGCTTCACCAAAATCAAGTTTGAATTTAGTGAAATATTTCAATATTTTTTTTAATTCGCTTAATATATACAAACTAACTTTTGGTGAAGCTTTTGATTTTTCGAAGAAAAATAGAAAAGGTTATGCGGCTCGATTTTAAGGAATCAGATATAAAACAAAGATCCTTCTTAACTCCCGATCAAATCAGATCCAGGAATGAAAGAATATATGGAATTAAAGTTCAAATTAAAGATCCGTTGATTACTGAGATATTGGTTAAGGATCCAAATGATAAAACTTTTAAAACCCAAAATAGAGCTCAGAGAATGATAAAGAAAACTATTAATTTAGCTAATGAATTTAATACAGTTTCCGAACAAATTAAGGCAATTCATGAACTTGAAAAAAATAAAACCGCATTTACAGATGAACAATTACAACAATTAGTTGAGGTTATCGAAAGAATAAATGTTGAAAATATAGATGACAAGGAAGTATTAAGAGAATTAAATGAAGATTTTATTGATATTGTGGATGTTAATATTTTACGTGATATTCCTTCATATCCGTTTATTAATACAGACGCTATAAATGATTATAGAGAAGAAATCAAATTATTTTCTACTGTAAATTGGGGTAAAAAACAATTAATTCGTGAAGCACTTAAAACACCTAATAGACCAATATTATCGATATGGGTAGATAAAAATAATAATATAAGGGCTAAAGTAGTTAGTACAGAAATATTTGAAAAAAATTTGGATAGATTTGAAGCTTTTGTTAAGGGTAGATATTTTGATCTCAATTATACCGCATTTGTTCCAAATAATGTTAAAATAATCTCAGGCAACCCGATCTTCAGATAAAAGAGCGTGCCGCTCTTTTAAAATCTACGCTTTTTTTTTTGGTTATGTATATAGGAATGGTATTAGTTAAGACTGAGAAGATAAAAAAATTAAGATTAAAAATACCAATTAAGAAAATGATAAAGGTTAAAGTTCTAAAAAGCGTAGGTTTTAAAGGAGCGGCACGCTCCTTTGTGGGATGTGGAATCCATTAATTCGTATAGGATATGGTGTTCCTTCAGTTTTATCTATCCAAACAGAATCATGTTTATCTTTACAATGATCTACAAATAATTTTTTTAGATATCCTGCTGATAAACCACATTTTGGAGCTATTCTCGATATACCTGAATTTTCATATGGTCTCCAAATTATCATAAAGTTTGAACATCTTCTTGCTAATGGTCGCATTTGAAAGAAATCCTGTGTAGAACTGATAACTGATATATTTTTGTGTGTAGATAAAGTACCATATAATCTATTTAAAATATGTTGTTGATCTTTATCTAACCCTTTGAAATCAATATCATCTAAAATTATTAAAGCTTTACAATTTATATTCTCAAGAAAACTCATGGGAGGAAGCTCATGATGAATATCTTCATCTTCTGTATCACATAAAATATCATCATATTCTTGAGTTTCTCCCAGCCCGTGAATGACAATTATTCGTTCGAATGCTGGTTTTGCTCTTAAAATTATGTTTTTTGTCACTAATGTCTTTCCACTATTTGGAGGTCCTACTAAACATGCACGAAATGGATGAGGAATATTCAACTTATTTCTTCCGCTATGCCAAGTTTCATGAAACATTTTATCTTGATTTGGTATAATTAATAGTCTATCAGGCAAGGAACATGCTGTTCCTTTAACCTTCCGCTTTTTTTTAGTTCTTTGTTTATCGCGTGAAGAACTCATTTTTTGGTGAAGCTTTACGAACCGAAGGTGAGAAAAAGGTTCTTATATAGAGTTATTTATATTTAATTTAACACTAATAAATTACAAGTCGACTTATTATATTTTTGATAATTTTCTATTTATATATATAAGCTTATAAAAAATATTATTGATATTATTAATATGGATAAAAAACTTTACAAACCTAGAAAACCAGCGGCAGATATTGGGGAAAGAGAATGGGTTTTAAATCCCATTTCGGGCAGGCCAGTAAAAGTAGGAGGAAGAATTTATAAAAGATTAATCAAAAATGAAGTAATTATTCCTCCTAATGTCCAAATTCCATATGAAAAAAATGTTCAATTTAACTCAAGGAAAAGACAAAAAAAAGTTAAAAATGGCTCAGATTCAAAAAGAAAACCAAAATCTTTCCCAAAAGAAAAAGAAATGACATGTTATAGTGAATCTGAAAGTGATGCTGGATATTATGAAGAATCTGAGAGCGATGCTGATTATTATGAAGAAGAATCAGATGGATATGGAACATCTTCTAGTATGAAACCAAAAAATGTGGTATTTAGTGATTTTGAGAGAGAAAAAAAGAAAGTACATGCAGGTAATAAAAAGAAATCATTTGATCAGAAATATCAAGATTATTTAGATGCATATGAACATGAACATGATCGTGTTCATAACGAAGAAGAAGTTGATAGTATGGAAGCGGAATATACATCAGATGAATGTAATAATGCTTATGAAATTGTTGATTCTGATTCTGATGATTATGAATCTGATGATGACACTGATTCCTATTAACAACCTTTTCTATTAACCTTTTCTATTTCACTTTGTGAAATCAAAAGCTTCACCAAAAGACTAGGTTTTAAAGGAGCGTCTGCTTCTTTGCTTCACCAAAAATATTTTTTTTATTTGGTTATATATAATATGATTAATAAAAAAAGTCAGAGGCTTGAAGGCATAAACACTTACAGTGTTTATACGGGACAACGTCCTTTATTTACATCTGAGGATGATGCGATGATCATATATGATCGAGCGTTGAAATGTTTTGAAAAACAAGTTGGTATAAAAAGTACATTTTCTGATCAATTAGATGAATTAGGAAAAGAATATATTGGTGATGATTTTAGTGGAGTTTTTGCAGCAGATAAAATAGAAATGGGGAATGGACATTATTGTATTTTTAATTTAGATGAATCAGATATGCCCGGATCACATTGGGTAGGATTGTATAAAAACAATGGAAAAACTTATATTTATGATTCATTTGGTAGAAAAACTAAAGAAATAATTAAATTAAGACATATAGAAAAAACTATAACTGAAAAAATAATTGATGATAAATTACTTCAATCATATGTGGAAATAAAGAAACCTAATCTAAATAAATATAAATCTAAGTATAAAAATGTATTTCATTCTGATTTAGATCAAGATCAAGGGATATATGAAGAAAATTGTGGACAAAGATCTCTTTCATGGTTATATGTTATCAAATATTTTGGACTTCCATTGGCATTAAAAATCTAACCAAAAGCTTTTACTCGATGCTCCGCATCGTCGGAAACCTTCACCAAAAAAAATAAAAAAAAAATATTTTTTTTTTATTTCAAACCATATCAAAAAGCGTAGGGTTGAAGGGAGCGGCACGCTCCCTTAACGGTCTTGTACGTTGACGCTACGAACAGCCCCATCCTTAATCTCAATAACAGCCATTCTCTTAAAATGTACAAATAATAGTAATTGTGCAGTTTTTGGGCTAATTGTCGAAGCAAAACCGAATCGTACAATTGCTCTTGTAGATTTATCAGAAGCATCTTTATTAAATGGAATATAATAATATGGCCCTCTTTCATGCCAGTCAGATAGACTTTCAGGCTCAATAAAGTACATTCCTGTATATAATTGAGTGTCAGCATATCTCTGACTTGTATAATCAGTTCCAGTTAAAAAATTTGGATCAGCTTGAGGATTTGGTTTACTTTGACTTGCATAATCAACTTGGAGTGAGGTTAATTTTAATTCTTCACCATCAGCAATTTTGAATTTAGAAGGTGAAAAATTAGTCGAACTTCCAGACCCTTGATTTTGAAAGGCTACAGTCAATGCATATGTGTTTTCACTAACTGAGAATGTTTTTTGTTGTGCTGAATCTATTCCAGAAATATCTTCAGGAATCATCTGAATTTCATCCAAATCTAAGAAATAAGTACCGTTATCTACACGTGGACCATTCATTCTTGCGATGTAATAAAACATAGACTCAACATTAACTTGAAAATCAGTTGCTACAGTTTTCGCAACTTTTGATTCCATGGATCGAATTTTATAAGAATCTCCGGAATATGGAACCAATCTCATCTTATAATCTCCAACGGGAAGAGCAGTATCAATCTTATTTACTGAAAATGGAGGAATCCAAATACATTCATAAAATTGGTCTTTTCTTGGTTTATGATCAGAATCATTTGCTAATTTTTCATTAAAGAACGGATCAGTAGCAGCTGCATCGGTTACAACAATACCATCCAAAGTTAAAACTAGAGCAGCAACAGCATTAACTCTATGTCTAACAGTACCATGTATCAAAACATCACCAACTTTGAAAGCAGCGGCTACGATAGCAGTAGTTACACTTCCAGCAGCAAATGTGGCCGTTCCTGTGTTTTGTCCTACCGCGGCTAGGGCGATTGTTGTGGTGGCCGCATCGAAACCCATTTCTAGTCTAGTTTGTTGAAGAATTTTAGCACCATCTGAAGAAACATCAGCAATTCTATTATCCAACGAAGGGTCTAGCCATTGTAATGTAGTTCCTACTCCATCAAGCCATCCTTTTTCTTTAGTCATACGATCATTAAGCATGGAAATTTGAGCCATATGTGAATCGATTTTGGACAATTCTACATTATTTAACAGAACTTGTCCATTTTGAAACATAGCTGCTACATGATTCATTGCTGGCGCAATCCCATCACTAGATAAAAGTTGTGTTGCTCCATCACCTTGAGAAACCTTAATTCTCATACGAATATAAGATTTACTTGGAATATACCACTCATTAGAAGCGATATTCCATTTATACTCTATTGTCCCTCCTGGGAAAGATGTTCCAATTGGAGACCTGATTGAAGATATTTGTTCATATCTAAGTCTTGTCATACCTTGGTTAATGGAAGGTAGATTACCTGAATCATTTAAATCAAAAATAGTATTACTCATTGGAATCTTTTTTATTTTTCACTTCGTTCAAAATCAAAAGCTTCACCAAAAAATTGTATGTATATACAGTACTTAAAAAATAAAATTAAAATATTAATAATTCAAATCTTCAAAATAATTCAAATAATTCAAATAATAAAATAAAATAAAATATTTAAGTCACTATATACAGACTAACTTTTTGACGTTGGTTTTGAATTTGAACGAAGTGAAAATTAAAAAAGCAACAATGATGATTTATGACAGTTCGAAATTATCCAAATCAGATAATGAAAAGATTAATCTTTGCATAAAAATGATAAAAAGACAAATGGGTAGAGGAATTGAGAAACCAGATTTTGGTGATATTATTAACAAGGCTATTGAATTTATTGATAATATTGGAATTCCTTTAACAAAAACAATGTGGAATAAGGTTATTTTTCCACTATTAGATACTTTAATTCTTTCTAAATTAAGTGATTCTGAAAGAGACAGTGTGAAAAATATTCTACAAGCTGGTGAAGGAAAAGGAATTAAAATTAGAAATAATCATGTTGTTAGAAATCCAAAATTGGAAAAGAGATTACTTGCCAGAAAAAATATAAATTTTAGTAAATATATGAACAAGAATAAGAACGTATTATCGAAACATAAAAATTCAAAATGTAGAGTTTTTCATCCATCCGGTAGTGGTTTAGCTAAATTTACAAATGGACGTTCCAAATTTAAACCAATAGGACAAGTTGCACAAAGTACAGGAAATAGAAATAAATTTGCTCCTAAAAATGGTAAACGTGTAAGTACTGGTAATAAATGGGTTAATCATGTGAAGAGATATATGAAATTGCATGGCATATCATATCGAGATGCCTTATCTGCAGCCAAACCATCATACCGTGCGAGATGAGTAACGATCGAAGATCGCGCGTGCGTAGCACCACCTCATCGTCGCGCTCTTACGCTTTTTGTAAATTATTCATAAATGTTCAACGTTTTTTTAATGTTTGAAAATTTTTTTTATTTTGTTACATATACTTTTGGTGAAGCTTTTGATTTTGAACGAAGTGAAAAATAAAAAAGGTTAATGAAGATGATTAGAAGAAGAGTAGCATTTAATAGGGTTGTTCCTATCCATAATAGTGGTGATTTCACGTCAAAAATTAGATTACATGATCCTTTTAGATTAGGTGTTGATAATAAAGCATCTGAAAAAGAAATTCAAATGGGAAAAGGTTTTTTAACTAAACTTCTTCCAAAAAATGCTATAAAAAGAGTTATAAATGAAGTAATTAGTGGTTCAATACCGACTGTTGCAAAAAACATCGCTTCTCTTATAGATAAAAGCCCCAATAAAACTAAGCAATTGGTCGGAGAAAAGCATGTTCCTCTATATTTTGGTAATAAAAAAATTGGATTTGCCAATTATATGGGTCCTGGGACTCATCTTATGGATCGATTACAAAGGAAAGTTCAACCAAGATCTTTTGCAGATCGTGTATCACAAAGACATGATATAGACTACGCCCTATCAAAAAATCCTTCAGATATCAGGAAAGCTGATAATAGGATGATTGCATCACTAAAAAGAGGACAACGTGAAAGAAAAGATACAAATTGGAATATTGGTGTGGGATTGGCTGGGATTCAAGGTAAAAAACTTGTGGAAGATATCGGTTTGTTAAGAAAAGATGCCTTTTTGAGTAAACCTAAGAATCATCAGATTTTACTCGATAAACGTGAAGAACTTGAACAAAGTGGGTTCGGTCCGGGTGACTTATTGAAACAAAAGATAATCAGATCATTAAGAAAGATCAAATCAAATAAACGATCACAAGCCAAGAAAGGTAAAGGATTACGTACTGCTGGATCTGGATTGGGCGTGGCAGGAGGCGCGTTACGATTGGCTGGAGGAAGAAAACATAAAAAAGGAGGTGCATTACGTTTGGCTGGTGGAGGAATTCGCTTGGCTGGAGGAAGTATTTTACCAAGAAAGAGATTAGAACAAATTTGTGATATGAGATTCAGAAAATTAAAAGGTGGAAGATTTCGTGTATCTGGTGAAGTTATGAAACTTGCAATCAAATTTCTACCTAAAATCGTCAAAGCTTTAGCAAAAGAAGGTGTTAATATTGTTATGCCAAGTCCATTAAAAGTTGCTGCGATATTGAAGAAAAGTTTCAAAATGCCATTTGATTTGGAAAGAGAAATTAAAAAGGAAAAAAGAAAGATAGCTAAACAAAAAGGTGGATTTGTCTTTACGGTTGCTAGTGTAACTGCATTATTTCTCGCAGGAACTGCATTTGCTGGGTTAATTACTGGAGGTATTATTGCAAGTCGTGCACTTATAAAAATGGTTGCAGATGGAATAAGGGCTGCTAAAGGTCATCCAGAAAACCTCATTGGTAAAGGATTAAGTAATGCGATCGCTATTGATTTTATCAAAAATACTCCACAAGGCAAATTTGTTTCAGCTGCTGTTAAATTATTAAAAAGGATTAAATAAGGGACAAAGAAGCGTGCCGCCATCGCGAAGCGATTGCGAACCTCCGGTTCGTTGCCTTTAAAACCTACGTTTTTGGTATGATTTGTTTTTTAAAGAAAATATTTTATTTTTTTATCTATATATAAACTAACTTTTTGGTGAAGCTTTTGATTTTTCGAAGAAAAATAAAAAAGGTTAAAATAAAAAGGTTAAAGATGCTTACAAAATCACAAATAAAAAAAAGAACAAAAGCTGCTATTAAAAGACAAAATTATACATTAAGTCTTAATAAGGATAGATTTATAATTAATTCATCTATCTATAATAAATTACATAAAAACCCATTTTTCTCGTTAGATATGAGAATAAAAATAATAGAAGGTAATATTAAATCATTACTTGATGAAGATTCACATCGCGATGTTAGTTTTGCTGAAAGACAATTAAAACATCTCAAACACTGTAGAGCTAAAATCCTTGCATAAACCTCCATTTTGTGATAGATAAAAAAATATTTTTTTTTTGATTTAACTTCTCAAAATATATGTGTTAGTTGCTTCATATAATATTTCAACTACTTCATATTGAGTTGAAAATGTTCCTCCTGTTGCACTATGAAGTGTCGCAGATCCACCAAATAATACACTTCCTGTTCCAGTTATCATTACTCTACACGTAAATCCGGCTGTTAAACCCGTATTTATAGTCCATGCTTGAGATGCACTAGATCCTGTAAAATTGAGTAGTTTTCCATAATCACCATTAACAAGAGTATGAGTTGTTCCTGAAGAAGTCCCTAAATCCCATTGGTGACGAGTTGGAATAGCATTATACGTGCTTGTCCCATCTCCATTATCTACAGCTTGTATATGATCCCCCCCTTTTATCCATGCAGTTGGATCAGCTATACTTGTCAATTCTTTTGAAGCATTTGTACTTAATAAACGATTTGCAGTTGCCGGAATTAATTGAATACCATTATTATTAATTGCAACTGATTGTATGGCTGCAATTTCAAAACTAAAGAAATCCAAGCTGGGACAATCGAAAGTCATAGCCGCTGTTCCTGAAGTTATCTTTTGTCCTGATTCTGAGAAATCTATCCTGTCAACTTGAGAAATTATTTGATCTTTTATATTTATTTGCTCTATCCCAACCCCACCGGTTCCTAGTTCTGAAATTTGATCAATTAACATTCCACCTGCTAGAATATTTGCAACTTCCACGCTATTTACTTCTATAGAAAAACTATCACTTGTAGGCAATTTTAGTGTTAATCCGTTAGCATCTCCAGTTAATGATTGACCACTTGTTGTATATTGGATATCATCTATACTTGAAATGATTGAATCTTCAAAATGACATGCCTCTATGTCAATTCCATTATTTGTTGTAAGTTCATTTATAACATCCAGTTTCATACCAGCAGTGCTCATATTCCAATACCTTTGACCTCCAAAAGCCATCTCGATAGTGGTGGATGCACCAGTACAAGCCAAATAAAGTGAATTAAATGTACTGCCTGAATAAGAATTATTTGTGTCTCCCTCTAATCCAATGTGTCCAGCAGTGCTACCTGCATCTTGAAGAAAATTAATAACTGGATTGTCATTTTCCGGATTATTATCACTATCAGCTATTAAATTTAATGTTACATCTCCAACCGATGTAAAGGATACAACTTGATTTGTACTAGATGTGAGACTTAAATTAGTATCTGTACATGTTAAAGTTCCAGTACTAACGGAAATATCTTTAGAATCTAATTTGATTCCTTCAATTGTACAACCATTACCTGATCCGGTAATTTCACTAATAATATCAGCTTCAAATCCTGTTGCATTTACAACCGATTTTAATGCATTTCCTATTCTAAAAGCAACATTTGCCGCATGACAAATCTCAATTTCCTGACCGCTCAAACTTGATTGTGTTCCAATTAATGCGGCTGGTGAAGTTTGTAATGTAAGTTTTGATGTATTTGTGCTATTTGGAAATACAAATCTCCCATCGATAGCTTTAATTGTCTCTATATCCACTCCATTAGCTCCAGTTTGTTCAATTATGGTATCAATGGACAGAATATCTCCAGTCCTACCACCTAATAATGCGTACTGGAAATGATCATCGTTCGTTAATCCTGATAAAATACTATGATTATTACTTGAAGTTCCTTCCGATCCAACTGTAATTCCTCGGAAATCAATATAATCACCACCACTAGAAGTATCTCTAATTCTAGCTTTTACAGCATTGGAATATCCATTACCTGTTTGAAAAATAACTGTTCCAATTGGAGCAAAGTCGATAAATGGTAAGCCTCCCAACGCTATAATGTCTTTCATCTCTTGTAATGCTCCATCCCTCGCATTTCCCAAATTATTATAATCTGTTGTTCCTTGTAACGCTAATATAGAATTAGTTTGTCCTGTGGTTATAAAAATGTGGCATAATACAAAATCTAAATTTCCAACTTCTGTTTGTGTCCAACTTCCTCCAGTAAATTCATTCCAAGCTAATCTTAAACTACCTGTAGTGGCACTTTTCACTGAATATCCAGCATTTGTATCTAATCTCCAATCTGCATTTGCTCCAGATCGATAATAAATGGGTAATCCTGTTGTAGATCCAACTGGTCCAAAGGATAATTCTTGATCTTCGTTTAAACAAGTTCCTATATCCACTCCAAATTGTGCATCTGAATTTGTGTTTCCATTTTGATTTACAGTAATAGTATTTAAAGCATTTCCACTTGTCCATAATAATCCTGCAATTTTTTGCATCCAGAAAGAAGTTTGTCCAGAAATATTATTTTCATGAACAGCATTATCTCCAGTGAAATAAATTTGTTGACTATTGGTACTATCCCAATAAATTGTTGCAATTACTCCAGAATATCGTTTTGCGGTGTCAGATACTGTTATACTTTGTGTATTTTGCAATACACCTGAGGTATCCCAATAGAAAAACCAAAGTCCTTCAGTATCTGTAATTACACTTGTTTTTAGAACCGTATTTGTATATAAAGTACCCTGAACATAATATCCATAATTTGCTCCCACTGGGGTAATTGTGAAGGTTCTTGTACCATTATCCCATGTATTTGCTATTTCTGTCCTATCAATAAAACCAGAAGGATTTTTACTGGCCTGTTGTCCACCAATTGCGGCTGTTAGAGTATTTAATTCTGTTTGAAGTCCATCTACATCTGCAATATCTAATAGTTCTGAAACTAGAACGGAATTCACATCTGTTTTCAAAGGGAAACTTGGGGTGAGATTTAGTGCTGATAGTGTGGCTGCGAATATGTTTGTGCTACCATCTGTTACGCTTGTTAATACTGGGTTGAGGAATTTGCTCGTCATAGAACCTTTTTTATTTTACGTTTCGGAAAATTAAAGCACAAATGCGGAACGCGTTTGTATTCAGCAAAAGTTAGTTTGTATATATTAACTTTTTAAAAAAATTATTTTTTTGTTTTATATAGAGTATAAAAAGGTTATGTCTGACAGTAATTTTAAATTAGCCGTTTTTATAATATTAGTGTTATTTTCTAATAATTTTTATATTAGATTGTTTTCGATATGTGGTTTTACAATAGTGATATATATGGTTGTTATTACTACATGTATTGAAAATTTTAAGAATAAAGCAATAAAATGGAGTGGATTAAAAAATCCCAAATTAGGTTTAGATGGTATGATTCATATGACAAATGAGATTAAAACTGATCTTAAAAAAATACAATCAATGGATGAAGATATTAGTGATAATGATTTAGATACTTTAAGTACTGACACATTAATCGATGATTATATAGAAAAAAAGGACGAGACTTTGTGAACCTCTGGCTTTTTATTTATTTTTATTTTTTAATTGTTATATAAAAGAAATGAATTATTTAAATAAAGATTATGACACAATGATTTCACAATATACCAGCAGTATAACCGTTATTGGAATGTGTGGTTTAGATATTAAAGTTTCTAATTGTATTGGAGGAGAAAAAATAATTAATTATGATGATATCATCAAATATAAAATTATAATAATAAGAACACCAATTTATTTAACATTTAGAATAGACCGAATAAACAATCTCAAAACTAAAACTAAAATTATACAATGGAATAATAATGAAAATATAATATTTATTACAGGTAGAAATGAATTTAATATAAGTTATATTGATATATACGATGATGAAATTAAACTTGATATAAGTAAATTTAATAATATTTTCTTACATGTTATGAATAGAAATAATACTAGGGGTATAAAAAAATTATATAAAGACGCACACAAATATAAAAAAGAATTTAATTATTTTAAAAATATAATAGTATATTAAAGGACGTTGCCTCGTCCTTTTAAACCTCAGGCTTTTTATTTATTTTAAATATTTTTTTCTATTTTGTATTTTTATTTAATTTAAAAACTTTTTTTATTTTTTAACTTCCTCACAATTAAAAAACAATTCACTTAAACTGAATTATTTTTTAATCCACTTAAACTAGTCACTT
>SDBT01007651.1_pt1 | contig 17749 bp, 17 predicted proteins | sample 2277101 | NCBI WGS metagenome assembly SDBT01 (sample SAMN10404973, study PRJNA504765) | marine sediment metagenome | isolation source: marine sediment core GS10_PC15, 103 cmbsf | place: Arctic Ocean: Southern Knipovich Ridge | collected 2010 | reverse complement strand
CAGTTGGGAAGCAGTCTGTGACCGATGGTATTATAAGAAGAAATCATACACCCAGATATGCCTGGGCTTAATTCACACACAACATCTACGGCTTGACTCGCTCCCACCCACCCTGGGCCGCCTCCGGCGGCCAATGGATTCTCTCTAACTACCCAGAAATCCATGGATTCCGTGTTGGGAATTTCGGATAGACCCAATTTTACGCCCGGTAAGCGCATCAAGTAATATCATAAAGAGAATCTAAAATGAGAAGATTGTTACTGATGGTTTTTACTACGATTAGCATTTTAGCACTGCTTTCAGTAAGTGCAAGGGCGGGTGGAATTAGCGTTGATACTGGGCTTACACCGCCCGAAGACCGCTGGATTCTACGAACCCAGTTTCGGTACATGCAACGGAATAATGATCCCTCACCGATGGGACTGGAAATGAGCACCTATGCATTTCCAGTTGTTCTCGCTTACGGACTGCGATCGGATCTAGTACTCATGCTAAGGCAGGCAGTAATGCATCAAGAAATGTCTATGACTGGGACCACTACGAAGAGTAGCGGTCTTGGCGATCTATTTTTTCTTGCCAAGTATAGGGCATACAGGCTCAACACATCAAAGTATACTTTCGGTATTTCTCCCACTATTGGATTGGAATTTCCCACGGGGGGTACCCCATTTGCGTCGGAAACCTGGGATCCAAACACAGGGCTATATATCTCTGCGCGCACCGGACCCTGGGCAATGGACTTCAATATAGCGTATACTTGGAATGGTCTTGCAGACCGAGGTAAGAATGATATAGACCCTGGCGATGAGCTGTCCCTGGATTTGGCTTTTGCGCATCAGTTTAGCATTGGAGAAAAAGCACATGCCGCATTGGCGCCTGTATTGGAATTGTCCTATAAGAATGTCTGGCCGGATCGACTGAGGGGTCAAAATAAGCCCGATACAGGAGAGTCTGCTCTATACCTTTCTCCAGGAATCAAGTTTTCTATGTCGTGGATTATCCTAGAGGCACTTGTGCAGGTTCCTGTATGGCAGGAACAAGAGGGTTCGCAACTCGAGCGGGATGTTGCGATACTTGTCGGAGCTCGGTTTATGTTCTGATACCATGGGCGTAGAAAAACGCAAGACAGTGAGGCAAAAACAGCACTGGACGAACTTGGAGCTCATCTGCCCACGAGGCCTGACATCGTCGCCGTCCGCGGACTCAAGACCAAGAAACCGGAGTTGTGGGTGGTCGAGGCAGAAGGAGAGTCTTCCCGTCAGCCCGAGAAGAAAGTCTACAGCGCAATCGGGCCTTGTTCCACAGGCTTCAGCTCAAGCAAAGGCTCAAGGCCGACATCTTCGAGCCAAGGGATTTCGAGTTCGACTACAAGGTCATCGTCACCAAAAAGAAAACGCGAGCAAAGAACGTACTGATGTTCCACAACGGGCGTGGTTCGCAGGAGGGAATCATCGGGGAGCTGAAGTCTGGCGCGCAGTTCGACTACATTCCCTGCCGAAACTTTGTCGCCAACCAGCACTTCATGATGGCGTCGATACTGTCGCACAATCTCGGGCGTGAGTTGCAGATGGCATCCACACCTCGCAAGCGAGGACATACCTGGAAGCGGGCGGGGATGTGGGTGTTCAAGAAGCTCGCGACCCTGCGTTACGAGATCCTTCTCCGAGCTGGTCGTTTGACAAGGCCCGGCAATAATCTGGCGCTGACCATGAGCGGCAACAAAGCAGTCCAACTAGATATCGAAATGCTCATGAAGGCGTAATCATCGAATAGAACAGAAAGCATTTGACCACATATAGATTGCATTGTAGTGTATGGTTCCGTTTTTATAGTTGATATGACTACTTGTGCGCCGTGTCACATCTGACACGGCCATAACTGTCTAACAATAAACTATATTTTTTTAGCACCTGTTTTTTCGACATTTCCTATTTGTGATATCAGCTCGCCCTAAACTAAATTGAAAAGAGATGGTACGGAACTCTTATCTCAGCACGTGAGAAACTGGCTCGTTTTTATGCAACATCAGGGAAAACGGGGAACCACTTGAAGAGATTCAAACTCAGATGGCTAGGGCACCAGGTCGCGGAACTGTTCGTCGAGATGGGCTCTGTTGCTCTCGTCGGTGAGTGGATTGCCGTCCAGGTTGACCGACGCCCGGACCATGCCCAGCGCATCGATCACGAACAGGTCGTCCTCCTTTGCGCCGTGGGCTTTGAAGGCACTCGATTACGGTTCGCTCGTGTACACGAAGCAGGACGCCTCTGAGCCCTGTGCGAAATCCCCGACTTGGGCCTCTCGATTCTTGCAGAAGTCACGCTATACCGATGAACAATAATGACCAATCTATTTGAGGAATATTCGACACCTGTGGATATTCGAGGGCATTTATAGACGATCCGCTTGGCAAAGAAAAAACAACTACAAAGGCTCGGCTCGGTCAACCTCACGTAGAAAAAGCCGAATTGCGGGTCAACACGAAAAGGGATCAACTGGCACCGAAATTGCAGAATTTCTTGATGAATGTCATGAGAACCTACCCACGTTCCACGCAAGAACCGGGTGCTTGTGGGATCTCGACTTTTTGCACGCCTCGGCCAACTCGAGCATTTCACCCTCGGGGAGCAGAGATTCACGGTGGTCGGTGTCCTGGATCCTACCTATTGAATGAAGGGAGGTCAGCCATGAAAAGACTTTTGAATGTGGTGAAGGCCGCGACATTGTTGGGGGCCGTTCTCGCTCTCGTCTCTTGCGGCGGCGGGCATATGGACCATACAAGCCAGCGGTACGAGCAGGTCTTGAAGGCCTTGAACGACGGGATGCGGGTGCTGAATGAAGGGATGCTGACCGTTGCCGATGGGATGCAGATGGTGAATGGTGGGGAGGTGTCAAACGATGCCATGGCGATGATGACGGAAGGCACGGACATGATGGGCGATGGGATGGGGATGATGGATGAGGGGATGGGAATGATGGCCGATATGATGATGTGCGATTGCCAGGGCATGCAGATGATGGGGGATGGCATGCCGCTGATGAGAGACGGCACGCAGACGACGGTCGAAGGGATGGATACGATGTGCAACGGGACGGTGGAGGCGGGTATGCAGATGATGGGGGAGGGGATGAATACCATGTCTCAGGGAATGGAGATGATGGACAGGGGGCTGGGGATGGGATGCAGGATGTGAGATCGAGGATGCCAGGGGAAACAGAGAAGGTTCGCGCTCGGTGGAATCGTTCCTCCCGCGTGTACGATTTCGTCCTGGCCCCTCTGGAGCTGCTCTCCTTCTCTCGATTGAGGAAGAAACAGTTCAGGCACGTCGAGGGGCCAAGGGTTCTGGAGGTGGGCGTCGGGACCGGAAGGAACTTCGCATATTATCCCGGTGGAATAGAGGTTGTCGGCATAGACTTCAGCGAGGGGATGTTTAGTTGGGCGAAAAGGAGAGCGCTACATGAAGGCATTCACATAGACTTGAAGCAGATGGATGTGCAGGAGCTCGAGTTCGACGACGACTCGTTTGACACCGTAGTCTCCACCCTCGTCTTCTGCTCCGTCCCTGACCCGGTTAGAGGTCTCAGGGAGATCAGACGGGTATGTAGGCCGACAGGAAAGGCGATTTTCCTGGAACATGGCAGACCTCAAAGTGAGATCTTGGGTCGGTTGTTCGACCTACTGGACCCGGTGACGGCAAGGGCCTGGGGGGATCATATAAACCGGCGGACAACTAACAATATAAAAACGTCAGGGCTCTTGGTAGAACGGGAGGAGAGTTATTACTCCGGGATAATGAAATTGATCATCGCCAGTCCAAACAAGTGAAACTGAGGATTCATTGATCAGAAGGAGGATTCGAAAGAAGGCTACGCACCGAAGGCGCTGCATTGCCTTGCTGGTCCTCACGAGCGTAGGTGGCGCTCTATCGCTCTGGCTGGTCTGGATCCACTACCGGCTCCTGGCCAGCCCGGATGAGGGAAGCGCCTGCAACTTCGGCGGCTACCTGAAGCACGCCGAGAGGAAGCCATGACCGGGCCAGCCAGGTCACTTTTCTTGGGCGGGAGAGGACCATTCGTTCCCGGGTCGTGGAGAAGCTTCACCCGGCGCGCCTGCTTCAGACGGCCGGCCGCAGATCCTATGACCTCATGCCGCCTCTTGTCCGGCGCGACGAGGTAGAGATTGTACACGGACTCGGGGTCGTTCTTCCATTCCTGGATGACGGGGCGCAACGACTCGAAGAATTCTTCCATGGATTCCACAATACCACCCGACACGAAGCGCGGGGGGACAATATCAAAGGGTTACGAGACGGCCAAAGAGCAGGTAGGCATGTAATACTACTGTGTCACAAACCCGCATGGACCACGAAAGACGGGTTTTCGCTGACGTCAGACGAAATCGTTGGCGCCGCACAAACGCAGCAGGGACGGGGGTCTCAAGATTTCGTGACACAGTAATAGTAAGCGATACTATAGGAACAAACACTTACGTGGTTGTTCCAGGAACTTCGGCCTATAGAACCTGGGGTCGACGCCTCCGCACAACCACCAGGCCGAGGGCGAGCAGGATCATTCCCGTGGTGGCAGGGGAGCCGGTCTGGGCGCAGCCGCAGCCGTCCTGCCCGTCGCCTTTGGGCTGGCCGCCGTCCGTGCCGCCGTCGGTGGTGGCGCGGAGGGTGAAGGACCACGGATCGGAGAATCCGCTCGCGGCGCCCCGGTCGTCCTCGGCCTGGACCTGCCACCGGTAGGTGGAGCCGGGCTCCAGGTCGACGGTGGGGGTCCAGGTGACCCGATCGCCGGAGACCGCGCCGGCGCCCGACCCCAGGGCGGCGCCGGTCTCATCGAGCAGCCGGAAGGTGTGGGTCACCGCGTCCTCCTCGGGGTCGGTCACGGCGGTCGCCACCAGCTCGGGCGCGCCGGGCAGCACTGCGCCGTCCCCGGGAGACAGGTGCTCCGGCGCCGGCGGGGCGTGGTTCTCGCCGGGGGCCACGCAGGCGGTGGCGGGGTCCGCGAACCGGGCGGAGACGTCGTGGGCGAACGCGCTGTAACAGTAGCGGGTCCCGTTCTGCAGGCCGGAGTCTGTAAGCTCCTCGTCCGGCCCGTCGTAGACGAGCACCCCCAGGTCTGGAGAGGCGGGCGGGTTGTCCGGCGCCCGCCGGATGAGCACCCCCGACACGATCGGGTCGTCGGGTTTCTGCCAGGTGAGCCTCAAGGCCTGGTCGAGGGGATCCAGCGAGAGGCTTTCCACCGGGGGAACCGGTCGGGCGGCCACCACCTCCACCTGCAGGGCGACCGTCGCCGGGCTCCCCACCGCGTCGGGCGCCTCGATCACCAGCTCGCCCTGGTGGAGGCCGACGGCCAGTTGGGCGAGCGCGACCTGCACCTCCACCGTCCGGGAGATCCCGGGCCCCAGGACGTCCCAGGCCGGGCTGGCAGTGATCCAGGCCTCGGAGGGAGTTACGGTAAAGCTCATGGGCTTGCCACCCGCGTTCTCCACCGTCAGGGTCAAGCTGGGATCGGGCGCGTCCTCGCTCGCGGTGACGTCGAAGCCCTGCGGGTCGATCGAGAGCTCCGCTGGCGGCCGGCAGGCGGGCACCCCGTCGCAGTCGGGGTCGTCGCAGTCGGCGGCACCGTCGCCGTCGTTGTCCTGCCCGTCGTCGCACAGTTCCACCGGCGTGCCGCAGGTGACGGTCAGGTCGAACGGCGCCGGGTTCTGGTAGGTCTCCACCACCAGCAGGGCTCCCTCGGCCGGCACGATCAGCTCGACCTGCTCGGGCGGCTCGGCCTCCATCGAGGCGGCCAGGCAGGTGCCCACGTCGCAGGAGTTGCCCGCGGGCGGCAGGGCGAACAGGTCGAGGTCGGCGCCGTCGCCGTGCTGGAGGACTGCGGTGACCGGCGTGCCGGCGGGCACGCTAAGCCGGTAGGCCACCTCGGGGCCGTCCTCGGTCCACCCGGAGATGCAGCCGTAGCTTGCGAACCTGAGCACGCCCTCGTTGGTGTCCCCGCTGGCCGTCTCGCCGCAGGAGATCATCGCCGCGGCCTCGCAGGCGTCCGGCCTGCACGCCGGGTGCAGGTCGCAGTCCGTGTCGTCGCAGTCCGTCGCCCCGTCGCCGTCGTCGTCGGCCTGGTTGGTGCAGTCCTCGGCCGCGCCGCAGGTCACCTGCAGGTCGAAGGTCGTCGGGCGATCCCAGGTCTCCACCAGCAGGTAGACCGGCTCGGCCGGCATCTGGAAGGCGATCCGCTCGGGCGACATGTACTCGAACGAGCCGCCGATGCAGTCGAGCGGGTCGCAGGCGCCGCCGCCGGCCCGGATGGCGAAGAAGTCCAGGTCGCCGCCCGCGCCGGGGTAGAGATCGGCGGTCACCTGGGTGCCCGTGGGGACGTCGAGCGCGTAGGCCACCTCGGGGCCGATCTCGAACCCGTCCGGCAGACAACCGTACTGGGTGAAGGGCCAGGCGCCGCCGTCGGTGGTGCCGCTCACCTGGTCCTGGCACCCGACGATCAGGGCGAGCTCGCAGGCGTCCGGGCAGGTGGGCTCCTGGGCGCACTCCGAGTCGCCGCAGTCGGTCAGCCCGTCGTCGTCGTCGTCGAGGCCGTTGGTGCAGTCCTCCGGCGTGATGAAGCTGTTGATCCAGCCGGCGAAGCGGTCCACCGTGGTGCTCACCCCGAACTGGGCGCAGTTCTGGTCTCCATAGGAGGTCGCGCCGGCCACGTACTCGGTGCCGTCCCGCACCACGTAGGCCGGCCCGCCGCTGTCGCCCGAGCAGGGGCCGCCGGGCTGCTGGTCGTAGCCGAAGGCGTTGGGGTTGACGTAGCCGGCGCACACGCCGGGGCCGTCACAGACCACGTCGATGGTGTCGGAGACATGCAGCTTCACCCCGGAGCCTCCGGTCTCGGTGGCCCCGAAGCCCGAGAAGTCCACCGTGGTGACGCCCTCGTCCGCGGCGGACAGCCCCAGGTCGGCGGGCAGGTGCGGCACGGGGGTGACGTCCGCCGGGGCCGGGTTGGCCAGCTGCAGCAGGGCGAGGTCGTTCAGGATCAGATCCCGGTCGTAGTTGGGGTGGACCTCGCCCTCGCGCACCGGTCGGTACTCTCCAGCGCCCCACACGCTGTCCCCGAAGAACACCTGGATGTACGATGGATTGGTGCCATCCACGCAGTGGCCCGCGGTCAGCACCACGTTCTCGGTGATCAGGCTTCCGCTGCAGAAGTACCCGGACCCGGGGCCTCCGGTCAGGGCCACGGTGGCCGGGTGGACCGCGTCGGGCTCCCCGTTGATGATCGGCCGGCCCGTGGCGATCAGGATGGGCGTGTCCCGCTCGCCGCAGCCGAGCGCCGCAAGCGCCGTCAGCGTGAGAGCCAGGACGAGAATAGGATGAAGGTGCCTTCTCATGGACGACCCTCTTTCTGGATCAGGGTGGACTGATATCGAGAGCTCTTCATGATCAAGTTATCTACAACTGCTTCTGTTGATCAAGTGGGATCTCCAGGTGGCCGGGGTTCATGATCCCCCCCGGGTCTAGCAACCGCTTCACGTCTCGGACAAGGCGCCGGAAGGTCGGGTCGAGGCGTTCGGCGTAGCGTTCCCAGACCCATTGAGGGGTTTTGTAGGGAAAGAAGCCCAGTCCGACTGCCAAGTCGACCAGATCCACATTGACAGCTCGAGCTTTCTCGGTGTCCTCCTCATTGTCACGATTGAAAACGGTGATCCAGCGAAGCACGCCGAAGTGACCACCCTGCATGGGTCGGGCGACTATCAAGGGGGGCAGGTTGTGACGGGCCATGATCTCGGAACCTTTCTTGAACCCTTCTTCGAAGCGGCTTACCGGCCCGTAGGTCCCGACCCAGGTGAGCCCCCCTCCGGGGTGATCCAGGAGGAATTCCAGGCGGGTGGGGAAGTTGGCAAACTTTGAAAATCGCGGCTCTATCCGAACCAGGTCGTCGAGGTTCAACGGCCCATCGAACTGGGCACCTTTTTCTCGGTGACCGGCCACGAGCTCGTTGATGATCTCCTGCTTGCATGCAAAGTCCCGTTCAAAATTGGAAGAGAAGTCGATGTATACGAACAGGAGCGGCTCGTTGGGATCTCTGAAGGTGGGTCGGTATTCACCGAATAGCATCTTTCCAGTTGGCAGCGAAAGCGACCCCAGGTCGTCCACCAGGTCTTCCCGCGCCAGGCGCTTGATCAGCGAGAAGGCGCCATCCACATCGTAGGCGAGAAGGAACAGACGGCGGCGATATTTTCGGTTCGGCCAGAGCTGGACGGACAACTTGACCACCACTCCGGTGGTCCCCTGGAAGCCGGTAAACAGCCCGTTCAGGCCGGGAAAGGGCGAGTTGGTGCAGGGGATGGAGTCGTAGGCACTGTGGCCGGTGCGCAGAATCTCCCCGTTGGGCAGGACAACCTCCAAGGCGTTGATCCAGTGAGAGGCCGAGCCGTGGCGAAGTGACAGGTTTGCCAGGCCGTCCATGATGCAGTTGGGCACCACGCCTGTGTCTGGGGGGGAGAGGGGATAGGCAAATCTCATGCCGGGATGGTTATTCTCAAGGTATTCACTAATGTCCTGCCATGTAACACCCGGCTCGATAATGGCATACTGGTCCTCTTCATTTACTTCGAGGATGCGGTTCATCCGGGACAGACAGAGGACGATCCCTCCCCGCACCGGAATGGCCAGGCCTCCAAGGTTGGAGTTGGCCATCACCGGAACCACTGGCACCCCATGTCGGTTGGCTTCTGTAAGAACCGAGCGAACGTCCTCAGCGGACTCCGGGTAGACTACCAGGTCGGGTTTGCCCTCGGGGTTTTCGGTGATGTCCCGGGAGAATTCGGCCAATGCCTCCGGGTCGTTGCGGACCTTGTCTTCTCCCAAGTGCTGAACCAGTGATTCTCGCATTTCAAACGTCATGACGGAGTCTCCGCGTTGAGAAGTCCGAGCAAGCGCAGCAATCGCCAGACTTTGCCTCCCACCTTGAGTCGTCCGGACAAAACCGGCCCAATCATACCTTTCCCGAGGGCGACGCCGAGAAGGGTGTCCATGCTTCCCTGCACCCGGGCGTCCGCCTTGCCTTCGTGCCCCACTGACATATAAAGGTCATCGCCGTCGAAGTCCAGTGTTACCTTCATCCTCGAGGCACCCACAAGAACCTTTCCCATCATTTTCGCAAAGGCTCGGGCTCCATGCTCCGTTTTCAAGTTGCGCTCGATCAAGCCGCGCAGGAAATACCCGAGCAGGTTCATTTCGCCGGGTGTGCGGAATATGACACTTGGCATGCATGATCTCCTGTTCAAAGAGGAGTGATCAACTGTACAAAAGTCAACTTCACGGTGTCGGGAGAAGAAGAGGACAAAGCTATCGGTCTCGTCGGCTGAGCTGGTACGTCAACTCCACGACCGCCCAATCCAGCGAGATGATTACTCCCTTGTCGTTGCACTTTCCGAGCACATTCGATGCCCCGACCTTCGAATGACGAGCCAGGTCGACCTGGGATACCTTCACTTCGCATCCGCTGGGAACAGCGACGATTTGGGCTTCGACCGCCTCGGTGGCACCCAGTTCGACCGCAATTTGGAGTTGGCAGCGACGGTTGCAACCACCATCATTACTTGCCTGTCGACGTCTGATCTCACGTTTCAGCAGCCGTCGAGGCAGCACCTCGAAGTACCCTGTTTTGCCGAGTATATCCTCGAATCGATCACTCCACGCGGAAAGCTTTGCCTCCGATGCTTCCAGCCCGCTCGATTTGAAATCCAGCACCACTACGCGAGGCTTTTCTGCCGCAGGACAAGGCCCGGCGAATGCTAGCATACCCACTGCAACCATCGCCAACCCTTGTTGAAGGCTCATTTTTTCTCCTCTCTCGCCTCCTGCGGCGTCTGCAAGATCAGCGACCTCGTATTCACCGTCTAGCCGGGTCGGTGGTTGTAGAATATTCCCTTTACCGTCGTCGACTATTCTCCATTAATTCGGCCCTATCGTGGTTATTCATCTTTTCCTTCTGCTTTTCATTCAGCCACCTGCTTCAGTAGGGGCTGTAGCTCGCTGGTTTCGGCCGGCCAGGAGCCCGCGCCGCAGGTTGATTGCAAGAACGATGCCCAACCGATCGATCCTTTCAGTTCTCTTGGGCATCGATCTATTCCAGAGCGGCGAATGGAGCCCGCCGACCCATTCGGGCGTCGGGCGGGTGATGGTGACGACCATGATTTGGGGCAATGGACGGACTATGCATCGTTCCTGACCAACAGGCATCCACGGGATTTGGGTCCAGTTCTCAGTTCGCTAGTTCTTTAGGCCCGGTCACGCCGGCACCAAGTTCTGGATCTCTCTGTCCGGGTTCTGCGGTTCCAGGCGCAGCAGCCACCCGGACCATACCGTCCGGCTCCATTCCAACCCAGGAGTGGTCGGGAATATAGTAGACGGACTTCGAGGATCGGGGCGAAGCGGCGGACCCGGACGGCTGCTGCTCACCGCTCCCCCTTCGAACGATGCGGGCCACCACACTGCGCAGTTCCTGGCGGGTGAACGGCTTGGTGATATACTCGAAGGCCCCGAGCCGCTTGGCTCGCAGCGCGGTCTCGATGGTCGGATATCCGGTTACCATGATGGTCTGCGATTTGGATCCCATGCCGCGGATGCGATCGAGGAGTTCCAAGCCGTCCGTACCCGACATTATCAGGTCGGTGATCACCAGGTCGTAAGGGGAGGACTCCAGGAGCTTCAAGGCCTCATCCGCGCACTGGACGGTGTCAATATGGTAGTCGTCCTTTCGCAACGTCTTGCGCACGGAGTCAAGAACGATTTCATCGTCGTCGACGACCAGAATACGCTTATCCATCGGCGTCCTCCATCAGATCCTCGGCATACGACAGGATGCCCGTGAGCGGATTGTTGATCTCGTGGGCCACGCCAGCCGCGAGCTTTCCCATGGAGATGAAACGTTCAGGCTGAATGAGGCCCTGCTGTTCGCGCATGGGCCGCCGGAACCGGCGCACCAAGGCGAACCAGAACAACGCCCCCCCCAGCAGAAGGGCTGCCAACGACACACCGACCATCACGATCTCGCTGTGTTTGAGTGTCTCCTCCACGTCTTCCAGGGACATGCTCACGTCGATGACGCCGAGGACCTCGGATCCGGCTTCCCTCCGGTGGCAGGCCTGGGTTTAGGGGTTGTAGAAAATTTCCTCCACCGTTGCCGACTATTCTTCATCCGTCCGGCCTTTCCGGGGTCTTTCGTCTCTTTTCCACGGGCGGCCGACTGTTGGCGTAACTTGGACAACCCAAGGTGAACTCGAGACGCCATAGGAGCTAGCCTCCCCATTCCGCTCGGGGAAGAAAAGGAAACCGCGGCAATCCCGAGCCCTACGACCATCGAAAGGAAGATCACTCGGTTCCATTTCATTTCTTCCTCCTGCTTTTCATTCAGCCACCTGCTTCAACAGGGGTTGTAGCTCGCTGGTTTCGGCCGGCCAAAAGCCCTCGCCGCGGATTGACTGCAAGAACGATGCCCAACCAATCGATCCCTTCAGCTCCCGAAGAGGATAGCTTAACTCCTTTTGAAATACCTGGCACATTTATTGCAGCAACAAGAAAGTAAAGAAAGTTCGGAAACAGGGAAACAGAAAGTCCCCACACGGAAAGGAGCGCGTTATGAAACCGGTAATGATTATAACAATCCTTTTCTCCGCTCCGCTTCTCTCTGGCTGCGGTACGACGATCAATCCGGGACATATGGCTATAAAGAACATCGTCCTGGATGAGCCAGCACTTCGAAAAGAGGTTTTGCCAGAGGGCTTCTATTGGCAGTGGCCCTGGAACGACATGATCACATACGATGTTACCTGGCAGAGTAAAGATGAGAACGTGGAGGTACTGACCGCCGACGATCTCCATGTCCCGACTACGGTCGCCGTGATCTATCGCCCTAAGGCCGAGGAACTTTACAGGCTCCACACCGAGATCGGACCTACTTATTTCAAGGACGTCATCGGTCCTTCCTTCGTGACACTCGTTCGCAGCGAGTTTGCCAGGCACGAGCACAATGACCTGGCAAGGAAGAGCCCGGAGATTGAGCGAGAGGTGCTCTCCAAGCTCAGGCAAGTGCTGGAGGGAAAGCCAATTGAAATCGATAACGTGGCAATTAAGCACATCAGGTTTGAGCAACGGGTCACGAAATCGATCTCCGAAAAGCTGGCAAAGGAACAACTGGTAGAGCAGAAGAAGTTCGAACTCGAAATTGCCAAGCAGGACGCTGAGATAGCACGCGCTCTGGCTCAAGGCCGAGGCGATGCGATCAGCATCAAGGCCAAGGGCGAGGCTCAGGCAATCGTTATCAAGGGCAAGGCACAGGGCGAAGCCCAAGAGGCGATCACGAAGACTCTCACTAAACAGTACCTGCAGTACAAAGCTTTCGATGGTGGTTCGAACAGCTACTACTTCGTTCCCATCGGTAAGGACGGCCTGCCTCTGATCATCAACGCCGGACAAGATCATACGGGCAAACGGATGCGGTAGTCAATGATACTTCGCTACCTGTCAATGAGCCGGCATTTGATTTTTTTCTTGCTGCTTATTGCTCTGGCGGCGGCTGCTTGCGGTGGAACCCGGATCCACTCGCAATTAGCCGCCGGCAGGGCCATGACAGAACCGAATCCAAACATCCCCCTGGTCGGCCCAGAACACGGTGCCGAAGAACATGGCCCGTTCGATGCGGACAGAATGAGCCTCGCAGCTTACCGTGCGTGGCGTTGGGCGAAAAAACCAACCACACATCAAAACCAACCCGTAATAATGTCATACTGGCAGTTCAGACCCTTCTCTTTTTATTGTAATTTTATTGTAAAAAAGCGGCCGCCGACTTCAAGTGCATCTCCGGTTTACATAAGTCAGATCCAGCAGCAAGAAAGTTATCTGGTAAACTATCCTCCTGGTAAACTCATGCATCTGCCGGCGTGTTCGGTCATGGTGACAGTCTCATCTAGACAGTCGGAGCCAACGTCAAAAGCGGCCTCTGACGCAGTTGCACTCGGGGAGGCAGAGACCACGGTGAAGACGCCTTCAAACTCGAATATGGCGACCAAAGGATCGTTATTAAAAGAAGAAGATATCGAAGATATCAGTGAAGCATTTGATCCATTCCTGAATTCTGCGGACTCATCAGCTCCTTGGCGAGGCTCTCAGATAGTGTTTAGAAACTCGTTCAGTATAAATAGTCTCGACCGATCAGCGGAGTTGACCTATAACCCGTACTACGCCATCTCGTGGAGCTTCAAACCCCGATGGTGGTTTGGCGATCATGTATTCGTACGAGCCGGAATAGATCTTACCCGTGAGCTGACCGAGGCAGATGAAGAAACCTACTCCGGGGAAACTGTGGTAGGAGATCTAGTTCTGGTGGGCGGTATTTCCAAGTTTTATACTATTCCTTGGGTCGGCGTTGATATGTCTGCAGACTTGGTACTCACGACACCCACCAGCAAGGTCTCTCAGGCACGTACACTTAATTTGGGCATTGGACCTGGGCTACGACTTTCAAAAACATTTAAACTCCTAAAAGCGCTCATTGTTGGTTACAATCTGCGAGTCACCCCGTATTCCCATCGCAAAACCACCAGCGAAAGGGAAACTCCTCTTATCTCAGGTTGCATTGCCTCCGAAGGTGGGTGTGATGCTTTTCTCAACACTGGAGTGCGCAATCCGGCACTGCGACTTGTCCAGGTGGGCGATGTCACCCTGGTAATCCTCGATTGGCTGGGTGTGTCGATCAGTTTTGGGCACGTCATCGACTGGTTGTATTCCATTGACAACGATGACCCGCGAGTATCCTATCAGCCTCAAGAGCCGGCGGACCAGCGTTTCCTATCGATTTTCGAGGTAGAGGCATTTATCAACCCGATGGACTCCCTGGAAATCGGGCTTGGGTACAGCACCGTGAATCCGCAACTCGCGCCCGATTCGACTTATTACAATCCATTTTACAACCGATACACGAGAATTTATCTCGACTTGCGGCTCCGTGTCGATGGCCTGATCTCGCAAATCAAAGGAGAATGACTTTGCTTGCGATGCCCAACCAATCGATCCCTTGTACTTGAAACCGGAATCTTGCTCGTTCAGTATGAGGCGGCCATGGTGGAAGGTTGGCACGCAAATTGCTAAGATTGCCTTTCCGAGGAGGCCGGGCCCTGTGGAGCCGGCGTCCCCCATCCCCCCGGCCGGTTTTTCGGGCTCGCCTCCTCATTGACAATCGGATTCGTTTAGAGGAGGAATCGCTGCGGGCCTGTATGATTCTACCGGGCTTCGGGGATTGTGGGAGCGGAATCGTCGTTTTTGTATTTTTCCAGCCGGTAGAGCAGGACGTGGCGGGGTATGCGCAGGTATCGAGCCGCGGCCGAGCGATTGCCGCCGCACTTGTCCATCGCCTTGAGCACGATCTCGCGCTCCAGCTTGGGAAGGCTGAATGCCTCGTCTGGAAGGACCAGCCGGCCGGGCTGCAGCAGTTCGGAGCGGGGGGCCACGGGCCCGGCGCCGGCGCTGGTCGGTCCGGTTACATCCGCGTGCAGGGCCGCCATGCCAGGCGGGGCCAAGTCGACGAGATCCAGCACGTCCGAGCGCCTGAGCAGCACCATCCGGTTGAACAGGTTCTTGATCTCCCGGACGTTGCCCGGCCAGGGGCGTCGCCGTAGCTCCGCCAGCAGCGCCGGGGCCAGGGAGACCTTCTGCTCGGCCTGCTCATCGGCCAGCTCGGCCAAGAAGTGTCGTGCCAACAGCTCGATGTCCTCCGGCCGCTCGCGCAGCGGCGGCAGCTCGAGCGGGACCACGCCCAGGCGGTGGAAGAGGTCGGAGCGAAACCGGCCGGTCTTCACATCCGCCTGCAGGTCCCGGTTGGTGGCGGCCACCACGCGCACGTCGACCGCGATCCGCCGGGTCGCGCCCAGGCGGTCGATCATGCCCTCGTCGAGCACCCGCAGCAGCTTGGACTGCAGGGCCAGCGGCATCTCGCCGATCTCGTCCAGGAACAGGGTGCCCGAGTCGGCCTGCTCGAAGCGTCCCGCCTGCGGGCGATCCGCGCCGGTGTATGCCCCGCGCTCGTGGCCGAACAGCTCGTTCTCCAGAAGCTCGGCGGGCAGCGCGGCGCAGTTGAGGGGGACGAAGGGACCTCCGGAACGGTCGGACCAGTCGTGCAGCATCCGGGCCGCCAGCTCCTTGCCGGTGCCGCTCTCCCCGCTGATCAGCACCGTGGCGTTGGTGGGGGCCACCTTCTCGATCACCCGCAGCACGGCCTGCATGCGGGGCGAGGCCGTCAGCAGCTGCGCATCGCGCCGGAGCTCGGCCCGCCGGCGCAGCTCCCGGTTCTCGCGCTGCAGGGCCACCCGCTCCAGGGTGCCGGCGATGCGGGCCTTGAACTCCCCGCGCTTGAACGGCTTGGTGATGTAGTCGACCGCCCCCGCGCTCATGGCCTCGATGGCGTGCTCGACCGAGCCGAAGGCGGTCACCAGCACTACCGGCATGTCCGGATGACAGGCCCGGGCGGCGTGCAGGACCTCCATGCCGCCGGCCCCGGGAAGCTTGACGTCCGTGACGACCAGCTCGAACGGCGGCGGCCGGTCGTGGTCGTCTCCCGGTTCCGGGGGCAACAGCTCGATCGCCTCGTCGCCCCGCCTGACCAGCGTCACCCGGTGGCCGTCCTCTTCCAGGTTGAAGCGGATGACCTTGCCCATGGATGCGTCGTCCTCGACCACGAGTATCCGGGCCTGCCGTCCAGTTCCATTCGCCGGTTCGGCGTTCATGGCTCGCCTCCCGGGGCGGCGGGCAGGGTGAAGAAAAAAGTCGCCCCTCCGGCGCGGTTGCGCTCGTGCCTCAGCGTCCCGTTGTTCTGTCGCACCAGCAGGGTCGAGATGGACAGGCCCAGGCCGGTCCCGGTCTCCCGGCCGGTCACGTCCGGGTCGTAGACGGTGTCTCGCAGTTCGTCCGGGACCCCCGGCCCGGTGTCGGACCCAAGGAACTCAAGTTGGCCGGACCCGGCCGACCGCAGCCCGAGCGTCACCTTGCCGCCTGCCGGTGTGGCCTGCAGGGCGTTGCGCACCAGGTTCATCAGCACCTGGGCGACCTGCTCCGGATCGGCCAGGGCGCGGGCCTGCTGCTCGGCCTCGACCTTCAGCTCGACCCGGCGATCCGAGGCCTCTGCTCGCATCAGATCGGCGACGTGCCGGATCGGCTCGGCGGCCTCGAACGGTCGCGGGTCGGGCTCGCCGGGACGGGCGAATTCGAGGAAGTCTCCAAGGACCTTGCCGAGCCGTTCGGTCTCGTTCAACGCAACCGCGATCATCTCGCGCCGGGGATCTTCGGCCGGGACCGCGTCTGCCAGGATCTCGATCGCGCCCTGGAGCCCGCCGAGCGGGTTGCGGATCTCGTGGGCCAGCCCCCGCGACAGGTGTACCAGGCCGGCTGAACGCTCGGCCCGGGCCTCGGCCTCGAGCTGGGCCATGGCGCGCCTGGCCTCGCGCCGGCGGGCCCGTCGTTCGCGATCCACCAGGGAGCCGGCCAGCATGCCGACGCCGAAGTAGAGCACGATCTCGAGCACCTTGTCCTCCACGGGGGCCGGGTCCAGGTGATGGTGCATGAAGAAGGCGTGCGGAAGGTAGGCCGCGAAGGCCAGCAAGGCAGCGACCAGCCCGCCGCGCCAGCCCCAGGCGAACGCCGCCCAGACGATGGGCAGGTAGTAGAGCCGGCGGTAGATGTTGTGCGACCAGACAGACTCCGGGCTGGTCAGGTAGTGGAAGGCCGTGACCAACACCAGCGTTACACCGACGCCGATCCAGGTCCAGACTCCGGTGCGCCGCTCCACGGATCCTTCCATTCTGTGCTCCGAGTCTCCCGCTGGATGAGTGTGGATTATTCTTCAGTAATGATCAATATTCTATATCCGGCTGATTTCGGTTTCCAGTTTTCCCTTACATTACCTTGTCGATTCGGGTTGTTGCAGGTATCATGCCGCACGAGTGCCCATGGCACGTTGATTGCTTCACAGAACCACAGGAGGTTTGCCATGAAACGATCGATCCCGATGATTCTTTTTCTGACGTTGGCGGCCATCGGCCTGGTGTTGGCCGGCTCGGTCGACGTCCGGGCCTGTGACGGCTGCCAGGGGCACTCCAAGGCCAAGGCCGCGGGCAAGGCGCCCAAGGTGTTCGACGAGCCGCCCCCGGTGGGCACCAGAGCCACCTGCCCCGTGATGGGCGGCGAGTTCGAGGTCAAGGCGGACACGGCGCGTTCGGAGCACAAGGGCAAGCACGTGGTGTTCTGCTGTCCCATGTGCAAGCCCAAGTTCGACAAGGACCCGGATAAGTACCTGTAGTTTCCGGCACCTCGCACCTCGCAGGGCTGCCGGCTGGCCGTCGGGTTGTGGTCCCCCGAACCCGGCGGCAGTTTTCTTCATGTTTCGGGACTTGTGAGACACCGAGACATGTGATACACACGGCTTTGGAAACGAGGTGGACATGGACAGGAAGATCCGGGTGCTGTTCATGTGCGGGAGCAACTCCTGCCGGAGCCAGATGTCGGAGGGGCTCCTGCGCTGGATGGGCGGGGACGGGGTGGAGGTCATGAGCGCGGGGGTGACCGCCGGCATAGTCCATCCCATGGCGATCGAGGTCATGCAGGAGATCGGCATAGACATCTCGGGCCACACCTCCAGAAGCGCGGCCGACCTGGGAACGTCCGGGTTCGACCTGGTTATCTCCCTGTGCCAGGAG
>SDBT01007650.1_pt1 | contig 17751 bp, 12 predicted proteins | sample 2277101 | NCBI WGS metagenome assembly SDBT01 (sample SAMN10404973, study PRJNA504765) | marine sediment metagenome | isolation source: marine sediment core GS10_PC15, 103 cmbsf | place: Arctic Ocean: Southern Knipovich Ridge | collected 2010 | reverse complement strand
GAATTTCTGGGGGAGGATCAGAACGTGGCTGAGATGTTGGCGCGGTTTGGTACGCCAAAGCCTCTTGTGACAATTCCGGTTACGGGCAGGCCAGCCGAGCGAACGGTTTGGGCGGTGCGGAAGGCATGAGTTGGCCGACTATCTGTGTGATGCTCTTGACCTATGACCGTTTGGACTATGCCATCCGGACGGTTAAGGGGTTGCAGAAGCATTTGCAATACTCCGGCAGTTGGGCACTTCATGTTGCGGATGATGGCAGTCCTGAAGGCTATCTCGATCAACTCACAAACGCTTGCGGGGCGCTCTTCACAAAGACGAATTCTGAGCGGCGTGGGTACGGAGCTAGCTACAATTTGGCGACACAGATAGTTCATCCCATCTACCCGATTACCCTCCCTATCGAAGATGATTGGGAACTCTTGAGGCCATTGGATCTCGATCCTTTAGTGACGATCTTGCAGGAGGACGAAGGGGTTGATTGCATTCGCCTTGGATACATCGGCTATACGCAGGAGCTCAGAGGGAAGTTCATCTGGTCGGAAGCGACCAAACAGAATCTTCTTCTGCTCGATCCAAAGTCTCCTGAGCATCACGTCTGGGCTGGTCATCCTAGGCTTGAGACGACCGAGCGGCAGCGCAGAGTAGGAAGTTGGCCAGAGGAGGTTGACCCTGGTATGACTGAGTTCTCTGTGGCTCACAATGAGGAGGCGCGGAAGGGCGTGGTTTGGCCGCTTGATCTTCTCACTTCTGCGGGCAACCTCTTTGCTCATATTGGGGCTCGGCAGGCGCGTCAGGACCAGAAAGCGAAGGTGTCATGAAAGTTTATTTGGAGCCCGATTTTGCAGATCCGGAAGATCAGCCACATGGAGGAATTCGCAGAGTCATAGATGCTATGCGCGAGCACCTGCCTGCGCATCATGTTGAGTTTGTTTGGAACATAGAAGAAGCGGATCTTGTGAACATTCATGTGACGGCTTTGAAACAGACCGAGAGGTACTTGAATTCCCATCCTGATGTTCCGCTGATAGTCAGCTCGCATGGACTTTACTGGGCTGAGTACGATTGGCCTTTCCGATGGCACTACAATGCGAATGTCGCCTGCCTTGGGCTCATACGCATGGCGGATACCGTTACGGCCCCGTCGGAATGGGTGTCTCAAAGCATTCGCCGAAACTCGCTTCGTCCGGTTGTAACCATTGGGCATGGTGTTGATTTGGTGGACTGGCCAGTTGGCACTTCAGAGGGCTACGTCCTTTGGAACAAGACACGTGCCGATCCTGTTTGCGACCCTATGGACATGATTCAGCTTGCCCAGCTTGCTCCGGAGATTCCGTTCCTCAGTACGTTCACTTTGAAGGGCGGTCTCGCTAACGTCACGCAGACCAAGCCGGTTCCTTACGATGAATCGAAGAGTATGGTGCAGAAGGCAGGGGTATATCTCTGTACGGCTCGAGAGACCTTTGGCATTGGAACTATTGAAGCGATGGCTGCAGGCGTTCCGATTCTTGGGTGGAACTTTGGTGGGCAAGCAGACATTGTAGATCACAAAGAAACAGGATGGCTCGCCACGCCAGGGGACTTCGAAGATCTCCGAGAGGGGTTGGACTATTGTCTAGCCAACAGAGAGCGGCTCGGGCGGGCGGCTCGTAAGATCGTTGAAGAGAAATACCAGTGGAAGCATGTTGTCTCAAACTATGCTGAGCTTTACAGGGAGACGCTCAGCCGGTTTCGTGAGGAGAGGCCGCGAGTTAGTATCGTCGTCCCAGCTTACGGTCTTGAGGATCATTTGGAGGAGACGCTCGATTCGGTGGTGGCACAGACAGTTGGGGATTGGGAATGCGTTGTGGTGGACGACGCTTCGCCGGACAGGTGCGGAGAAATTGCTGATGAGTACGCAGCCGCAGACAATCGGTTTTCCGTCATCCATAACACCGAGAATCAATATCTTGCTGGGGCTCTCAATACTGGGATTGACGCTGCTCGCGGGCGATATATCCTACCTCTTGATGCGGACAATCTTCTGCCGCTCAATACAGTACGTGAGCTCGCAGGGGGTTTGGACAGAGATCGCAGGGTTTCCATAGCCTATGGATCTGTAGAGTTCATGGAGCCGGACGGCAGGCGATGGCATTCGGGGTGGCCTCCGGCATTCAAAGCAGAGGATCAGATAATGGGGCGGGCGGGCGATCGTCCTATGAATCTGGTTCCGTCGACCGCTATGTATCGGAAGGAAGTCTGGGAGCTAACAGGCGGCTATCGCAAGCGCCATAAGACCGCCGAGGATGCAGACTTCTGGACGCGGGCTACTAGCTACGGTTTCCCAGCCAAAATGGTCACCGATCAAGACACTCTAGTCTACCGGAACCGAGCGGATTCGATGAGCAGGCAGGAGACCTTGCGGGATTGGACACTTTGGTACCCTTGGTGTCGCGAGCATGCTGCGCCACCGGCCATCATCGATTTTGAGGGCAGGGTCGCTGTCCCATCTTTCGATCCTCCATTGGTTTCTGTGGTCATCCCAGTTGGCCCAGGCCATGAGGAGCTACTTGTTGATGCGCTCGACAGTGTCGATGCTCAGACATTCCGCATGTGGCAGTGCGTAGTCATCAACGATACGGGGCAGGCGCTCAAGCGGCTGCCGTCTTGGGTCAAACTGTTTGAAACGGAAGGGAGGACAGGCGTTGCCCACGCTAGAAACATTGGAATTGAAGGAAGTTCTGCCAAGCTATTTGTCCCATTGGATGCGGACGATACTCTTGAACCGGAAGCCCTTGCTCGACTCCACTCCAGCTATCGCGAGCACGGTGGATACATCTATCCCGATTGGCATGAGCGATGGGTTGGCGAACCTATCAAGGTGTGGAGTAACCCTGATTACGACCCACGAGCGTTACTTAGGAAGGGCTGTTTACATTCAGTAACGGCTCTCTATCCCAAGGCAGCATGGGAGGAAGTGGGTGGTTTCGATGAAGATCTGCCAGCGTGGGAGGACTGGGATTTCCAACTGAGATTGGCAAACATTGCGGTCTGCGGAACACGATATCCGATGCCTCTGTTCACATACCGGAAGGACACCGGCTTCAGGCGTGAAGAGAACTACGCAGACTTCGAATCGAGCAAAGCGGCTATACTCGAAAGGTGGAAGGACTACTTTGATGGGAGGAAAGAGCTGATGGCTTGCGGAGGGTGTAGAAAAGGCGGCAGGTCAAGTGCACCTGCCTCTGCTCCGAGCATGCAGGCGGGGATAGTGCAGTCTTCAGCGAGCGCGGACTTCGTCACAGTTGAATACTTTGGAGCGAAGATGGCAGGCAGATCCTTCAAAGCCCCTAGTGGGCAGAACTATCGATTCTCAGGCCGTGAATCCGAGCGTAGGAAGCTCGTGCGTAAGGGAGATGACGTCGATTTCCTCCTCGGATTCGCGGACTTCCGAGTGCTGGAGGCAGTCAACGTCTGATCTTCTGTCTCAAGCGTTGCTGATAGGGCTTGCAACATGGAGATTGTCCAGTCTACTAGCCAACGAAGATGGGCCAGGGGACATATTTGCACGGTTCAGATCATTCGCTGGCGTCCCGGATTTGGGGGAGATAACGGGGCTGCTACCGAAACTCTTGACTTGTATATGGTGTCTGACCGTTTGGATGGCACCGCTGGTTCTAATGCTTTGGTGGATTGAGCCGGTGATCGTGGTAGTGATCGCAGCTATGGCGATAGCGATTGGTTTGGAAAGGTGGATGGATCATGGCTAGAACTTGTTGCTACATCAATGAAAAGATTGCCCTGTCGTGCCAGGATGAGGCTAAGTGGGAGGTTACCGATCCAGGAAAACATCCTGCTGATGGCACGGTTGACGCTTGCGAATTGCACGTTTGGGCACTAATGACAGATGCTCCAGAACATTGGGTGCGAGAGATAAGCAGCGGCTTGCAGTATACAGTAAAACAGGAGGCGGCATGACGGAACAAGAGCTAAGGGAGGTATGTCGTGGCTAGGGCCGACACAGTAACCAAACTTCCACTGGATGTCTATGCTCAGATCATGGGCATTCATCCGCTCCATTTCAATCAGGTTACCACGGCCATTCCTGACACAGCACCAACGGTCTGCGGGCAGCCGTGGCTTCAGCATGCTTGGCAGGACGCCGATCGGATCGGCCGAGAGGAGTTGGCGCAGGCTATCCAGGACGCAGAGCGGGACATTGAAGAGATTCTGCATGCTCGTCTTATGCCGACTTGGGAAGTCGATGAGTGGAAGGCAACCAACCGTCCCAACGACAAGAATCTAGTCAACCTTTCGAATTCCAACATCCGTGGTTTCCGGCAGTCGGCAGAGATGTTCTGGAAGCATTTCATCACAGGGGGGATCCAGGCCAAAGAGGTTATACAGGCGGGCAGCGCCATCGTCTATAGTGATCCTGATGGGGACAGCTATGATGAGTTGGCCACTGTCACCGCGACGCCTGTTACGATTACCGATCCCTGCGAGATCTATGCCTACTATCCTGGCCACGCGGGCGAGGATGCGTGGGAGATCAGGCCGATCAATGTAACCATCAACGCAGGGGCAGGGACGGCCACCATCACGTTCCGTCGAGAGCTCGCTGTCTTAGAAGCAGCGCAAGAGAGCTTCAACCCAACCGATCAAGAGGGCACTACCGACGCCAATTTCCTTACGACGGTCGACGTCTATCGGAAGTCCAACGATCCTCAGCAGCAAGTGCAGTTTCTCTGGGAACCGTTCGCTGGATTTTGCACAGATTGCTCCGGCGCGGGCTGTCCGAACTGCGCTTACACCGTCCAGAATGGTTGCCTGCTATTGCGTTCTGATCCTCGGATCTCGACGGTGCTTTACGGGCCAGCCACTTGGAACGCCACGACTCTCGAGTTTGACCCTGCCGCTTGGTCGATAGGGCGGCAGCCTGAGATGGTGCGGGTCTGGTATTACGCAGGGCTGCAGGACAAGACTCGAACTTGTCGCACTCGCAGGATGTCTCCACAATGGGAGCGTATGGTAGCTTACTTTGCGACGTCCAAACTTGACCGTCCTTTCTGCGCCTGCAGCAACATCGATGCGTTCATGGAGCATTGGCGGCAGGATCTGGCGATTCGCGGAACGCAAGGGTTGAACCATTCAGTCAAGAAGCTGGACAATCCATTCGGCACCACGCGGGGTGCGTTGTATGTCTGGGACAGACTCATTACTACCAGAGACAAGGTGGGCGAAGGAGTGCTGGTGTGATCCTTGGAGGAACGACGATCTTTCGTCCCAAGGATTTCGATTTTGAAAGGGTGGCGCAGGCCGTTCTCGCTCTGTCGGAGGACAGGTTCTATCGAATTGCAACCATTTTTGAGCACAAGTGGGCAGTTAAAGACACTTCTCATGAGGATCTGCCGATAGAGATCGAGGACGCTTTGAAGTGGCTGGAGACCGTGGCGTTCTCCGTCTGCTACACGAACACCGACGTTCCTTCTCTTGTCCAGGACTACTCTCGACGCTATGCAGGGGTGTTCAAGTATGAGACTAGAGATCATCTAGGGCCGCACGTCGACGCGGGCATCCACCCTGAAACGAGGCAGCGCAAGCACTGGACAGCCATCATGTATCTGGGGTGGGGCGAAGGGGATCTGGAGTTCTGGGACGGAGAGGATTGCACGAGAGATGTGGAGAGGCCGCTGAGTATGGATGACAACCCCATCGGTACGGTTTCGCCGCAGAGCCCAAAGGTCATCATCTTCGAGAACAACGATCACGCTTGGCACAGCGCAGCGGTGAATTGGGGTTCCGATCCACGGCTGGTGCTGACGGTCTCCTACATGAGCGATGAGGTCGACGCCTTCCAGAACAAGCGGCAGCGGGCCTTCTTCGTTCCCAGACCGACAGAGGCGTGGGCTCCGGAAGTCTTTGCGGATCGGGATAGGCGGGCAAAGATAGAGGGTATCATTCCTGGTGCTTCGGTAGGAATGATGACTTGAAGTTTGCCTCGTACACTGACGAGGACGGTAGGAACTGGGCGGTGGAGCTCCCCGACGATGCACCAGACAGTGATGCTCCCAAGGGACTGCCGCTGGGCCCACCTTCGCTAGAGTCGCTTGGGCTTCCCCTAGAACAGGAAGTTCGACTGCATAACGCGCTCTTCGACCGGCAACTTTTCACGGCCAAGGATGTCCTTAACAAGCGCCAAAACGTATTCGGCGCAGTACAAGCAGCATTCAAGGTAGATACTGAAAAGGTCTACCAGCTATATAATAGCGTTGGAGAGTAGTTCACTATGATTCGAGAAGGAGGCCGCAGCTATGCCACCTGGAGTTAGAACTCCATTCAGCCGTGTCTTTACGATCGAAGACAGGGCAGGGCCAGCAAACGTACCATCATACCAGTCGGTCGCCCGATCGATGAGCCCATCTCAGAACTTTGGCGATGTGACACCAATCCGCCAGCCAGATCCTAACCAGTACGGGCGGTTCCTGGTGGTAGATACAATCCGAGGTGAGCTGGGTTTGCCGACCCTGTCCATTCAGGGCCGCTATCAGTTCACAATCTCGGAGTTCCTCCGACTGGCGCGGAAGGCTTGCCCGCTGGATGTCCAGATCCATATGGGCAAATGCCAGAATCCAGCCGATTTCAATACCGGCTGGGACAAGATCCTTGTCTTCGAGGGGGCGCAGATTACGGACTGGAATCCGGATGAGCTTGGTGCTCTTGAGCAGGGCGAGGACGCGGTTGTCAACGAAGAGATTCCGATGACCGGTTTGGACATGTACGAACTGAAGACGCTACTCTTCTCCGAGCTCGCCCCTACTCAGGTCAACGGCGAAGTGGTGGCTGTTGCTATCTGCGACAGCGTCCAGTGCGGGGCTTGCGGGATCCCGAGTGATGGTTGCGACAAGGTGTTCGCTATCACCATCACCCAGGTCGGTTCCCCTGGCCTGCCTGCCGAGCTAGTCTTCTCTGCCGATGGCGGAACGACGATCTCGGAGACGAACATCGATACCTTGGCCCTGACCGAAGACCCTTCTGACATGACATGTGTAGGCGTGAACATCATTGTCGTTTCCAACGACAGTTGTTCCCTTCACTATGCGCCAACGGCAGACGTCCTCACCTTTACAGAGGTATGGACGGCTGTGGCCACCGGCTTCGTCTGCGCGGCTGGCTCTCCGAACGCGCTCTTCAGCGTTGGCCCGCGAGACACCTGGGTCGTCGGCGATGGCGGGCACATCTACTTTGCCACTGACCCGACAGCAGGCGTAACGGTACAGGACGCAGGCGTGGCGACTAGCGAGAACCTGAACGATGTCCACGCTCTCGACGACCAGAATGTCGTCGCAGTTGGCGCTAACAACGCAGTCGTCTACACCACCGATGGCGGGGATTCCTGGACGTCGGTCACAGGGCCGAACGTGGCGACCGTCCTCAACACTGTTGCGATGCGCACCGAACTCGAGTGGTTTGTTGGTGACGCAGGCGGTCAGCTTTGGTACACACGAGACCGTGGCGTGACCTGGACGGAGAAGGTTTTCCCAGGCTCCAGCGCGGGCGTCATCCGTGACATCCAGTTCCCAACGCCGACGGTCGGTTACCTGGCTCACAGCAACGCGACGCCTGCAGGCCGTATCCTCCGGAGCATCGATGGTGGCAATTCCTGGTACGTACTGCCGGAAGGCACGAGTACCATTCCTGCCAATGACTACGTCGCGTCCATTGCGGCTTGTGCCGAGACCCCAAACATCGTGTATGGAGGTGGGCTGGCCGATGACGCTTCCGATGGTTTCTTGGTGAAGGCTTCCTGATCTTGGCTAAGAAATGGCTGCAGATGAAGGCGTAGCAGGAGGAAATTAACCTTGGCTGAAGAGTCCGAGACGACAGAAGAAAAGTCGCCTAACCAGCAGGCGACTGATGCTGTGGCGAATATCTCTGAGGAAGTGGTTCCTTCAGATATCATGCTCAGCAGCGGCGTCCAATTACACCTGAAGAAGTCGCCACCGTTCGTGGTAGCGCAGGCGGTTTCCAACATCCAGCGTCCTGAAGTTCCTATGTGGAAGAACGAAGACAAGCAGCGGGAGGAGCCGAACCCAACCGATCCTGCCTATGAGAAGGCGCTGCTTGAGTATCATGGGGCCACAGGTACGGCTATCATGAATGCGCTTCTGCTCTTCGGGGTGGACATCGTGGAAGTTCCCGAAAAGCTTCCGGCTGTCGACAGCGATGATTGGCTCGAAGCGTTGACTTATCTAGGGATCGACCCGCCGAAGACTAGACAGATCCGCAAGCTGCTCTGGCTCAAGACGGTAGCGCTCACCGAAGACTCCGACATCCAGGCCGTTTCCACTGCCTTGTTTGCGATCCAGGGGATTGGGGAGGAAGATGTAGCACAGGCCATCGAATCCTTTCGGAGTGGAAGTGAACGGGGAGCCGATAATGCAGGTGCCTCCTCGGAGAACGGTGCAAACCGGAATCCAGTATCGCGTGCTGGTCGCAGGGCTCGTGCCACCAGTGGAGGAAAGAGACGCCGCAAAGCATAACGGTTACACCTGGAAGGAATGGCAGGCGCTCTCTCGTTACGACAAAATAGAGGGGGTGGCCTACTACCGTCTCAGCAGAGCGATAGATATGCACAAGGAGGAGGCCGTGACGAGGGCTCAAGAGAGCAGGTCACGGTCTCAGTCTAAGAAGTAGTCGCTGATGGCTGAATTTTCTCAGGTAGGTTTTGAAGCGACCATCCGTGGCGTTTCCCAGTATGTGGCGAATGTTGGGAAGATCGCTGCCGCTAACAAGCAGCTTCTCTCCAACATAGGCAAAACCTCCAGGAACATCGGGCGTTCTCTCACCCTTGGTCTAACGCTGCCCATCGTTGCAGCAACCGCCTTTTCCTTCAAGATGGCGGCAGACTTCGATTTCGCCTTCACTAAGATCAATACTTTGGTAGGGATCAGCGCGGAGACGTTGGAAGGCTATAAGGAAACGGTTCTGGATCTGTCTGCTGAGACAGCTAGAAGTCCTTTAGAGCTCGCCGAGGCGTTGTTCGTCATCACCTCTGCAGGTGCTAGGGGAGCGGCTGCTCTAGATATTCTGGATCTTGCAGCCAAGGGAGCAGCTTCCGGTCTGGGGGAAACGAAAGAAATCGCTCGGGTGGTTACATCGGTGGTTACAGCATTTGGAGAAGAGAATTTGAGTGCTGCCAGAGCCACCAATATTCTATTGGCTACTGCGCGGGCGGGTAACTTTGAGGTCTCAGAATTGGGGGCAGCGCTTGGCAAAGCCATTCCTTTGGTCGCTGCCGCTGGACTTCAGTTTGAGGATGCCGGTGTCTTCATAGCGACATTCACCAAATTGGGCGTTAATGCTGCTGAAGCAGTTACAGCATTGAAGGCCACTATGCAGACACTCATCAAAAGCACACCAATAGTTGAAGAGCAGCTTGAAAGTGTTGGCCTTTCGGTTAGAAAGTTGCGTGAAATAGCCGGAGAACAGGGGCTTGCTAAGACTCTCCTTTTCTTGGTCGATGCTTTTGACGGAGACATCGAAAGCATCTCCAAGGTGATTCCCAACATTGAAGCCCTGTCGGGTGTTCTCGGGACAGCGGTAGCGCAGGGAGACACTTTCATTCAAGTCGATAAGGAAATTCGAGATGAAATTGACTTGTTGGGCGAGGCCTTTGCCACCACCGCAGAGACGCCAGCCTTCAAGCTGCAGAAGGCGCTCAATGACTTCAAAATTCTGATGATTGAGATTGGTGTGGTTGTTATCCCAATTGTGACCAGGGCGTTGGAAGGGTTGAGCGGCTTCGTTGATAAGCTCCGTGCTGGCCTTGAAGTCTTCCAGTCTCTTCCGAAGCCAGTCCAAAACATGATAATCGGCTTTGTTGGGCTGCTTGCTATCCTTGGCCCTACCATTTTCATATTCGGTGTCCTGGCGAGCTCGCTGTCTGCCATCATCGCCATCGCTCCGGTGGTAGGGGTAGCTCTTACGGTCATGCTTGGGCCGTGGGGGTTGCTCATCCTAGCGATCGCAGCGGTGATCATAGCGGGCGTCCTCATCGTTAAGAATTGGGATAAGATCACGGCTGCCGCTGATAAGACCGGCGAATCGATCGTCAACTTTGGGAAGCGAATGATCCGAGGGACCAAAGAGATTGGCCCCAAGCTCTTACTTCTCCTAGGGCCGTTCGGCCTGCTCATCATTGCGGGCATCAAGATCGTGGAGAATTGGGACGATATCACCGATGGAGCTAAGGCTTTGAGTCGGACGTTCACAGATTTGGGCGGTGATATTGCTGGCGGTGTTAGCGATGCTTTCAGGGCTGTGGTTGGATTTGGGAGCGGTGTCCTGGAGCTTCTCTTTTCTATACCGAAGAAGGTGTTTGAATTCGGGAAGGCTATCCCAGGCAAGATGGCAAGCGGGCTCGCGGCAGGCGCAAGCATCTTTTTCCAGACGATAGTTGACTTTGTCGAGGGTGCGATCAAACTTCTCAACCCGATCAATTGGGTATTCGGGTCGACCATGGAGGATGTGTTCCGAGCGATCGGTGAACGATCTTCTGAAGCGATGGTTGGTGCTTTGGCGGATGGGCTCCGACCATTCGGGGCTATCCTGGATGCTAATGTTGTGGAACCGTTGCGTGCAGTCCGCGATTTCGTGGGGGATCTGCAGCGGGAGCTCAGTAGGCTGCTCAACCTTCCTAGCGTTGAGAGCGCGGTAGAGGATCTTGCTCTAGCGGAACTGCGCCTGCGTGAGTTCGGTCTGGAAGCAGGCGCTGAGGAAGACCTCGAAGCTCGTACGAAGAAGATAGAGAACCTCAAGCAGAAGATTGAGGATCTCACAGAAGCGCAGAAGAAGGAGCGGCAGGAGCTAGAGAATAAGCGCGACGCCATTGAAGATGAGATCGATGCTCTTAAGAATCTCATCCCCTTCGAAGATCCACAGGTTATAGCCGCAAGGCGGAAGGAGTTAGAGGATGAAGTAGACAGCATCGATGGCCGGATCGATGCAATTTCTGATGGCACTGATTCCATCAGTAAAGAGATCGCGGCAATTGAAAAGCAGATCGAGGCAACCAAAGATGCCCAGACTGCGCGGGAGCGCGAGCTTGAATCTGTCCAGAAGCAGATCGAAGCTCTAGATCGTCTAGCGCAAAAGCGTAGAGTTGAGCGAGACATCCTGTTGGCACGTGGGCAGGCCGCAGATCAGACGCTTGCCACTGACAACCAGATTATAGTGGCAGCCAACAACATGATTGCAGCCATAGCGGGCACGACAGCGGAGTTCGCCACCAGCGCGGGGCTGATCCATACGACTTACATCCCTGCAGTTTTCGATGCCAAGGAAGCCTTGGATATTGCTGCTGGAGCAGCGGGGGATGATGGGCTTACAGGGGCACTCGCCGATCTGGATGCTTTCATGTCACAGTTTGATACAGACAGCTTTGAGGAGGAACTCACTGGAGCCGAGAAGGGCATGAAGGATCTGGAGGACGAAACTTTAGGGACTGTTGATGAGTTGAAGCGCAGTTGGAACGATTTCCGTTTGGACACCAAGCGAAACTTTGATGAGGTGGTTGAAGCTATAACGGACTTCTCTGCTGATGTAGGAAGACTCTTCTTGAAGATTGGTAAGAAGATCACCGAGAAGTTGCTTGAAGGGCTCGGTTTCATCGCCGATAAAACAGGGTTAGGTGGTCTTGCGTCGAAGCTGGCCAATGCTCTTATTGCGCCGATCAATAAAGTGATTGACGAGGTTAATGCCCTGCTAACTTTCACCATCTCTACAGGGGATCTCGGGAAGATTCCCGGTTTTCCGGGTAGCATTAGTGTCGATCTTTGGCCGGACGATCTACGTTTGCCAGAGCGTGAGCACGGTGGGCCGCTTGGGGCGGGGCAGGCCGCTATCGTAGGAGAGGGAGGGCCGGAGATCTTCGTTCCTCGGAACGCAGGGGAAGTCGTTCCGGTAGGCGGCAGAGGAGGGGACAACATGGGGCGTCTGCTCTCAGCTTTGACAGGACTGGGTAGCTCTAGTCTGAGGAACTACGGTAACATACACGTGACCGCAGCCGATGAAGAGGGCTTCGCGCTTCTCCGGACGCTGGTTAGGAGCATGAGCTAATGCCTCGCAGAAGGTTGACCCCAGTCTCCCTTGGCGGTGTAGGGTTGAGTAACATCGGTCGAGAATGCTGGTTCGATTTCGCAGATGGCGCAATGGACACGCCAGAGCATGAGGTCATCATGCTTGAGCGCACAGGAGCGTTCCCTTCGCGAGTGCGGACGCAGCCGAGGGAGAAGACTCTTCCTCTCAACATCGTGTTCAAATCTGGGGATACCGAGGGGCAGGCGCGGCAGCTTGGCCGGATCTTTGATCCAGTTCTAGGGCCGCAGATCTTGGTCGTCCGAGACTTCAACGAGGTTGAGCGGCGGATGACCGTAGAAGCACGGCGGATCATAGCCGTGGCCGACGCTCCCCAGGACGATCGCCAATGGACGGTGCCGCTTGTGGCTGCGCGGCCACTCTGGGAGAACAACCTACTCACCACTTTCCAAGACGACATAGATAGCGGCACCGACCCGATCTCCTTTGCTGCTAGGAATGCAGGGAACTATGATGCCTCGCCGGTCTTTGACGCCACAGGTCGTTTGGCCAAGTATGCCACGCAGGGCTACGCTCTTATGCGTGAAGTCACCTATGTTTGGCGGAGTTCGTTTCCAGCTACAGGACCAGTTACAGGGACTTGGCTTCTTGAGCTTACAGACGGTGGTCTGGACACTACAGGAATCGTAGATGTTTCGGCGATCACCACTACCGTAACGCCAGCGATCGCTATTGGCGCCACGATGCCTCTTACGGTTGCAGTGGGATCTACCACTGGCTTTGACCAAGAAGGCATGATCTTAATCACCCCTGGAGCCAACCAAGAGCAGTTCGAGTATTTCGTGGTGGATGGAACGAGCATCACGCTGACAGCGCGGCAGCTCGGGGGCACTTCAGCTTTCGGGCATGCGGGGGGAGCTACTGCTCATCAGAGCCATATGATGGAAGATGGGCGGGACATCGCAGTCTTCATCGACAACGTTCAAGTTTCACCAACTAAGGTGAATGTCATAGCTCCGGACTCAGCTAACACGAAGGTCTGGGTTGAGATTTCAGATTCCCCTGCTGTCAAGCTCGATCTGTTCCCCAGTTTTTCTACCACAGCCACAGAGATTGGAGTGGATACAGAAGATCACGGGCTTTCGATTGGCGATTACATAGGCGTGGTTGTCGGGAGCAACGTAGAGAAGATGCGCATAACGGCGATTTCCGGAAGGAACCTGACTGTTCTGCGTGGGCAGCACAATACGACTAAGCTGTCTCTTTCAAGTGGAAACGATGTATTCAAGATTAACCATCGGATCCAGGTGGCGTACTACTACACCAAGGCTCCGGCAAGACCCGTGAATTTAGAGAAACCAGTGATCGATATGGTGCTGTCTACCAATACAAATTGGTTCTGGCTAACAGGAGCCAATTCTGGCCGGTTGATAAGTGCGGAAGATGAGCGGCAGCCTGGAGGATGGCGGAGGATCAAGTATCCTGGCTCTGCAGCCGTTCCTCTCAACCGGCTTTCGACAAAGATTGGATTTGATCATACAGTCACTCCGGAGATTCGTTTCCACGATAAGAATCCAGACGCAGGAGATCCGAACTTTGACGCTGTTGAATTTGTTGCTGCTTGCCTTACGACTAGCACTACTGGCGCGGTTGAGTACGATGCTAGCGTTCCTTGGCCATTTGCTCTTCAGGTAATTGGGCGGGATGCGCTCGGTCTTGATGAGCTGATTGCCAATCGCTTCGGCCACGAGGCAGGAGATTCGCATGAACCGCCAGAAGTGTATACGAACCAGGCCGAGAATCCTGCCAACCAGCTCAGTGCGGTGATCCTGCGGGCCAGAAACATTCTTGTTACAGGGGTCAGTCCTGCTGACGGAACAGAAGAGCCTCTAGCACAAGCGTTGGCAGCGGGTGTTGATGCTCAAGGGTTTGTCCTTGACGCTCCAACTGTAATTGAGGGAATGATTACGAGGGCGCGGGAATCAACTAGTGGTACAGCTCTTCTCCAAATGCAAATAAATTCAGATGGTGGTTCTGGGCCAGAGGCCGCACTAACCGGAATTGTTTCACACGATATCACGGCGACTCCTGCTTCGCTTCGTGAGGTTTGCGAGTTCTTTGCAGCGTCACCTGTGTTGGCAGCGGGCAGCTACTTTTGGATTCCGTTTGTAGATGCAGGAACGGGGGTAGTGAGAGTTATCAGGAGCACAGAATCTCTCTACCCTAGAGGAACGCATTGGGAAGATACTCCCTTTGTTGAGGCTGCCGCAGAGGATCTATGGTTCTACATTCTCAGTACCGAAACAGATAACCAAGCTGAGATGGAACGCGCTGATGAGCGCACTGGTTTGATCCTCACTGTCGACGATGTAGATGTTGAATTCGCGGCAGCTACCGCTCCCTTTGTGAATCTCGAGAGCGAAGAGCCTGCCTACTTCTACAACACAAAGTGGTCTCAGGGAGCACAGGATTTCAGGATCGAATACCTGAAGCGGCAAGAAGACATTTTTCGTTTGGTCGGCCTGCCGGTAGCTTCCGGAACTTACACAGGCGACGGCAGTAGCCCTAGAGACATAGGATTGCCCTTTAAGCCTGAGCTAGTCATCGTGTTCGATGAGAATGAGCCTACTCACGTCAAGGGCAATGAAGCCACCTGGGGTTCCGATTCTGTGCAAATGGATGGGGGGCCGCTGGATGGCAATGGCATTCAAGCGATGCTTCCTAATGGCTTCACGATAGGGTCAACTCTCAACACTAACTTGGCGGAGTACCATTGGTTCGCTGCAGGCGGTGGCGCAGATGCTCTGATAGCAACTGGCTCCTACTCAGCTCCAGGGGGAGCCAGTGGGGCTGTGACGGGGATACCGTTCCCACCTGTTATGGTTTGGGGATTCAACGTGGCTGCAGGCACAGATCCAGGTGCCATCAAAACAAGCGCAATGTCGGGCAACGATAGCATGCCAATAGATGGTTTTGGGGTCGTTACCGATGAGATTACGACTCTCGATCCTGATGGCTTCTCTTTCGGTACGGGCGACACCATGAACACTTCGGCGGAGACCGTCTATTGGATTGCCTTCCGCGCCAATCCTAACCTCCAACTTATCAGCTATACGGGGGATGACATCGACGGTCGAACTCTCTTGGAAGGGAGCTACGATTACGTTCAGGTTCTTAGCGAAACTTCGCTTCGAGTTCCACATGAGAGAACGAGTAGTTTGACGGGTGACCAGTCTCACGAAATGGTTTCTACCAACAACCTTGTGGCCAACATGATCCAGTCTATGAATCCTCTCCAGGTGGGAGACGCCGATCAAGTGAACAACTTGACCGAGCTCTATCACTTGGTGGCTTTCGTCGTCACAGGAGATGCGGGGCCAGCCGTTTCACTGCCTACTGATATCACAGTCGATGTCCTAGCGAAGACAGTCGTAGACAACGAGTTCGGGGATTCTATCCGACCAACTTTGCTTGCTGTAAGTGACGACTGGCTGAGCATTCCTGCAGGGAATTCGCCGGTTGCTGTTGAAGCTCTTGCTTGCTCTGCTGAAGACGAGGTAGGCGCTAACAGGGAAGACCATACCTTAGAATTTCGCGACACGTGGAGCGCATGATGGCAGTTCTGGAAACGGTTAAGGCGTTCTATCGGGGCGCTCGTCCTCCTTATGCCAAGCAGGCAGGGCCAATCAACCTGACCAGCCAGTCCCGAACTTTCGAGCTATCCGAGCCAATGACGGCATCTATAGAGGTTGCTATCGAGGACATCGAGCCTGAGTGGATTCGGGCTGGAAGCTGTTGGAGCATAGAATCTGAATTTGGCGAGCCTATCTGGGCGGGGTTTTCGGAAGAAGAAGAGTGGGAGATGGACGCAGATTCCATCTCCATTCCGTTGGTCGGGCCGCTGCGCGGGCTTTTGGAGGTAGAGGTTGACCCTTCTATTCCAACAAGAGGAGCGGCAGGATTCATCGTTCGGGGTCTAATAGAAGCAGCGCAGGCGATAGCGACGATGGAACTGAAAGTTGGCAATGTGGATCCAGGGCCAGTGGTGGATATGACATTGGGGGAGACGGTTGCAGATGCCATCATAAGCATTCGAGAGAACACCAATCTCTACTTCAAAGAACGGGCGGAAGAGACCTCACGGGGCTTAGAGTTCTTCATAGACTTTGGGAATATTCGGAACCAAACCAACATCCTTCTGACTCGAGCGGAGATCATTGCCGGCATCTTCACAAGAGAGCGGTATGCAGGGTCTCTAACTTTTCTAGGGCCAGCGGCATCCTTTGAGAATCGAACCATCTCCACGGTTGTCGCTCATAGGTTCGGGCCATGGGCAGTCCCCTCACCAGGGCCAGGCAGGCCGATAGCTAGGCCGATAGAAGGTATACTCCTGCCCGCTCCTGGACGAAGCTCGGGCAGACCTGTTGACATCATCGCCGAAGCTGACATTGGGCCTGCCGCCATTATTCATAGGGTCGTAATCGATGACCGGATAGTGGACACTGAGATCGCCGCGAATAGGCGATACTTCGACAACCTAAAAGGGGTCAACGAGATTCTGGTCGCGCTGGATGCGACTACTTCTAGCGGGCAGGCTCCTATGTTGGGGGATTTGGTGGGGCTGAGGGTTCACAGTTGGGCTAGTTCGTTCGCGGTGGATGTAGCCGAGGCTCATGTTCATGCAATAGAACCGCACGAAGAAGACGGCAGCAGGGACTTAGTCCTAGCAATACATCCCAATGGTTAAGGATCAAGTGGCGATCTGTTGGGTAATCATAGAGTTCCTTGTAAAAGCGTTCGGCTTGGGGTTAGGATCTATATTGGACATCATGGCATGGGTACGGGTGTGCTCTCCGATAATTTTTGGGGGATAGGTTCTTGGCTAACAAGACGAGGGCACTTCGTAGACTCAAAGAGTGGAAGGAGCGGCGGAAGCTGCGCTCGCTGCAGAAGGGAATCCGCCGGAACGTGTTCAATCTAGCTAGAAGGAGAGAGTAGTTGATAACACATGCGTGCGGTCGATGTGGGGGCGCAGGCTACAGAGAGGACGATGAATTGAAGTGCCTGCAATGTGGGGCGACGTTGGATTATGTCCCGCCAGCGATCCTAGATACGGTGAAGATGCAGAGGGGGATTACGGGGAGAGGGCGCAGGAAAGGTGTTCCCTCCTACGCTAATCTGGAGATCTGAACCGTCCGCCAACGGCTCGCATCACCTCGTTCGCTTACATCGTCGGCATGTTGCCTGAAGAAAGTTGTCAGTTGCTCTTTCCAGAGCCACTTCAATTCCACAGGCAGTGTCTACACCAGAGCCTGGATGTGGCTCTGGCTGCCATCGACGAAGCCAGTAATAGTGGACGACCTGCCTTTTCATCCTAGACCTACCTTCAGCAAGTCCCAGGCTTGCTGCTTCAAGTTTCGGCCGGAGCCGAAGAGAAGGCTGTTGGTGCGCTTGCTGTCCCAGCCTTTGACGTAGTCCGTGTATTCCGCCACGCCATTGAATAGTGTCCACCGGCTGCCTGCGATCTCGCCATCTTCGTTGCCCACGCCTGTTGCCGCCATCGTTGTGACGAGCTCACGCTTGGCGAAGATGTGCGGCTGGAAGGTCGCAGGGTGCAGCGTCTGGTACTGATCCATATCCGGTTCCGGAAGAAGGAGCAGTTCGTCCTGAGCGGGT
>SDBT01007649.1_pt1 | contig 17752 bp, 19 predicted proteins | sample 2277101 | NCBI WGS metagenome assembly SDBT01 (sample SAMN10404973, study PRJNA504765) | marine sediment metagenome | isolation source: marine sediment core GS10_PC15, 103 cmbsf | place: Arctic Ocean: Southern Knipovich Ridge | collected 2010 | reverse complement strand
CAATCCACCAGGTCATTGAAAGGGCACTAATGAGAGCGAAAAATGCCAATGTAGTGACAAATTCAAAATCGAGTCCTTATTTTACAAGGACTTACGAGCGCAACTGACAAACATGTGCTAGGTTCTTCACATACGCATCCTGCACTATTTGCTCAGGATCGTCGACAATCTGCCCCACGCAACCACAAAGGTCATTCCTCCATCGACGGTAGTTCTCTCCTATTTCTTCATCTTGCGATTTATTTACTGCTACTCCTCCGGACATAACGCTCTCCTTTTTCGTTTTCTTGATTCCAGGCATCCTGCCCCTAATGTTCTCGGACCTCCTATTTATATAAGACGGATGAAGGATAGGGAATGTCACATAATTTCTTGAATTTTATCATTTTTTTTGAAAAAGAACTAAAAACTGGGAATGATGAAATCCAAGATGACATGTGAAAAACCTGCTCTAAATAACATTTCATGAAGATCGTGCCATCATTAGGCGACTTTTCGTCTGCGTTTGGCTGCGGCCGACCGATTTAGTCTCGCAAGATAGCGACGAATCTCTCGCATTAACTCATCCATATTCCGGCACCTGTGATTACGTGTTACATTGGCATGTAATTCTCGCCAAACACACCGCTCGATCTTGTTATCATCAGGATAGTATGGCGGCAGGAAATGAAGCACGATCCTGCCGTTAAACTTCTCAACAGCTTTTTGAGTGATCTTGCTGGAATGAATAATGTAGTTGTCCAGGATAATGTGAATTACCTTCTTGTCCACATAGTGCCGATATGCATTTGTTCCTAAACTCAGCGTCCTGAGCATCTCTTTTTCAGCCGATCTCCAATCAATTCTTTGCATTCTTTCATGGTGCACAAGTGTTTTCATCATACCTTTATGAACGAGGTCGAATTTCCTAATTTTCGTTACACAGGATTTTTTGTGTGATTTTTCATCTCCGAGTTTGTCCTAAGATATAGTCAGGGGCGGATTTAGATCAGCTGTCGAACGAAATTAGGATTAGGATATTAAGTGGAGGATAAGACAATGAAATCATCTGCGAATAAACAAGTTGATAAGGTTCCTGAAATGCTGTTGAAATGGGCTCGGTCTGAAGCAAGAAGGCGGATATCGTCAAATTACAGAAAACGCTGGGTTCCTCGAAGGTACTTTCATTATGCCGATCTTTGGCTAACCTAACCGAAGATGTTGAGGAAAATCGTGACGCTGAATTAGAGTCTATCATCATTGTCATCATCAGTTTCTCTCGGATTATGCAAAAAAGTATGCGATACAAGCTTATGTCATACTGGATGGTAGCATAGTTTTTCTGGGGGGGGGGGGAATTCACTGATGGATTATTACCCCGTTTGATCTTGCTCAAAGCTCTTTCTGAAGAGCTGCAATCGTAAACAAAATGATCTCGAGAAGGGAGACCGTTTGTCCAAGTTGCAGCCAAAGAACAATCCTGGCAAAAATAGTCATATTAAGACAACTAAACCTGCCATCAAAGATGCTGAAAGATCTTCGAGAGCTAAAGGATTTGTTTTTACTACGCTTGGCAAAATCAAAGCTAGCTTTGCACGTGTTAGACAACGGTTTTGCTTTGGATTTGAAATTCATATTAATTAGCCCGAAGCTTCGTAATCTATGTATCTCCGGCAAGGAGAAAATAATGAATGCCATAAAAAAAAAGAACATATCAAAATTGAAGCATCTTTTATTTAAAGGTACTGTGATTGTTTCAAATTATCTACAAGAAATAAGATGTTCTTTGTCTCAGGCTGGATACCTCTCTAATTAAGGTTGGTACATAATTCGGGGTCAGGTCCAAAGTCCAAAGGAATTTGTCTATTGAATGAAACTGTTGAAATACTAAATGATACGGAGGAGGCACCTGAGATTACCATTGATTATGACAACAGTTACATTCAGACAATGTGTGGTTTTGATGTGGATTGTATTAAAGGAACCAATTTTCGCAGGCAAAAATCATTATAGGAGAAAGGAAAATAATGAATACTTTTAGTAAAAATTTTGAGCAGTACATAACGATGTATGCCGATGACCTCCAGTACATCGCCGGGGAGGCCTATGGCTGGGGCGACAAGGAAACAAGTGGTCTTGTTTACGGTCTTTTCACTCAGGCCCGCCGAATTATGCTCAGCTTGGCAGGTCCAGGCGGTCTTGTCACATCTAATCAGGCGGCTCGCTGTTCTATGGACCCTGACTATACGACATGGTTGAACGAGTATATGCTGGATAATTATGGGCAGGCCTGCTTCGGTAACTGGCACAGTCACGGTGACATTCAAATGGACCACTCAAGCGGAGGTGATGTGAACCAGGTCCGGCGTCTTGCCGGAAGAGAAAACCTCGAAACTATGGTTCAACTTGTACTTACACGTCAGAAAGCGACAAATTTGAATCAGAAGCTAATCGGATTTAGTAACATAAAAGAGAAACTTTTGGATGGTGCCAGATTAACAGCTGCAGAACCTAGCACTAAAAAAGAAAGATACCCAGGAAACCAGGAAAACCACTCGAAGATGAGAGTGAATGCCTTTTGGTACCCCCAGGCAGCAAACGGCTCGCATCATCGTTGTCGGATCAAAGTCTTGCCTGCTCCAAATCCTTTCCGCAAAGCATTGGCCGATACGGGTATTCTGGATATACCCGGCAAGCCTCGCTTTGAGGAATTTCCTTTCGAGAGAATAATCTATGATGAAGTAAGGGCCATCCCAGGAACGGCCACAGAACGGTATATCCCGTACATTTTGGCCAAACAGCTCAACGAGCTTTCCGACGAGATTAGTCGGCAAGCCGAAGTCTGTATTTATAATGAAGGTCAAATAGTGTTGTCACTGCCTTTGTCGAACAATAATCGTCTCAGTGTCACATATGCAGCAAAAATATCTCCACCCAGGATATGTTCTGTAAGTGTTTTTTTCCAGGACACGAAAACAGTCATTGACCTTACAAATGATGTATTAGTGGATGATGGTCATACATCGCTGAGTCTTATTCACAGACGTGTTGAGGACAAAGTCAGAGCAAGCAGAATAAAACGGATTACTGCTCTTATTGGCGGGCGCCGGTATTTTGCGTCAAAGTTCCACAAGAACAAGGAAATTCAATGAGTAAGTTATATACAGAATAAATGGAAAGTTAAAGTATCGCTTCATTTTCAATAGGAGTTCAAGATGTGGGAAAAACTGAAACGGATATGGTCGCAGTCCCCGGGAATAAGTTCGCGGTCTACGAGGGCGTCATCACAGACTCAGAGAACGCAGGCTCAAACACAGCAAACCAAGCCGAAGACGCAAGAGGCACGGACAGAAAAACAAAAAATTCGCCTGGCCATAGAGAACGAGATTCTAAAACGGAAAGCGTCCCGGTTTTGTTTCTTTAAACACAAGCAACCGGCAGAGACATATGTTGTCGGCTGGATAAAAACTTCCGATGGATACAGGTATGAACTGAAGGTTTTACTCGGTCCCAAATTCCCGGACCAAATGCCACGTCTCTTTGTAGTCTCACCTCATAAGGCGCCCAAATACGGTGGTGGATTCATCAATAACGCGGGGCTTTCCCATAAATTTCATACTCGTGGAAAGGGGCCCAATGGCTGCGTAGAAATTTGCCACTGCAAAGAATCATCATGGGACCCCTCAAGAAATATATTAAGTGTGTTGATCAAAGGCGTAATCTGGTGTGAGGCCCATCGCAAATACGTGAAGACAGGGGAGACTATAGCCCATTTTTGCGATGAGCTAAAGGACCAGGTACCTGATCTTAACAATTACTAAACCCATTAAGAAAGGAAGGTGTATTATGTCTGAATTAGACAGAGTGGAGCAGATTCGCAGGGATGCTCGTGCGGGAGATGAACTGATGTTTAATGTCACAGACAGATCAATTGGTTCATCATCATCAAGTTCTGATCCTGACAGTGCAGTTCGGATCACAAAGCCGGATGCCGATCTCTTTTTAGCAACTTGAGGTAATAGAGATGATAGTTATTTCCGGTGAACTGATACGAAGAACGCTGAACCTGGCGGGGCCCAGCCCCGTCAGGTTTACAGCAAGACAAACAGAAGGCGTTTATTCACTGCTGATGGACGTAGATCGCTACTGCCCGAATGTACCGGGTACCGTATTTATTTCCAGAAGAAGTATTAAGCGCATCAAGGTCACTGACATCGGCCAGCAATCGGACCGTGTGAGGGTACTCATCAAAAAGAAGGCCTTAGCATCCAATAACAAGAACAATGTTCGTGGATATGTTCTGGGAAAAGACGGCTGGGTCAGGGACGAGGTGATGATCGTGCCTGTCAAAGAGCAGTTGTATTCCAGGATAGATGGTCTGATCGAAACCGACAAACTGGCAGGCAAGAAAGTCTTGGTAGCAGGTCATGGTTCCGGTGGGGCTCCGATAGATGTAGGTCTTGTTCAAAGTGGCCTCGGAAATATTATTATGGTTGATCATGACCGACTGGAAGTAGCCAATATTATGAGGCATGTGTTGGGTTTATCTGATGTTGGAAGGTTCAAAACGCTGGCAATGGCAGACTACCTCCGCAAAAAAAATCTCTTCCTTAATACGACAACTGCAGAGATAGAAATCGACTGGGACAATATCGAATTTCTGCGTGGCCTGGTCAAAGAGGCAGACCTTGTGATATGTGCCACAGGTGATCAGATAAGCAAAAGGATTTTAAATATACTGTGCTTGCAGGAAAACAAAGTCCTCATCATTGCCGGTGCATATCGAAGGGCTTACGGGGGTAGCGTCCTCCGCGTGACACCGGGAGAGTCGCTTTGCTATCAGTGCTTACTCCAATGGTTTGAGAATTCCGAGGATGAAGAGATTTCCAATCCGGAGCAGGCGCAGGGACTGGTCTATACGGATCGACCGGTGCCGGTCGAACCGGGCTTAGCTAGCGATATACAGCCGATATCAAACCTTGTCATTAAATTGAGCATCCAGACACTTTTAAAAGGGACAGAGACCACTCTACAGTCTCTTGACGACGATTTAGCAATGCCTCTTTTCCTCTGGTATAACCGTCGCGAAAAAGACACACCAGCTGAAAAATTTAAACCTCTGGGAGCACATATCAATGGTATGCACGTCCTTGGATGGTATGGAGTCAGGATTCCTCGACATCCAGGATGTGTCGAGTGTGGAGATTTTACTGTTGAGATTAGTAAGGAGTATGACATCACGGAAGCTGAAAAGGATGAGAAACTTTTTGAGGGTGACCATGATGAAGAGTAAAGCGAATTTAAACAATCAAATACAGACATATCGTATCAGGGGGATACCTGACTGGTCATGCTGGCAAAGTCAAATCATAGCAGGCGGTGATGCCTGCTCTGCGATATTTTCCGGCTGGGAAAGCTTTACACGGCAAATTTCACACATGGAACCAGGGTCAGTATCGGCGGAGTGTCTTTTCGTATTTAATCCCAAATGCAAAGGCCGTGACATGCAATCGAGACTGCAATTGTATTTGCGGGTCCAGACATTCAATGAATCGACGGCCAGGGCCATGAGCATGCTCATCGAAAGAGGCCAAATCAGTCGCTTCTATAAGCTTGAGAAAATCGATGAACCACTGGATTTGCCGTCAATGTCTGCCATCTGTGATATTATCCGGCGACAGGATTTATTTGAGCCACAGCACAGTTGTGAGCTAAACCCCAGGATTCCCCATCGATACCGCAAGATACATCAGTTTACGGCGAACGAAGAGAATGACTTTCGGACACTGGACAGCGTTCTGGACAAGGTCGACGAAACTGTGGTGATAAGTGTGTGTATTGCACCGGCTGACATCTCATCCGAAATGCATGCGATAACTTCTCTTATGGAAAGATACTACTCGATTAATCACGGTAAGGCTTTTGATGACCAGGGCTATCCGGGGATGGACTATACAGGTGATGATGACTATAAACATCTCAGTCATCTCTGCAAAGTAGAGCCGCTCAAGCGTAAAGACCTGATAGCAGATGATGCCTTGCATTGTCTGAAACCAATTCATGAATCCATGTGCGATCAGCCCCATTTATCTCACAGTATTCGCATTACGGCTGAAACAGAGGCAACGGCACGGGGCATAGGAGGTGTGTTTGCAGAAGCTGCTTTTAAGAAAGGTAAATACCGTCTTATTGTTAGTAAAAAAGGACAAACATTATTTGATGAGACTTCCAAAAGCGACGGGCAGAGTGACATTACACCGGTACCTGTTTACAGGTATCTTCCATATGAAAAAGACGGCCAAGACTATAAGCAGTTGAACCGTCTTGTGCAATTAGCCACTGTAGATGAACTCAAGGGTGCATTCAGGTTGCCTGTGGCTTCGGCTTCCAGCCCGGTATTATGTTTAAGGAAAAGCACTGACCCTGTATATGAAGATCCAAAGGGTCGGATTGTTTTCGGTTTCGACGAGCAGGGCATTGAAGGCAACAGCAATCCGATTTCAGTGAGCGCCAGTTGCGATGAATTGTGTAAACATGTCGGCATTTTTGCCGCCAGTGGCTCTGGCAAAACAACAATGATCATTGATCTTATGCTTCAGCTTCATGAGATGGGTATTCCTTTTATAGTATTTGAAACTTCCAAGACGGAACTTCGAGTCATAAAAAAATTCACAAGGCACAAAAACCCACGCCTCAGCAAACTGGCAAAAGACCTACACGTTTTCACGTTGGGAAATGAGAAGTGTTTACCCTTGAGATTCAATCCATTAGCGGTACCGCCAGGAATAGATCTAAAGGCTCACATAGCAAGGCAAAAGGAGCTTTTTTCGGCCTTCATGCCAACATTTGCGGCCCTGCCGGGGATATTGAGCGAGGCTATGGAGTTGTGCTACGAAAATTATCCAGACCCTGATCGCCCGCCTGTGATCTCCGACTTGTATACTGCCTCTCTGAAAGTCTTATCCGAGAAGAGCTATTCTGATGAGGTCAGTTCCAATATCAGGGGTGCATTGGACGTGCGTCTGCACGAATTGACTCGCTTGATCGTAGGAGATGTGTTTAAGTGTCGCAAAAGCATACCCAGCATTCCGTATCTTATGTCATCAAATTCAGTTGTTGAAATGGATCGGCTTCCACAAGAACAAAAATGCCAGGGTACTCTTTCCATTTTGGACTCTATCTTGGAACATGCACAGTCTCTGCCCGCAGCAGATGGCTTGCGAGGGGTGGTGATACTTGAGGAAGCACATAATGTCTTTAGACATACCGGTGAGGCCAGGCCATCAGAGGAAGCCCCTGACCCCATGGCTTACGTGGCGGCCCGATTGGAACAAGCATTAGTAGAATGTCGTGCGCGGGGGATAGCAATAGTTGTAGTTGACCAGCACCCTTCCAAATTGCACCCGTCCGCGATTATGGGCACAGGTATAAAGATTGCCGGCCGGGAAATTCACGGTGATGACCGCGACGTACTTGCCGTCAGTATGCTTCTGCCGGAATTTCAGGCTGAGGATCTTGCCCGCCTAAAACCCGGTGAGGTCTACTTTTTCAAGGAAGGCTTCTACCGGCCGATTCGAATCAAGATGGAAAACCTTCACGAACAGTTAGACTTGAAGAATTTTCCAACTGACGAGGAGTTGCTTGAGATCATTAAAAACGAAAAGTGGTTCCAGGAAATGGCAGTAGTGCGGATAAATACGGAGATGGACCAACTGACCGAGCATATGAATCGTTTCGAGGCTAAAAGAGTAACGATTATGAAACGTACAATAGAGCTGCAGAAATGTTACAAATACATACGTGCCCGCCCCGGCTGTCAGCAAAACAAAAAACGCTTGGTCGCGGTGATAAATGATGCCCGCAAATTACACACGGCATTGCGGTCATCATACAAGGCATTCAAAAGAGGTCCCTTCAAAATGTATTCACCTGACCTGGAGAACCTTAATGTTAATGATGATGGTATTAAGGCCCGTGCTGCTGATCTAAGTAACAGATTTGAGTCTGTAGTCAAAACAGGCACCGAATCTGTCCTGGATAGAATTGAAAAGCTTATTCATAACTGCAAAACACTAATGAGAAAGGAAGGATAATTATGCGAAAGATAACTGACAAACCGACCCGTGGAGAAGTAACTGAGACCGTAGATAAACATGGCGAAAAACTTGAAGAGAAGACTGATGACCTTGACGTGATTGCTACAGACACCGAGACGGTGCGTGACACATTGGATGCTCTGGAACCAGGCAGCGGCACCATGGAAGGTGTCGATGAAGTAGTTCGGTCAATAACTGATGCGGAAGATGTCACCGTAGAAATCTTCCAAGAGGAAGATGAGAATCTGGAGCAGCGACAGACCGAATCACAGGATTACCAAACAGACCTTGAAGGCCACGAGGAGGCCTCTGAATCTGACCGTAACAAGATTGTTGATGCAGCTAGCCAAATTGAAACTAAGCAGACTGTTGAAGAATTAGAAAAAGCGGAAGCCGCGACATCAGAGGACATTGATTTTTTACAAAATGAGATCGATAAGGCAGAAGAAGCAAGAGGAGAAAGTGAAAATCTTCAATCCCGGCATCGTGACCGTGTACACGGTGGAAGGAGGTAAGAGATTATGATAGTTGAGATGGATTCACGAGATGAAGATGGTTTGGATCATGGCCCTGGCAATGACCGTGACGTTGATATTAACAATGACTTCTGTCCGGAGCCAGGCCTTGGGAATGGTTTTGATACCGGCTTTATTTCTGATTTTGAGTATGTGCCCAGGGGATCCGAATTGAGGGTAGAACTGTCACGCATTTTATCGCTGGTAAGTGAACTGGAGAGCCTGAATTACCTGTCAGATCCAAAAAATGATGATTATGCAAGGCAAAGGAGGGCCGAGTTGCAGTCAAAACTTTCCTCTGAACTTAACAAACTGCAGCGATACAAGGTAAAGCTCGACAGGGAGGTTGTGCGATGTGAAAAAAATCTGGATCGTATCCGCACGGACTCAGAGAAGCTTAACCTTGATGAAACCAGGGAATACTATTACCAGGCGGAAAGCCTTCAGCTGAAACAGTACCGCAAGGCTGTCTCGGACTGTGATGCAGTCTCATGGGCGATATCAAGAGTTCAGGCGGCCTTAAGAACATCGCGGGGCGGGGGCTTTGGTGTCGGTCCGGATCTGCCAGGCTCATCGTTGCCCGGATATCAGAATGGTTCCGGCCGGTTGGGTAATGAAGTTGATGGACTATTAGATTTCGGACCATTGGGTGGACAGAGATAAAGATTACTGAAAGGTATTCAAATGAATGAGATTAACCAATTACAGCAGAATATTATATTAGGCACAGATGGCGATAGGCCCGGTCTGACAGTTTACGATACCGGTTCAGGCACGCTGAGAAGAATCCTGTCTTTACCGGCCCAACAGGGTGTATATGCGGTTGATGTATCGGCTGATGGCAGGAATATTGTCGCAGGCACCGACAATGGTGAGATTTACAGATTAACACACCAACCAGACGACGGATTCTGTTGTTACCATACAGAGCGGTTAACCAGTCGTGTGGCAGTGCCTATACTGTCGGTATGTTTTGTAAGTAACCGCAGAGTCGCGGCCAGTGACACTGCAGGCCGATGTCTTTTGTGGCAGCAGGGGAAAACACAGCCTAAATTGCTGCCCACCGAAAAACGGGTAGTCTGGTCATTGTCTCGCCTGGACGAGGATTGTCTTGCCGGTCTGTGCACCTGTGGCCGGCTGCTTATCTGGGACTGTGCCGAAGGTGATATTATCAAGACAGTGGAAGTACCGGGCCCTCCGGAAGAATTCTCCGTCCTGATCAAACCTGTTTACTGGCACACAGCCGGTCGATGGGTATGGCCCGGCAGCGGTGGTGTTATTGTTTTTTACGACCGGCTGCGTAACGAAGTACGCAGTATCTTGGCACATACAACTGATGTCTATACTATTGTGGTCTGCGGTGACCAGCTGCTTACTATCGGAATAGATGGTGCGGTCCAGCGTTGGTGTGCGGATACTGACGAGCCTGTAGGCAGCTACCAGGGGCCTTTGGGGATAATTGAGGCTGCCGTTTGGGCCAACAACGGGCAGCCTCAAATGCTGTTGATAAACGATGAAGGCAAGGCGAGTGTATATTCATGGGCCGACAGCCGGCTCAATTTTGTAAAGAATCTGCCTGGTGACAGTTATCGTGTCGCACATGGCCCGGATATGCAAAGAATTAAATCCACGATGCAACATCAAAAAGCCACACATGCCAGAGAAATTTGCACCCGTATAAGAGAGGCAATGGTACGGCGGGAACCGGGCGATCTCGACGGGCTCCACCGGCAGCTTGTTCAATCAGGATATGAGCATGTTTCTTTGGCCCTGCGGGCAGAAGAGTACAGTATCAATAATGACATTGTCTCAGGGCTGCAATGTTCTATGAAGCTGATGGAGCTTATCCCCGGGGAAGATAAAAGGTCAAGTGCTTCAGGACTTCGGTATGCAGGATTGCTCGAGAACGTCTGGCAGCCCAAAAAGGCCTGTTCGATATACGAACAGCTTGCCCGGATGCATCCGGACAGCAATGGTTATGCGGAAGCTATGTGCAGGGTTTCAAGGCAGGCCGATATCATCGAAGAGGGCAACTATGTCATCGGGCCGGATATCCCGCTTGTATCACTTGTAAAATCCGCCACTTTGCTAAACGAGCCTTTCACCGGCAGGTATGTGGTCAAAACTATAGCAGAGCCGATTAACTGCAATGTAATTGTTTCTGCCGATGAATTTATCAAAAAGCACAAGCAGCTTTGTAAAGAGTCTAAGACGCTGCGGGCAGAGCGGGCAGACCTCTGGTGGATCTCGAAAAACAGGACAGAACAGGTAACCACCATTATCCTTGGAAGTGATGGCTCAGAGCTTTTCAATCGTCTTGAGCTGACAATAAAGTTTCTTGATACCCTGCAAACGGTGCTGGTGCCGGTGGTTGTGTTCAATGCCGGACCAAAAACAAATGAAGTGTCGTCTTTAGGGCAGCACAATCAAGAGGTACTAAAGGAATTACAGCATATTCTGGCGGATACCCATTTATTGAATGGGTGGCTGAAAATTGTTTATGGTGAGGCCATGGGTATTATCCGCCAGATGATTACCAGGGCCATGGCAGAGAAGAATCAATAGTCAGGAGGTAAATGAAAATGACAGAACACTACTGTAAACATTGCAAACGAAAAGTTGAGCTGACCGAAGAAGGTAGATGCCTTGAATGCGGAACACCGTTGAATAATACCGGTCATTCGGACAGGTACTGTCTTTCCCGGCCGCCAGAAGGCTTATCTTTGACGGTAAATCTCGAATCGCAGCAGAAGCTGTTTAATGACAGGTATACCATAATAAAGTTAATAGGCAAAGGCAGCTGCAAGGTTTATCTGGCCGAAGATGGCCAACGGTCAGGGCCGGTGGCGCTGAAGGTAATACCTCTTGTTTTTGAGGACCTGGCAATTCAGCTTAAACGCCGATTCGAATCATGGCATAAGGTCTCCGATTACACTCATGTAAACCGTCTTTATGATGTTCATATCATCCCGTACGAAGGCGTTGTTTTGCTGCTGGTTTCAACCGAGTATGCAGACGGTGGTACGTTTCGACAGTGGCTGATACAAAACAAGGACAATGCCTGTAAACGTCAGACTGAAGGTCGGTTCTATCTTAAGCAGGCATTTCGTGGAGTAGAGGCCCTTCATTCTGCAGATCTTGTGCACGGGAACCTCAAGCCGGGAAACCTGGGATTTGTGGATGGAGTTCTGAAGGTCATGGACATGGGACTTTCAAGGCACATGCGGGACGTTCAAAGGAACGGTTACAGCAATCAGCAGCCCGGCCCGGAAATTTCACCAGGGAGGTATGAGTATGTGAGTCCTGAACAGTTTATGGCTGCCCGTTCGGGTGATATCGACTTCAGGTCAGATATTTATGCACTGGGTGTGATCCTTTTTGAGACATGTGACCCGCAGGCCAGGCCTCCCTACGAAGGCGCGTACTGGCAGCTTCGCCAGCGACACTTAAATGTCCCTGCCCCTGTACTCAAGGACACAGGAGCTAATGTAGCCCGCGTTGCCGCCAGGTGTCTGCAAAAGGACCCGGAGGCCAGGTACGAAACGATTTCGCAATTAATTGATGACCTGGAAGGCAGCTGCAATACAGAAGCCTCTCAGGCTTCGCAGGCCGGTACCCTGAAGTCAACCGAGGCGGTCCAGGAGTTGTGGGGCAAGGCCTGTGAATTTATAGATGATGGTAATCTAAATGAAGCCGGTAAGTTATGTGACCGGATTTTGAGTATCTTTGGTGATTATAGCCAGGCAAGGGCTATGCGTGAGGAAATAGACAGCAGATTCGAGCAGGCAAGACAATTTTATGAGACTATCAAGAAAGAGATAGGCAATCAGCCCCTTCAGCGGTTGTTGACGCTGCTTGACGAAGCAGTTGGGATATACCCAGAGCATCCGGATGGGGCTCTGATCCAGAACCAGCTGCAATCGATAACTGGTGAATACAAGAATGCTATGCATGAAGGTATTGAGGCCATTGGTAAGGGTCACTGGCAGGAGGCACTGCGAAATTTCAAGAGGGCTCGTGAGCTGAATCCGGGTTTACCTCGCATTACGGAGCTTATTGATTTTGTAAGCAATGTTAGTCAGCAGATTGGGACAGCCAAGACTAAGGTTGATGCTGCAATACAACGACATGATTGGAACAATGCCAGGTCCCAGGCCTGTGCTATTGACCAATATGTCGAGAGCATCAAAGAGATGGCAATTAGCCTGCGTTATCAGGAGTAAAGGACAACGAAAATGAAGACAGAAATTAAACCTTCAACATCGATTGGACTAAAGGGTCGAATCGGCTATGGAAAACTGACGTTACAGCAGCTGCTAGAACAGATAGTGCAAAACCGCGATAAGCAGGCTATGACGGAACTGCAGAACAACCGCAAGTTAGGCCATCGTAAATCTAAATATCGGCTGGCCGAGTATATTGAGATGCTGAAATCCAGTAAAATGGCATGGGAGTGGTGCGGTCATGATGTCATGGTTTTGGAAGATGCTTATAATTTGTGTATTGACAAAATTTCTAATCTTCCGGCACAGACTGAAGATGATGAACAACCGAAAGCCCAGGGGTCCGACTGCCGCCTGTATTTTTCAGCCTTTAGTAAATACATAACTGACCTGTTTGAAGAAAAACCGCCGGCCAATGCCCTCGAAGCAGAAATAATTGCTGGTCAGATATTGCTAAGATTTATAAAGAGAATATTTCGCTTTTGCTGTCTGGAGGCCAGGCGAAGAAACTACCCTTTTGCAAGACGTTATTGCTGGCCCTTTCCCGAAGCTAACATTGACCTGTATGTATGGTTACCCTTTGAAATACCAAGACAAAAATGCAGAGAATGGCTGGAGGCTAATATCGGCGAGGTAGACCCGCGGAGGCACGGTGAGAAGGCCAGGGTGCAGGCTATAATAGATAAACTCCTTTCAAAGAGGAAAATCTTCTTTCTAAGCGAACTATACGAAGTTGAAGAAAAACTACCGCCAGGTCCCGACCCTTTGGCCTCAATGATAGAAGATAACATATCTGTAGAGGGGCTGGCATCGGCAGTAGCCGATGAAAAAACTGAAAACATAGAAAAACAAAGACGAAAAATTCAGTTGTTGGGCAAAGAAAAGTTAAAGAAATTAATACACACGATCTTCAATGCCCTGGCATGTGGGGAATATATTGAATACAGGATTGCTGCAAGTTATGGATTAAGCTCTGCAACATTCAGTCGATTCGCCGGCGCTCATTGGGAACAAAACTGTGACGAGGTGAATTTGGTACCACCAGATTTGTGGGTCAATGTTTCGCACACACTCATAGGTCACTCAAAGTTTATTATGGCAGCAAAAAAAGCGGGTGTCTTGAAGCGTGTGCGTGAAATGTTGAAAACAGACCAAATAAGGGAGGATTCAAGATGAGTGACAATCTATTATATTTTATTTCAATCATCGCAAGGGCATTGCAATCGCCTGACGTTGAAAGAGCTCTAAGGGATGCTTTTCATGAAATCAAAAAGAAGGGTAAAGAAGAACGATATACCGAGGGTTTTAGGAACTTCGAGCTTTTTATGGATACGGTCTGTTCCCGTCATGAAGCTGTGACTAACGATTATATTCGCGAGCTGATTGCCGAACTTGCCACAGGGACATTTGAAGGCACCGAGCAGGAGAAAAAAGTATTAACAAATATAATCTGCACGCAGGTTTTTCCTGAAATTGCAGTTCTAAGTGAAAAGGGCCCGGCGAGATATGTATCCTTTCCAAAAGGACCGGGTTGTCAACATCTCGATAATATCTTGCCGGGTAAATACAAATTAGAGCTTACTAATAGCGGCTGGACTATCTGGAAGGGAAAGCTAACTGCCGAAGAACTCATTTTGCCTGAAGGTGAGAACCTGTCGTTAGCAGCCGGGGTCGGGGCACCCACCAAAAAGATAGACCTGTTGAATAACGGAGAAGTGATACTCCGCACATATGCGGGAATCGAGAGTGGTTGTGTTGAAATTGAATTAACCAGATAGGAAGTGATTTTACGTGGATGAAAGCAGACAAGTGGTTGGAAGAGCCAAGACAGTGCTTGTCTCCGGCATGGAAAGGGCTGTTATTTCGGACATCGTGGCTCACAGGACAGAACGACGGGCAGGGAAAAGAAGGCTGCATTTTCGCGGTACCGTTGAGTTCAAAGATTCTGTCAAGAGACACATAAGGGAGATGATACTGCCTATCGTAGATGGTATTGTAGATACGCTGGGACTGGCCAGAAAGAATTTTGAGTTATCTGCGGTCAATCTTGGGGCAGCCTCGGCCGTGGATGTTGGGCTGAATATATCAGGCTTTTCTGTGGATGTCCCTATCTTGGTCGCCATGCTATCTGCAGTCCTGCAGGTCTCCATTAGCAATGACTTTGTCAGTACCGGCCACATCGCTTCAGTCGAGGGTGACATACGTACTGTGAAGGGCATACCGGTCAAGGTGGAGGTCGCCATAAATGATAGTTCTATTAAGCACTTCTTATACGGTGACGTTGAAAAGGATAAATCATTAAAGGTGCTATCCCCGAACGAAATGAATCGCAGCATTAGTGCGATTATGGCAGCAAGGGACTCTGTTCGTACTGAGGCGGTTAGTGGAATAGAAGAGCTTATCAGGCTAGTCTTTACTGAGGAGAGTATTGTCATGGCAAGCCTGAAAGAAGGTTTTTTTGGTATCTCAATTAAACCGGAGCAATCCAATAATTCCATACAAAATGTGGTCAGTTTCCTCACTAACAACAACGAGAAAAGACTCTGCGACATATTGCAGCGTCACTTCATAAACAATAACTGTGGAAAAGGCAAAGAATTTCTGCGTGCCTATGCACAGTTCTTTATTAGACGACAGGAATATCCGGCCGGTTTTGGGGCCAGGCTTCTTCAATTGGTTCGTTCACTACCACCTGCGGCCAGGCCGAAAAAGATTTTCCCGCTGTTTGATGAAGATTTGTATATTGAACTTAGCAACCTTGCCGAAAAAAGTGATTATAGCGATAGGCTTACATTATCAGATGCGGTGTATGGCAGGAATATTACATCTAAGACAAATACCTGTCTGGTCAATCCCCCTCCAGAAATTAAGATGCCGGACGGCGATTATGATTGCATAGCATTTGATATGGTTGTCTCGCAGATAAAAGAGCGGGCCATTGCCGAACATGTGGGTATCCCCATAGATTCGGCCCGGGGTTCTTTCATCCTGGAATCGTCAATCGTTGAGACCTTCGAAGGTTTCGTCGATTCGATAGTCGCCTATTACATTCACATACAGCGTTATATCAGTTCCAGCCCGGACAAGGCCACAGATATGACTATGGCTCGTACGGAAGCGATTGCACTGCTGCAAAGAACCTTTCGTGATAAGGGAGGCGACCAGACGGCTTTTGCAATGGCCAGGGATGGAGTAAAAGGCGGCATTCGCACTATTTTAGACGCCCTGACCGAACAATACAAGGCCGAAAAAAGCCAGGCATATATTGAGCTGGTTTTCACCGATGCGATAGAAGCCCTGGGCTGGGATGAGCGGGTAAGGTGTATTCGGGGGTTAATCAAACGTGCGGGAGGCAGTCTTCCCAAAGAGATCAGAGACGAACCGCCGGAACGTTTTGCCAGAAATTACAAATCCCTACTCAGGATTTATGTGAAGTCTTTTGATAATGTTGAACAGTTATTACGAACCATGTAAGGAGGATAAGATTATGGCTACAATAAACAGTTTATTGGGATACTTGGATGAGCGAGCAATCGCAAGAAACGTCGCGATTCCACACGATGAAAAGCGAATGCAATATCATTTAAGTTCAAATACCGTTACAGATTGGGACCAGTTCAGGGACATCATCACTGGCTACTACAACTACCATTATACCGGTTGTGTGTCCAGAGGCGGCAGGTTGTCATCAGGTGAGGCATACGGACGGGCCACGGAGCTGCTGGAAAAGGAATATCGGAAAAAAGGTAGAGATATTGTATCGGCCTTTAACGATAGTCACGATGGTACGAATGGCGGCCTTCGTTCTGTTCTGGACATAATCTGTGAAGCGATAAAGGCTGAGAGCGTGGAGCGATATGTGCGGGATATGTTTGACCGTCACGTGGCACCCAATAGCTGGGACCAAAAGGTCGATATGATCCGCCAGTTCATAGCTTATGCTGGCCCTTACCTGTCTTCTTCAATCGTTGTCAGCCAACCCGAACGCTATGCCCAAAACTACAGTGAACTTATTAGGTCATATGTAGAGGGATTGCGGCAAACATCGTCAATGTTCAGGCGATTGTAAAAGGCCTGTCATGCAAACAGAACTCGATAAGCTGCTCAGTAGTATCAGCCCGGAAAAGGTTATCATACCGACCTTCAACCGGGCGAATAAGGCTATCGGTATCGTTCACCCAAGATCCGCCCTGATACAAAACTTAGACGAGTTCAAATACTGCATGGCAGAATTCCTGCGGTATATCGACCGCTATACTCTTAGGCTTCGCGGGTCTGTTGATGTATCGTCTGATTATTACTGGCTGCTCTGTGCTCGTGTGCTTCGCGAAGTGTACGGATCGAACGGTGATAAGGCTGCGTTTGAGATGGCCAGGACCGGCAACGATGGGGGTTTGAATTCGGTGATTCGATCGATCGCCATGCATGTTTCTGAAGGATATATCAAAATGGAAATCCAGGCCAAAGTTAACGCTTATTTAAAAAGTCTATCAAATGACCAGCAGCTTGCGGCATCTTCAGAGTACCTTGCCAAACACGGCCACCTGCTTCCATCGGAGATGACTGAAGCAAGTGCTGGTCGTATACGGGCCGAATTCAGGAAAGTGCTCGAAAAGCATCCCTGGCTGCTCTTGAAGATCCATGAAGTAGGACGATAACAAACATAAGTTTTTTTCGGAGGTTATAAAATGAGCTCTATAAACATAGCCGCACGAAGGCATACATTATTGTTCGCGGCAGTAGTTTTTTTGCTGATTGCAGGTTTTATCGATCCAGGACTGCTGCGTCATTTTTCCTGTCAGGCAGGGATTGTGATTGCGGCCTTCCTTGTTATTGCCGGCTTTTTAGCTGCAAAGGGTATTCGCAGGCTGGCGGATGTATTCTTTCGCGGCTCGGTCAGGCCCTGGTATGGCAGAGCCGGAGTAGTGGTCTTTTTGTG
>SDBT01007648.1_pt1 | contig 17752 bp, 15 predicted proteins | sample 2277101 | NCBI WGS metagenome assembly SDBT01 (sample SAMN10404973, study PRJNA504765) | marine sediment metagenome | isolation source: marine sediment core GS10_PC15, 103 cmbsf | place: Arctic Ocean: Southern Knipovich Ridge | collected 2010 | reverse complement strand
ATTTAGAATTGCAGTTGTTGGATATCCGTACTAGAAGGGAATTAGAACTAGAGGATATTCGCAGAAAGCAAATTGAAGATTTCCGTCAGTCTATTGGTGAGGCTTTTGATTCCATTGCTCAAGGTGGTATTGCTGGATTGCGAGACTTCCTGGACTCTCAACTTAGAGCAATTCAAAGGACAATTGCACAGAATCTTGGTGAAGAGTTATTTCGTGCAGGCCGAGATAAATTAAATACAGGAGGGTTGATACCTGGTCAGACTAAGACCAATGCTCAAGGCCAAAAAGAATTGACTGCATTAGGTCGTATTTTACGGGGCACACCCCTTGGCATTGACCCAGCCAAATTGGCTCAAGATAATAACACTAGTGCCACTGACCGAAACACAGATGCTCTGGATAGAGTCACAAAGGCATTGGAAGGGTCCATTGATGCAACTAATCAAGCCACTACTGGATCAATCCTTAACAACCTAGGTCCTCTTTTCAGTGGTAGTAGTGGACCTGGCGGGGTCATTTTCAATGCCAATCCTCCTGGTGGCAGTGGTGGCCGAAATAATCTTACTGGGAATCAGGAAATAGGTCTAGGCGTTGTTGGTGGTGCTCAAATTGCTGGAGGGTTCAAACAAATTGGGGCTCGTGGAGCAGCTAATGTTGCTAGTGGAGGATTAAAAATTGCATCACTTATTCCAGGACCTCAACAGCCATTTTTATTAGCAGCAAGTTTATTACTTGATACATTTTCTGGTGTGTTTGGCAGTGGTGGTCAAGGTGCCCTACAGAAGCGTGAAGAACTCATCCAAAGAGAATTAGAGGCCAGAAAGTTTGAACCTTTGACAGGATTGAATAGGGTCACAGATCTAGAGGGCAATGATGTTGTCAGAAATTTCAGAGGAGGATTCAGTACTCAGGCACCTATTGTAGTTAACATACGAGTTGATGCCATGGATTCCCAGTCTTTCCAGGATAGGGCACCCATGTTGGCTGAGACTATTCGTCAAAGTGTACTGTTAGGTCATCCATTGCGAGAGACCATTGGCAGTGTTGCAAAGGTAAATTAAATGGCTGGAGCATTCCCAACATTAAGAAATGGGCAAGCGGTTATGTATCCGTTACAGGATACCAGATCGTTTGGGTCAGGGGTGGTTCGGTTCCTTGATGATACTGAACAACGTTGGCGTTCTCGATTGATGCTGACTAGATTTATACTGGAATATAAAAATATCAATGGGTATGATCTAGCTGTGCTTACAACTTTTTTCAACTCCCAATTTGGAAAGTTTGATGCCACATGGTCCATTACCTTTGGAGGCGAGACATTCGATGATATGATGTTTGACCAGGATGAGATGCCTGCTGTTGAATCTATGGGGAACCATTTCAATGTCTCATTCCGCTGCCAGCAAATGATATCAGCTGACCCATCTATCCCAGCACTGGCGACTTACTTTCCACAAATCAGCGCGTCAGGAGTAATGACGCAGTTGCCTTATCCTGTTGAATCCGCATATCTCACAACGATGGTGGATTTGCCTACTGGCAGACGGTATGGATTCAAATGGCGTGCTGCACCGCTGAGGTTATTTGGTATCAATTACTCTGTCATCACGGATGCAGAAAAAGATGTGGTGAAAGATTTCTTTTATTCTGCAGAAGGCAAATTCCGCGGTTTCAAATTTGTAGACCCTAATGGGAACTTGGTCAACTTCTCAGATGACTTTAGTGATTCCAGTTGGATCAGGACTAGTGTAACTGTAGGAGCTTCAGCAACTGATCCTTTTGGAGGGAACTTGGCAACTACTCTTACAGGTGGAGTAGGTAATAGTTTCATGCGGACAATTGTACTTCCTGCTGGTGGAGCATCAGGTATGTTGTTAACTTTATCTGCTTGGATCAAATCCGCATCAGCCGGTCAGACTTTGAGAATTTTGTTCATTAATAGTGATACTAATGGGGATTTGGATAGTCTTGATGTAGATTTGCCGCAAGGGGTCTGGACGCGAGTCCATCACACGTTTACCTTGGCAAGTGCTGTGAATGTAGGTATCAGGTTTGGTGGTAACAGTTCTTGGGGAACGGTTTCTCATGACTTTTTTGCAGTGCAGTGTGTTAATACTCCAGGCCCAGGGCCTAGGCTTCTTACTCCTGGAGCAGATGGGCTGTTTAATCTGTGTCGTTTTGATACGGATGATTTTGCTAATCGTCTGAATCAAAATGGCATTAACGCAATGACAATACCGATTGCTCAGTTTGCTTAATAAGAGAACATTATGCCAAAGTTTAAGGTCATGGAATCTCCTGACGTGGCAAAGAATGCCGTTAAGACGCTTGAAGATACTTTGAAATTGGCTCGTGAGGGAGCAGTTCGGGAAGTTTTGATTTTTTACGTGGTTAAAGGCAGGAGTTTTTTGTCTCATACGCCTATCGAGAGTCGTTATGAAATATCTGGTAGACTTATGGAAATGGTGACTGAAGTTATGAAGGATGAGTAATAGAAAGGATAATCATGGCTGTTGGATCAATCATCACTGCAAAGGATTTAGAAGAAGGTTACCAGCCTTTGCTTCTGCTTGTGTTTACATTCAGGGATTCTGATGTATCGCCTACGATTTTGCGCGTTGCTACTCATGGACTGCGTGCTGCGGATGCTGGGTTTGTTCCGTCAGGTATTACAGGCTTCCCTCACAATGGGCAAGAATTTGTAGCTCGTGTACTTAATCAAGGCATCACTGCCACACAGGCTTTGGAACAAGGCATCGATATCACTCCTACCTTAACTGTATCATTGGCAGATGCAGATAAGACTATGTGGACGACATATGAGCGACCCATTGGTTTCAAGGGAGCAATACTCGATGCGTATTTTATATTTTGGAATGTAGGGGTTGATGATTTCTCTAGTGACTTTGGCTGTGTTTTCCATGGCATTTGTGGCCCAGGACAAATCAATGAGGATACCCTTGATGTTAGGGCAACATCTAAATTGAATATGAATCAAATCACCTTGCCTGGTACACAGGCCCAACAGCGTTGCCCTTGGATCTATACTAATACTGTTGGATTATCATTAGCAGAAGCCACAGTACGTCATCAAGCAGCAGCGGATGATCCATCGTCACCATTTAATCGTTGTGGTTATTCTCCTTTGGCTGTTGGGCCTAACGCTAGAGGCAATAAGGATGGCCCTACTAATCCGTTCACAACTTGCGATAGAACATTTGCTGCTTGTGTTGTTCGTCTTGGGGATAGTACCAACGTTTGGTCAAAGGGTGTGAATCCTGCCCCTATTGAACAGGATGAGAGTGGCAGGGATACAGGGCATTTTGGAGGATCTCAATGGGACCCGCCAAAAAGTTTCATCTCTAAAGGTTTTGGGCAGAGTGATTTTGAAGAGATTCTTACAAATTCCAATGAGCAGAAAATTGGGCAGCGTATCCCTTTAGTCTTTGGCACAGCCTGGACTGATCCGATTATCTTGAATGTGGTTGGAGATGCGAATTTGACCCGAATGGAGGTTGCAGTTTGCACAGGGGAAGTAAGTAACATCAGAAGAGTTGTAGTAAACGACATTCAAGTAGATGAGAAGTCCACTGTAACCTCTATTTTTGATCAGCAATTGGCAATTGCTCTTTGGTGGGAGTTCGTTAACAATGGAACAAGGAAAGGTGACGTTAATGAGGATACGTTGTATGATGGCACAGGCGATCCTTATGGTAACATATGTGTATTATCCATTACAATTCCTAGGCGTCTTTCCCCGTCATCAAGCATTCCTAGGGTTCGTGTATTGTTGGATGGCCCGAAAATTAATGTATTCGAGACTGGTTTCACAATTACCAATGCTACTAATGCTACACCGATCGTGGTCACGACTTCAGCATCTCATGGGTACATTGATGGGGATACAGTCCTTATTCAGAACGTAGCAGGGAATCCTGCAACGAATGGACTATGGATCATTAATCAACTTACATCCACTACATATGAGTTGAATGATTCAGTGGGTAATGGGACGTATGATAGTGGAGGCGTATCTCATAAGTATGATCTAGCCTTCTCTAAAAACCCTGCCTGGAATTTGATGGATGTTTTAATTCAAACTACTTGGCGTTATATTGAATTAGATATCCAAACATTTTTCGATGCAGCTACATTCTGTGCTGTGACTATCAGTTTTACGAATATCTTTGGCAATGCTGGCACCCATCCTCGGTATGAGATAGGATTCACCCTTGCCAAACCCATGAATACTTCACAATTGATCCGGCGAATACGTGCATCTTGTAGAGGACTCCTGCGGCCGAATGATACAGGGCAATTGCAATTACTAATCGAACAAACTCTTGCTGGCCAGCAGCCTGCTGCTATTTCTGGATCGAATTGGAATACTGCAATAGAGTCAAAGAATGCAGCAGGGGCTACAACAGATGGTTTTGTAGCTTACAAGTTTGACTACAATTCTATTCTGCGAGAAAGAGGCAGCAAAAGTTCTAGTCTCAAAATTACTCAGTCACCTATTGAAAATACACCAAACAAGATCCGTGTACCTTATACTGAACAAGAATTACAGTTCACTCCTGATTCAGCCACTGTTCTTGATGATAAGGATATTGACCGTATTGATCAGGAAGTCGATGGAACACCTTCCATTCAGGCAATTGGGATTTTAAGTTTCGACCAAGCCATACGTACAGCTGCTTTCATATTCGCCAGAAATTATAGAGGTAACAATCGTTCAGCAGCAACTGCTGGAGACACAGGGGGAACATTCCAATTCAACCTTACCACTTCATTTAAAGCCCAACATCTACGCATTGGGCACATCGTCCTAGTAGATTATCCTCAATTAACGTTGAATGCAAGCCTAGAGTCTCCACCTGCCACCCCTATTGATGGATTCCTTGCCAAGGTCCTTGCCATCAAACCTGCTACTAACTTTGAAAGGGCTCAAATAAAAGTTGCCTATCATAATGATGATTGGTATGTGGATACCTTTGGGCAAGAAAATTCTCCTACAGCCAGTGGCTTATTTCGTGACCGGCTGGTGCGACCGGCATTGCCTTGGTTGCCCAATGAAGAAACTCCCATTACAAATAATCCTCTCTGGTCTGTTACTGCATTAGGATTTTCTATCAAACAAGTATATGAAAGTGGAGCTGATAATCGTTCTATCCCTAAGGTCGTAATCAGAGGGCAACTCCCTGTCAACACTTTTGCTGGGAATGGTCTGAACCCTCCTGCCATTGCCCTTCAAGGCACTACAGCTCCTAGTGGCGGTACAATCGAAGCAGGCGTCAAGTATTACGCATTAGTAGTTGCCAAAGATACAAATGGAAAATTGACACCGCCATCCGATCCTGATGCGCCGTGTGAGATTGTAGTACCAGCAGGAGCAAACACAGCAACAATAACAATTCCAATTACTGAGTGGAGAGTAGGAACTACAGACTATGAGATATTTGTGGGTAATCTGCGTCATAAACTTTCTCATCAGGGTTCTGCAGCAGTCACACCACCGAGTACTCCTGCATCGATTACGCTGACGGTTTTAAATGAGTCCACTTGGGGATTACCTGATGTAGAATTTGATCGCATAACTGTCCGTGCAAAACGTGCTCTTCATCTTGGAGTTGTAGGGATTGAAATTGTTGCAGTAACAGCTACCACTATTCAGGTGTCTTTGTTTTCTGATAATCAATTTGCAACTAATCAATTTGCTCCTAGCAGTGGCAATCCTTATTATTTGACAGTAGTTGGGTTATTTGATAATGAGGAGAATTTGCCTATTCTTGATTTTGAAGTATTGTCTAATACGGGGGATACATTTACTTTAGCTGCAAGCCAGCCTGATCCAACAACCATAGATCGTGGTGATGGAACTACTGGTCTGCAAGTTAAAGATGTCATTATTGTGCGTATGCGGCCTACGGCTGGGTCAGATGGTGGGGGAAATTTCATACAAGACGCTAATTGGTCCAATGCATCTAACACATTTCTTGTACCAGTGGCAGTTACTGACGCTACAAATGCTACACCTATTGTCATCACCATAGCAGAAGATAAAGGGTGGGTGGATCAAGACCGTGTATATATTACAGGAGTGTTAGGAAACGCTGCAGCAAATGGAGTTCGATTTATAGATCGTCTTACGGCTACGACTTATGGATTGTACTCAGATAAACCTCTTACAGCTGCTATTGTAGGATCAGGGGCATATACGAGTGGAGGTATTGCAAAACAACAAGTTGAAGGGTTAATTGTTAATGATGAAATTGGCAGGGAATTGTATATTGTAAGGGGGAAAGGAACAGGAACATATGCAAAGGTTTTAAGCAACACTTCCGATAAAATTTATATTGAAGGTGAATGGATTGTTGTCCCTGACGAATCGTCTATAATAATAGTTCTAGACCCTGGCTGGGTTCAGACTATGGAGACTGATGCCATCAACAATAGTGATCCAACAACTTCTATAGATTTATCATTAGAGGTTGCAAATTACTTGAATCGTCAATTATTCGTTCAGGCATTCACTATGGATGGAGGTAGAAATGAAAGTTTTCGGTCTTTATCTCCATTCCGGGAACTTTGGATCTTTGGCACAAGCATAGGCAGTGTAACTGCACCAATTAAGGTCGAAGTGCCAGATGGATCGAATAAAGTATATCCAAATCTGACTGAATCAACAAGATTTTTAGTGATTGATGCACCAGCAGATTTCACAATTGAACTTCCTGAATACCGGACTTCTGCTTCAACACCTGGAACTGGTAGCCCACCGTTAGGTACTGAAGATATTGTAATTTCTGTCCGTCATGGTAGTACACCTAGAGTAGTAACTTGGGGAACAGGATATTCAGGAGTAAGTGCTAATAAATTCCCTTCAAGTCCTTTAGCAAATCATAAGGACAATTGGGGATTTGATATTGAATCACCTGCTATAACGGTCTTGAAAAATCACTCTTTAACGGATGAAACCTGATGATTATACTAATTGTATTTCTTTCCTTATTCCTTTGTTCGGTAAAGGCTCAGCATATATTGCAGGTGTTTGCTGATACTCCAAAAACGGTTGTAGGTGAATTTCGTCTGTGGGATCTGGACGCATCAGCATATGAAGGGTTCAAGGCTGACCCTACAATTACAACTACAATTATATATGAACTTCCAGGAGAAATACCAGGTTCAACACAATGCATGACGATGGATACATCAGGGAAAATAGGGTTCACTGTGTGCGGAGGGGCGAATATATGGTCAGATAGCGGAACTGTCATAACTACTATTGACCGTAGAAATGTTGAATTAGAACAGGCGCCTAATATCACACTTGATTTAACTTTTTTAGCCGGGGATGATGTTGATGATTTAGTTCGGATATTACTTCGTAACCAGTCTGGAAACGATGGTTGGAATATAGTCTTTGATCAGGGTACAGTTAGTGATGTATTCCGTATTCAAGATCATAATGCCAACGATGCTATCATAATTGACCAGACTAATTTGAATACTAGTTTCTTGACATTCGTCAATACACTTAATTCCCTTAACATTATAGCTGGTGATTCTGTTGATGATGATATCCTATTGCGCTTTGTCAGTTCAGATGGTACAAAAGGTTATCAATTTCATTGGGCTCAATCCGCTGATGTGTTCAAGATAGAGAATCTATCTGGTACAGGTCTTCTTACAATAAATAATTCATCCTTGACGCTTGAATCTGGTATGGATCTAGTTTTCCATAACGATCAAAAGGTATTCATGGAGGATTCAGCGAGTCTTGCATTAACAATGTTTCACTATGACAGTTCAAACAACTTGACAATTGGTCCGACAACCAATGCAGCAGGCAATGGTGATATCATCTTTTACCGAGATGGCGCAGCAGTAGCGAAGTTTCAAGAGGATGCAGCAGTTGAAGCGTTTACGCCTGCTGTAGACTTAACAAATAGGATTGGGATAGAAACCTCTTTGTGGCTTCGAGGTCACTTCCGTGGTATTGATTTGGGCCGGAGCGTTTCACCTAAGGATCAAGGATTTATTCGGTTTCATACTGATTTGGCCAGTGTTACATCAACCCTGATTGAAATCTTTGATATCGATGCTGACCTTGTTCCTGACTTACAGTTCTTAGACACTAACCTCATACCGAGTGCTGATGGCACTAGGAGTATCGGACTGGAAAGTAGACGTTGGGATGGATTCTTTGATTCCATCACAGTTAATACTTGCGCGGGCTGTGGTAGCGGTGAATGGACAGACGGCGGTACGTTTCTAAAGCCCACTGATGGCGTCACGAAGGCCGTCAGTATCGGAGTTGACGCAGAGCTGGCAAAGTTTGTTGCGGTTGGAGACGATACGGCTCAGATCACAGGGATACTTCGTGAGGTAGCTGCTCAAACAGCAGACATCTTTCAGGTTCGCCAGTCGGACGATTCTGTTTCCTTCGTCGTGGAAGCAGATGGACAGGTAGGGATCGGCATCGCTAATCCAACTTCTATTCTCCATGTAGTTTACCCTGATGGCAATTTCAGGGTTATAGATTCTACTCATTCCTTTTTCTTTGAGAGAAGTACCGCTGATAGCGCCGGAGGGAACTTTACCTTTAGGAAATCACGATCATCAGGTCCAAGTTTGGCGAACGATATCATATCTGACATCCAATATCTGGCGATGAACTCAGTGTCAGCTTTTCATCAATTCGGCATTATTAGAGCCCAAGTCGTTGATCCCACGGATGGTTTAGAGGATGGTAAGATACGATTCTTCGTCTCTGATGGCGGCTCTATAGTCGAGAAAATGGCAATCAGGAATAGCGATATCTTGTTCCAGGATGATTTCGTTCTGAACGTGGATAGCACTTATGACTTGTTCACCAAGGCTGTTAGACCTATTGCTGTCTATAGTGATGTCATCAACGGACGCCGGATCGAAATAGGTCCAGAAGTAGGTAGTGGAGCAAAAGAATTTGAATTTAGCGTCACAACAGTCAACGTTTTACGACTTGACAATTCCATTGGCAGTGCGATGTTTAAGCTAGATTCTAGAGTTGCAAATGACTTCCAGTTCATCATCAATACCAATCGTACGCGCATGTTCGCGCCAGATGCTAATTTCACCTTGGACCTTGAAATGTTTGCTGGTGATGCAGTGGATGACCTTGTTAGAATTAGATTACTAACTTCTACAGGTCTGAATGGCTGGAATATCGTTTTCGATCAAACAGGGACAGCGGACGTATTTAAAATTCAAGCCCATGACGGGGTTGATTATCTAAATATCTCACAGGACATTGGTGCATTCTCTCTCATTGGTGTTCTAAACCAAACCCATTTCGTTAGCTTTCTTTCCGGTGACACTGTAGATGATGATGTAGTGATGAAATTTGTGGATTCTGGTAACGCTGGTTATCATCATACCTGGGATCAGTCCGCGAGTACGTACGAAGTCCGGGATAGCGTAGCCGCTGAGGGAATTCTCTTGACCATAGCAGGGAGCGGAGAGTTACTGCCGTTGAAGGACAGCGCGGGCCTTGGCAACGATGCTTTCCGCTGGAACCTGTGGGCAAACGACATTGAAGCGGATGGGACTATTACGGGAACTATCGATGTTGGGATAAACTGGGCTCCTGATGGTGACGGAACTCGACAAAGCGGCACTTCAACAAATTCTTGGTCGATAGTCCACACGGAGAATTTTCAATTAGAGGAGTCGGACGACACTACACTAATTGAATTGAATAATACGACAGCCTCGGCTACTCAATTTAGACTAAATGACCCAGGTGGAACTAGACGAATGAATATCGGATTCTTTGGCGCTGGAGACAACGACGTGGCAGTCAGTCTTTTGGGTCCGACGTCGGGAGACAATATTGCTATTACTACGGCAGACGTAGGTGGTGTAGCAGCGCTGCAAATAGGTGGAAATAGTGTTGTAAAAGGACGACTTGGTGCTGTAGCTAATACAGTTTGTTCTGGAATAGATTCTACATATGATACTACAGAATTAAATTGTTTTACTGCGCTGATTCTTACAATAAATGCTTGGTTAGACAGAGCTAGAGTTACCGCTGGACATGGTTTAATTGCCAACTAAAACTAACCCTTACAAAATAGGAGAAATAGAAAATGATCAAACACTTGGTAGCTTTTCTCATCGTAATTCATCCATTGGCGGCAGGCACCTTCGGAACCATCTATCGTTCTGACGCCAACCATGTTCCCTATACATCGGCAAATCTCCCGTTAATTTCGGCACCATCGTCAGCCGTTTATTGCTCTGACTGCCTTCGTGATGTGACTTGCTCTGCCGGCGTGCCCAATGACCCTTTGGTTGGGGCTATGGCTTTTACAGCGCTGGGAACAGGAGACTGGGTTTGTGATACCGGCACCGCAAGCGTCGTTCCTGATAGTATGGTTCTAGCCATTGAAGGGCGTGTCTGCATTGATCCAAAACGGGATCAGGAGACATGCTTACCTGGCCAAATAGCACGAACTGATGGGTCTGCTTTCCTATCATTCTGGGAATACTGGGGACGCCGAATCGTTAACACGAGCATTGAAGTAATGAGAATAGCGGTTTGTGATGAGAACGTCGTTCGCTTCGGAAATACTGGGCGAAACACTTGCGCGAGCGGCGATGAGGCTGACGTTGCTAGCAGGAAAGCCGCAGAAGATTCTTTCAAATCACGGACATTGCCAATTGATTAAAAATGATCAAAACCAAACTATTAGTAATTGCCGTTCTCGCTGCTTATTTACCGGCAGCTCAACCCCCCGCGCCTGAAGGTCGCTTTTCGGCATTGTGCGAGATCGTGCCAATTCATGATCCAACCGCTCGTTACACTGCCTACTGTGATGTTAAAGAGTCTCAGGATCGCGTAATCATCCGTTATGACATTTATCCAGGAGCCCACATACCTCGCGTGCTAATCGTATCTGAACCTCGGAAGATAGAGCACTCAGTTGAAAACGTACCTGGACATCATCCCTTTATGAGATTCGAGATTCCTCGGTGGGGCCAGACGGTTATCTATCCAGTTAGCCTCGATCTTCAAGCAAAGTTCGCGGTTCGTGCGAATCGTACGCGCAAACTGGATATATTCTTAGTTTCATGGTGGCTCAGTGAGCAAGGTGAATTTACGCTGTTAATTGAATTCAAACCCAGGGAATTGTATTAGTTTAATGCAAACAGGAGACTTTCTATGAAACTCAGAGTAAAACTTTTAATCATTACGGCTGCCATAGCATTGCCACTCTCAGCAGAGGACGTTGAACCCTCTCAACCTTCCCTTCCCCGCCTTTCTTGCGAGGATCACGTGACGATCCAATCATCGATAATCGCTGCCTTGCGTGCTAGCAATGAAACCCTCAACCTTCGTGTTGTAGCCCTCTCTCAGCTTCTCGCAGCGAACCAGCGCAGGGAGACCGACCAGAAGGCGCAAGAGGCGATCCTGGAGACTCAGAGGAAGGTGTTATCCGGGATGGGGTTGTCGGTAACGGATTGCCTCGTCAGCCTGGATGGGTCAGTGGATTGTAAAAATAGTGAGAAGGTTGAGAAATAAAAGTAATTGCAAATAGACCATTGGAGATAATATGAAAGATATTATGGCCAAAATGGATTTCAAAACTGCAGTAGTTGCTTTCTTAATTCTGGGATCAGGCGGATTAGGCTTTGTCATGCCAGGAAGACCTGCAGATCTTGTTGCACTTGTCCAAAAGAATGCTGACGCAATTGAAGATCATGATGAAGATATGAGTAAAATAGCAAAAGCACTGGATGATTTGGCTGATGATATCAAAGGATATGCAGAATTGAGTGACAGACGGGCACAAGAATTGAACAGCCGTATTGATGCCGTCTTACTTGCTAGCAGGGAATGACTTAGGCGGCCAACGGTCAGGCCCAAATCGAGTGGGTAAGTTACCTAGGAATTCGCTAACATTGATATAAGGGACACCTAGGCATTTTGTGCGTCCCCATAGTTCGTTATCCCTCAAACCCTTCCAGCCTTCAGGTGTATACCAGGCATATAGGTTTCTATCAATTAGGCCAAGAACAACACACATCCTTCCTGCTTGATAGCCATTATGAAGCCATAGGTATTGGGCAGGCCGTAATAATTTGCCGAGACGTTTAGGGGTACGAAGCAATCTTTCAACATGTTCATTACTGAATTTTGTTTCAATCCAAACATCACCTAATCCTGGAACATGTATATTTACATCAGGAATACCTTCTGCAGTTTTATCTTCAAGCCTTTGATAATCCCATTTGTATTTTTTTAATATTGGCTTCAAACGATTTGCCCAAAGTATTCTTGCTTCTTTCCCCATAGGTCTTATAATAATGGAAGTAATGCGATTAGCTAATCGTTTGTACACACAAGGAAAAAATGATTAAAAGAAAACCAAACATTCCAAGTTACCAAACTGTTCCTGACCTTTGGAAAGCTCCCCTGGGTCCTTATGTACGGTCCCCTGTGAGATATGGGGAGCGTTGGTACAAGGTGAATCCTTTTACAGGAATGACACCCTGGAAGGATGATCCAAACACACCAAATTTCCAAGAGCCTGTGGAGGTTGTTCTTCCAGAAGGTTTCGTTGCAATCTTTGGACCAGAACCTGTGTCAGAAGATTTTCATAGTGAAGACAACCCAAGACAAGCGTTCCAGTTGGCCATGCAATACTGGAATCAAAATCTCACGTACTTCAAACAAGCTGGCAAACCTGAATGGCTTAGCCAGGGAGAGTTTGAACTCATCCAAAGTACCACAGTATTCTGGGGCTTAGGTGTTGGCCGGATATATGAGGGCCGGTATGGTTGGATGATGCGATTCCCTGATTCTGGCTTTCCTCGATTCGAGACTCACGTGCATTCTGCCATGATTGGCATCCATCAAGTCATTGCTAGTTTCCAAATCATGTCCCTAAACCAAGGAGTTGTTCCAGAAAAACGGCATCCTTTCGTGCCGCCAGGAGAATGGCCATCAGAATCGTCAGATAATGACCCTATTTCTTAAAGGGCAATTGCAAGAGTGAGAAAGGTCCTGCAGAAATGCAGGGCCTTTCCTTTTTACTTTGATTGCACTGCCTTCTTGACCTTATTCCACTTGTCAACAATATTGGCAAGCAGAGCACGTTCCTTTCGTTCCCTGCGCTCTGTAGACCGCCACATGTCCATATTCTGATACTTCTTGACCTCTTCCTCTACTAGTGCCATTAGGGTATCAGGCGGCAGCGCGTCAAGTTCCCAGCTATCGTTGCCGAATTTCTTAATGTACTCGGGAGCACGGCTATCTGTAATCTTTGCCGGATTGGGAGGGATAGGTGGCTTTGCCTTACAAATCTGATCCATGTTCAAGGCAATTCTGACTACTTTAACATTCCCTACTGTAAATATATTCATACGTTGCTGAATGTCCCTTGTCATATCTAGACCAGAAGGGTCATGGTCACCTAAATGGATGATGATAGGAATTTTAGGATGATTTAACATTCGCGAACCTGCTCTCCACATCTCACTAAGTGAGCTGTATCCTCGGCAAGAAAAGTATGGCACATCGTATTTATTGCAGACTGGCTCAATGACACCTATCAAGGCATCCTTCTCAATCCAAATCTCTGGATGGTAATCTTGCCACTCCCATTTGTCCCTTCGGTATTGTGCTACTGTTGCTGTGATAATATCAAGAGGGGAATCCCAATGAGGCAGTGCTCGTATAAATCTTGTACGATCTTCGATTGCATCCCAGTCAATGAGTCCACCTAATCGGGCCTTGCTGATAAGAACCACAAGGGCTTTGTAAGCCTTGACCTCATTTGGAATGATGATTTTACTTACCAATTGATAGTAGAGTTGCCGGAGAGTCAAGGTGAATCCTTTATCTTGATATTCTTCAATGATACTCTGGCACTTGTCCAAAAGGTAACTGGAATTGGTATTGAGATTGATCTTTTTGTATTTGATTTTTGGCATTGTCTTTTACTCAGGATCATAAAACAACGAGTATATGGAAATTGAACAAAATCCTAACCACCAAATCCCTAAACCAATCCAGTTCGATGGATATATCATATATTGAAACATTACAAATAAAGAACACTGAAATATTTCCATCCAAGGTAGGCCAGGTGAATTAGGGGATTTCATATATTCGACCATTTCTTAAGGTTATTCTTATCTGAGTCCCTTCCATATCCTCAATGATAAATAACCCTGTGCCTTGCAAGGTGATCTTAGACCCTGTTAAAAAGACCTTACGCAATCTTTTCGATTTGTGAACTTTAGATGTGGAATTTTCCCAGTAAATTATAACTTCCTCGACATGAAATCGAAATGTGCCAGTTCCAAAATCCCAACCTGCTTGTGCTGCAAGTAAGACAACAGTGAAAAATACTAAATATATACGCATCAAAACCTCCTACCCCTTGTTTCTCCCCTTTCAATTTTAGTCAAAAGATCTTTCCCATCCACAGGACATTTCAGCCTGCCCTTGCTCATCCACTCAGGTGTCGTCTTGGCATAATATCCACAGGCCGGACACCGAAGGTTAAGATGAGGTATCACTTTTTGTTTCTTATCCCCTGAAGCCACTTTTTTCACAGGTCTCTTGGCAACAGCAGCAATCGGCACTGCCCTGAGGCCCTTGGCTTCAAGAAACACTGCGGTTTGGTAAGCTGCCCCTGTAGCCTTGATACTAGGCTTTGCCTTAAGCACTGTTGCAACTTGGAATGGTTTAGATGGTACTATCTCAAATCCTTTAGGGGCATGTAACTTCTGGGCAGAAGGTTTGTTGGCAATCCCTTTTTGTTTACTGACATATGACCAGCCTTCTGATGTCAGGGTTAATGCTGTCAAATCATGAACAGCATCAAGTGTTAACTTTGCCAGTCCCTTCCTAACCAATTGCTCTCCTAAAGATTTAATCTTGGCAACTGGTTTTTTCAATTCATCAGAAAGATCTACCAAACATATTGTTGCCTCAAGATTCTTACCAATCATTTGCCTATATGTCTTGATCAGCAGCTTTTCTGGAATCGTGACGGTCATTTCTGTTTATCCTCCAAGGGCACAATCACATTAACCAATTCATGTTTCGTCCGTGTGATTGCGACATAGATGAGATTTTTTTCCTGTTGTACTTGCCACTCCTGACGCGCCCAGGGGCTTGGCATGTAGCGGTTCGGTCCTAGTAGATACACACGATGCCATTCTCTTCCTTTCGAGCGATGCACAGTGCTGAGCGTCAGTATAGCGTCCTTGTCGATCACCCGGCCTGACCGGCTGTCCTGAAACATCAATTCGATAGATATGATCAATTCACTTACTTTGGTGGCTTTGCCATCCTCTAATAAGGATTCACCTAGGACACGTATGGTGGCCACCTTATCCTCTATTGCAGCAGCCCTATGCTCTTTCCCCCTAGCAATCCACTTGGCAATTTCAGCATCACGATAGCGGTCTAACCGGTTGAGTAGGGTGTCGATCTTGGCCACCGTAAATTTGTTGATGATCTTGATCAGGCCACTCCCCATGTCTTTACCTTCGATTCGGCAGGGTTTCAATTCTCGCAGGAAACGATAGGCAACCTCCATTAAGGGTTGGGTGTTACGGCAAAGGATGATGTCATTAGGCTGAAAATCTTCTTTCCAGAAGTCATTTAGAGAGATTTTACGGACGATGCCTGGGGGTGCTGTTTCATGGGCTTGTAGGTCTGGGACATATTCCTGAGCTTCTTTGACCACTGCCTTTGGGCAACGGTACGTGATAGAAAGGTGAAGATCATGGCTGCGCAACCGATTGGCCAAGAGCTTCATAGAATTGTTGTCAGAGCCTGTGAAACCATAAATGGCTTGGCAAGGATCACCAACTGCAATCATCCTTCCATTGGGTCTCATCAGCCGGATGGCAAAGGCTCTACGGACAGGATTGGTGTCTTGTGCTTCATCAATCAATACCCAGTCGTAAGTGAACAGCCTGGTTTTATGATAAAGTGGCGCAAAGATCATGTCATCAAAGTCGATGATCTCAGGATCAAGATTGATTGACTGTTGAAGAAATTTGATTGCCAGTTCAATTCCATACTGGAGGTCAGCATCCTCGGATAGGTCTTCATCAAGGTCAAAATGCTCAATCATTTTGTACCAACGGCTCTTGTCTTGGAGAGAGCTGATGGCCCCATAGCCGCGCTGTTTGGCCATAGAGATTGTCTTCAGCAAGAACGAACCGTACATTTTGATGTCTTGCTCTATGGTGGTATCAGTGAGAACGATAGACTCATGAGGATTCAATCCACCACCACCTATATCCCCATTTGCATATTGGTCAAGCATCTTGGCCATCTTCTTGTCATCAATGACAACTTCAGGGTGAGCTTTCTTCCAGGCAGATAACCCCAGAGAGTGAAGAGTTTTGGCATTGGCCTGATGCCAAGGGATGTTTTTGTCCTGAAGTCTCTCAGCAAGCTCTACCGCAATCGCTTTGTTGTATGCACAAAGGATCACTTTGCCTTTCAACTGCGGCACAAGTTCAATGAGTGTGGTTGTTTTCCCGCAGCCTGCACGGGCAATCAGATTGCACGATCCTCTACCGTTTTTTGCCCAGTGAAAAAGATTCAGTTGTTGTTCATTTAATGTCATCTCATCTCCTTGTCAAATCAAATTCCCCTTGGATGAAACGAAGTTCCGAAAGTCTGCCTGCCAACTTTGTCACTTTGACATGTTTTTCGTGACGAGTCATCATTGTACTTGAAGAATTACCCCAAGCTGTTGCTGGACTTGTTGGTCTAGTCTTGGCCTGATCCAGGACACCAATTTCATCTGAAATATCAATCACCCTTTTCTCGATGTATGTGTTAACTGATTTTTTTGAGAATCTCATTACACTCCTAGTATACTCTATTTTGGACAAGAATAGGGTCTAGACCGAATTTTCTTTCATAAGTGATTGAAATGAAAGAAGATATAGCGCAAAAAAAATTCTTGCCCAGGTTGATCATTTCCCCAGACGAATGGCCCGAATGATGATGAAAAGGTCATTGCTGAAATATCCTTTGAAAATGTACCATGTTCCCACAGGTCCGAAATCTACAATGGGCTGTCCTACGGTTGGGAAGTGGCGGCGGTCAACAATACCGTTCATTCGGGAAGTATCATCTTCCATAGACAAGGTCAGAAATTGAGTCTGCCCGGTCATCTTTGATCCTCGTTTTTGAATCAATCCTATTTCATTGTGATCACGAAGGTTCCTGCTTATGATTTTACCAATGAATACATACTCATCCCTTCTCATTCGGTCTTCACTATGAGGCTCTGCTAAAATATCCCGGATGTATCGGATGATGGTCTGATGGCCAATGTTATGTTTCTTTCTTGCTACTTCATCCCCCTCATACAAAGGTCCCCATCGATCCTTTGCCTCAAAAATATTGTTCCAAGGTGTTATCGCATTCTCTAGTAACCTAGCAATCCCAGCAGGGTAAGGTGTCCCTGAATTTCTCAACTCAAGAATTTTCTCAGCCTTCTTGATACCAATACCCTTCACTGCTGTCAAGCCACCCACAAGCCGGTTATTTTGAATTGTCCAATTAACCTGACTCAATCGTGCATCAAACGGCACCAAGGGGAATCCCTCTTGCGTCAATTCCCGAAGAATGTTGATTACCTGATCATCATTGCGGGAGTGACGTAAGCAGGCAACCGCGAATTCTAGAGGGTAATGAGACTTGAGAACTAGACACCAGTAACTC
>SDBT01007647.1_pt1 | contig 17752 bp, 16 predicted proteins | sample 2277101 | NCBI WGS metagenome assembly SDBT01 (sample SAMN10404973, study PRJNA504765) | marine sediment metagenome | isolation source: marine sediment core GS10_PC15, 103 cmbsf | place: Arctic Ocean: Southern Knipovich Ridge | collected 2010 | reverse complement strand
GTTACATATTTTTCAGTCAAATCCGTAATCTCTTTATCAAACGATAGCAAATCTTTTTGCAAATAATCTTTTTTGAATTTTCTTTTTCGCGAGTAACCAAATAGTTTATATAAATTTTTGTCTGCTAAATCATAACATAGTTTTTTACGAAACTCTGTCAAATATTGTTTTTTGTCAACATTCAAAATAAAATCTGGATCCAAAATTAATAAGATTGATATTAAATATGTCTGAGTATTATTATTAACTTTGATATAATAATAACTCTCTAAACTTTGATCTAATTTCCTTATACTTTCAGGCAATAAGGAAGTATCTTTATCATTTCTTTCAATATATTTTGTATAAATATTATCTACAGTCGATATGTAAAGATCATCTATTTGTTTCTGTGGAATATTTAAGAATTTTACTAAATTGTTAAGTGTTAACATTAAATTGATATATTGCTATATTGCTATTTTCTCAAATATTTTTCATTTTTTTTTTATTCCTCGTCGTCGTTTTCATCCTCCACTTCGGTTTCTCCTTGTTGCGCTTCTTGTTCTAACATGTCTTCGATCTCTTCCACCTCTTCTTCCACCTCTTCTATCAACTCATACTCGTTCTCTAATTCATTATCATCTTCATCGTTGTCCATTTTTTTACTATCCATTATTCTTTCCAATTTACTACTCATTTCTTTATGAGGTACTTGGCCATCAGAATAATTTTTAATCAATCTTGCTTTAATTCCACTATATTTAGGACGTTGACGTTTGAGTGATATTTTTGATCCTTTTGAATCATCTAATTCCACTTCCTCTTCTTCATCTTCACTTTCCTCTTCATGTTCCACGATGATCTTATGGGTGATTATTTTTATCTTATTTTCTTCTTGTCCCTCCTGCTCCTCTTGCTTTTCAAATATTTTTTTAATCTCGTTGTTCATTATGTCCTCTTTATGTTCTAAATTCTGTTGATTTTGATAACAAAAAATGAGAAATTTATTAATATCGTTTAGGATTAAATCATCTAATACAGAGAGATTAATAAAAATACCATTCGTGTTCTCACTAAACTTACTTGTATTCTTCTTTATAATTTTAAATATCTCTAAATGTTCATCTTTGCTTAATAGGGCAATTTTATCAACTAATTCTCTCTTAGCCTGAGTACTGAAGCCACCTGTCATTGTATATCTATTATCCATATTTTTTTCTTTAAATCGAAACGTTCTTCGTTTCATTTTCACTATCTTCCAAATAATCTTCATCTCCTTCCTCATCTTCGTCCTCTTCCTCAAGATCTATTTCTTCTACAGATCCTTCTTCACTGATTTCTTCTATCTTTTCCAATTCAGTCGGCTCTACTTCTACATCTATTTCTTTTTTCTTATTCAACTTAATTTTCTTCTTGGTCTTATCATGTGCCAATTTGCCAATGATTTCAATTTTGTTATCATTTAGAGAATACCTTTTTCCTATTACTAATACTTCTATTTCATCTTCAATATGCAAATCCTTAAATAAATCTTTGTTTTCATGATATTCTTTTGCAATGATTATTGATAAAGGGCCTTCCTCTGCCTGGATTCCCAGTTTATTAACTCTAATAATTTTAGCTTTAATAATATTACCATTGACTGGGTTACATACTTCTGCTGAATAAATAACATCAAACCCAATATGTCCTGCAAAGGTGTTTCCAAATGATTGACCTACTGATCTCTTAATAACATTGATTGAATCTTTTTTGATATAACCTTCACTAATACATTTATCTCCAATTTCGTCCTCTAGTAGAGATCCAATATTTTTTTCAAAATTTTTATTCAAATATTCTGGTTTCAAATAGATGCGCTTGTATAAGGTAGTGTTTACAAATATATTGTCCGCCATTTATATTACTTTATTATATATATTTTTTAATCAATTTTTTTTTATATATGTTATTTTTAAATTACCATATGCATGAAGAGTATGCAAATTCGTCATATGACGAATTCCTTCATCTGTTATTTTTGAATTGTTGTCAGCATAAAGCGTATGTAGATTCATGTGCCGAATTCCATCGTCTGTTATTTTTGAATCGCCGTTAGCATAAAGCGTATGTAGATTCATGTGTCGAATTCCATCGTCTGTTATTTTTGAATTGCCGTTCGCATGAAGCGAATGTAAATTCATATGTCGAATACCTTCATCTGTTATTTTTGAATTCCACCCAGCATTGAGAGTATGCAAATTCATATGTCGAATACCTTCATCTGTTATTTTTGAATTCCACCCAGCAGTGAGAGTATGCAAATTCATATGTCGAATACCTTCATCTGTTATTTTTTCATTCCAAGATATATCAAGAGTATGCAAATTCATATGTCGAATACCTTCATCTGTTATTTTCGAATTCCCCCCAGCACAAAGAGCATGCAAATTCATACGTTGGATACCTTCATCTGTTATTTTTGAATTCTCTCCAACATTAAGAGTATGCAAATTCATACGTTGAATACCTTCATCTGTTATTTTTTCATTGTAAGATGCATTAAGAGTATGCAAATTCATATGTCGAATACCTTTATCTGTTATTTTTTCATTGCGAGATGCATTGAGAGCCTGCAAATTCATATGCCGAATGCCTTCATCTGTTATTTTTTCATTGTGAGATGCATTAAGAGCCTGCAAATTCATATGTCGAATTCCTTCATTTGTTATTTTTAAATTCCTAGATGCATAAAGAGAATGCAAATTCATATGTCGAATGCCTTTATCTGTTATTTTTTCATTGTAAGATGCATTAAGAGTCTGTAAATCCGGAAAATATTTTAAGATTTTATCAGACAACCGCTCTTTATATTTATTAGATATTTCCCTAATTTTAATTTTATTTCTAATATCTTTATTAACCTGTCTCAACTTCATTTTGGTAGAAAAATCAACATATTTGGCAATTTCAATAAAGATATCAGATGGCAACATCATTTCCTATACAAATATTTTATAATTTCATTTTTTTTTATATTTTATCATGAATACTGTGAAACCATTTTTTCACTGTATCTCGTTTATCGACAAATCTAAATAAAAACTCCAATTCCATACATATCTGATCTTTTTTCTTCCTCTCGAATGGATCTTTTGCACCTAATTGGTGTTTCATCCTATATAATTGTTCCAATTGATATGTATCACAGACACGACCTGTTATTTCTGATCTCTTTGATCTGCGCGCAGTTAAGGTAATTGCTTCTATATATTTCTTTTTATCAACTATTTGAAATTTAATTATATCTTTTTTAGTTATATTTATTAATCCAAATAAGAGATTTTCTTTTCTTACAACCTTTTTCTGACCTACTTCTCTTAATTTGTCAGTCAATTCAACCTTTCTCTTGATTTCATTACTACATATTGACCAAATACTATTTTTCACACAATAATATATACCTCCATATCTAAAACCAAATATCTCTCCCTCTTTTTTCGGTATCTTGCTAAATTCTAAATTACGACTCGTTTTCAATAAAAATTTATCCATATATTCTAAAATATCCGCCTCCAATGATTGAATTTTCTTTGCTAAATAATTATTAATAGTTTTTTTAAATAATATTGTGATCTCTTCTTTATTTAATCTATCTATGACCATTCCAATTATGATATCTTCAGGATTCTTAATATTATTGGTTCTAATTAATTCATTCAATTGATTCATATATAACTCAACTCTATGTTCAAAATTAGTAATCACATTCTTATTTCTATTTTCATTAATATTTCCCCTCTTTTCTAAATCTAATAAATATGGTTCAATTGGTACATCCCGACTTTTAATAGTTAATGGTTGTTCGCGATAATATAATGGTATTTTTTCATAATCTAATTCTTTGGGTTGATAAATATAATAATGACCACGATAGATTAGATATCCTTCTCTGTCATATTTATCATAAATAAATTCATTTTTATTTCTTACAAAATCATCCAACGCTTTGTATATAAATTTATCATCAATATCCGGCATACGTTTTTTCACATATTTAGTAATCGTTTTTAGATCATAAATTATATTTTGCAAATATAGACGTTTAATATATTTCTTAGCTTCTTGGATATCACTTTTAGCAAATTTCAAATTATAAGTATCCATATTGATTGTTAATGGTTTCTTAGGATCTGGATACCAGTCGCAAGTATATTTACAATTTTCCTGGTAATCACATACACGACTACATACCTTATCTCCCAATCGATATTTAAAATGATGACCACTTGCAGTTCTAACCATTATTTCTTTCGATTCTGGAAAGATATTACCTTTTTTGTTTAATGCACAATCCACAGCACTCTCTTTCAAAATTCTTTCAACTTTTTTAATCTTCACATCTTTGGTCTCTGATATTCTGTAATTCTTTAAATCAATGGTTTCAGTTTCCCTTTTGATTTTGTTTGCTTTTTCCGGCGCAACTGATGCATATTGATAGACTTCCACATTTCGTTCTTCTTCTGGTAAAGCTACATGTGAACAATTACGAATACCTCTTCCAATGATTTGTTCCAATGTTGGGATATTATACCAGGGTTCTATGATATGGACCTGGCGAATATTTTTAAAGTCAATACCTTCTCCAATAACAGTTGTACCTAAAATAATTTTAATTTCTTGGCCAATTTTATTAGTATCATTATTGATTAGTTCTACTGCTCGATCTGTTGTAATTTTAGTTAATTCTACGTCTCCCGTAAGAAGTATGTATCTGGCAATATAAAATTTGTGATAATTTTTGTGGATTGCATTATGAATAGGATCTGATGAAACTTTTCCACAATAGTAACATATTGCTAAATTTTTGCCACCACCACCTTTGCTATTTCTACTATATTCCAATAATTGGTTTTCACCTTCACTTTCATATCTTAAAACACCATTTTGTTCTAACATTAATGCAAAAGGAATAATACCACCAGGTTTATGAAACGAATAAACAAATACAATTCCTTTCGCATTAATTATTGTTTCTAAGGCTGTTGCAAATTTATTAGAATATTTATGTATTCGATCCTTTGATAAGATTGGCTCTTCATCTTTGGTACCAATATTTTTTAATGCATGGTTTTGATATCTGAATGATACTCTTTTACGTTTATTAATTATTCTTGCTACCTTATAAAAACCACCCTTACCATCATCACTATTAGTGATACCAAATTTAGCATAAACTCCTTCGCCAGATTTCGTTGGATAGATGAAATTTGAAGCCCAAATTAAAGTTTTAGAAGCAAAATCTCTTTCTTTTTCCTCTTCTGTAATGTTACTTACAAAATCTATATTTTCATTATTATTATTATTGTTGTTCTTATTTTTATAGGTTTCCATATACCATTTATATTGATAAGGATCCATTGGACATAATACTAATTTCAAAAATTTAATTTTATCTTTTGGATCCAATAAATTATTATTAATATCATATTTAACTTTTGGCGTGATGGCATCTTTTGGATATAATCTAATAGGAAAGGTGTGTGGATTTTCACCACGTAAATAAGAAACATAACCTTTGCTCACATCTTTTAAAATTTCAGCACCACCTTTTTTTAATTCTCCATTTTTTTCGAAAATATCTTTTTCATCTATCGAATCTCTCCCATCATTTAATAACAATAAATTTAATAAGTAAACAATTTCGCCAGGCGTATCATGCATCGGTGTCGCACTCATTAATACAAGACGAATATTTCTGCCATATTTAATAACAGCTTCTAAAATAGGTGGTACTTTTTTCTTAATATTAGAACTACTTTTGACATGTTGCACTTCATCAATAATGATGATTCTGTTGGAATAAATTTTTGATATTTTCTTTTGTATTTCAGGTGTTAATTCTTCCAAATCACCACTCCATTCAGTTAATCGTAATACTTCATTCGCAAATTGATCATATCCAGAAAATTGGTAATAATTTTTTATATTACTACGAACCTTCCTTATTCTCTGATCTCGTGTTAAATATCGATCTTCTTCTGGTAAAGTATAAGTATTTCCAGTACATTGTACAATATCGTCTTTCCGTTTTTTCTTGGTTTCTTTATTGATATCATAAATCTGTTTTTTAAAGTTTTCTCGAATATTTTTTCCAAGAATAACTAATATTTTTTTCCCATAGTTGGATATAATTTCTTTAAACTGTTCTGCCATCGAAATCGCCGAACATGTATTATGCGATATGATATCATTCGCAATATAATTATGAAATTCATCGACTTCCAAATCATATACATAACCTCGATACGGAAATATTCGGTGATGAGATAGTTTAGAATATTCCATATAAGAATTATTGTAAAATGCTATGTAATTATTCGTATCATAATCGTTACTCCATCCATTGGTCGTTAGTAAGCGATGATTTATTGTTGTAAATATAGTTTTTTTATTCTTCAATTTTATTTCTCGTATAAGTTCGCCAATATATTGTCGATAAAGTTTTAGAACTTTTCTAGAAACAATTTTATTAGTAATTGGATTATAGGATTTAACAAATATATTTTCATCCGCAATTGAAATCCATTCACCCATACCATCTTTATCAAAATAGAATCCTTCTTGATATTGATTCCATAAATTAGAAATTTTAATGGTTTTATTATCGAATAATGTTACTTTAGTATCAGGACCAACGCATTTACCTACACCGACTCCATGAAAAATTAGCATCCCATTATAAGGAGTTTCTGGAGATATAAAGTTTTTAAGAAAATTTTGTTGCGGCATTAATCTAAATTCAGTTGGACTACAAATTTCTTCAATAGATCTTGTTTCATCTTGAATTTTATTTTTATTAAATTCTTTTTTTATATAAATATTTTTATAAAAGTCTTTTTCATCAAGCTCAGGATAATACAAAAACTCTTTTTCTTTTTTTGATACTCTCTTTACTTTCAATTTTATAGGCATAATATATTAATGTATTCATAGAAAAATTTTTTGTGTTCGTAAAATCATTTAAAATATAATCAATATCTAATATTAATATGAACAATAAAGACATTTATTGTGGGAATTGTGGTAAAAAAGGTCATATTTATAAAAAATGTTTTATGCCTATCACTAGTCTTGGTATTATCTGCGTCCAATTTAATGGAATGACTATCAATGATATGTTAAAAAGAAATTATATTAAAGTCAATACAAATAATATTAAATACAGAGATGAAATCACTAATAAACTAAAATTTTTATTAGTAAGAAGAAAACATTCTTTAGGATATATCGAATTTACTCGAGGAAATTATAATCTATCTAGTCTATCTGATATTGATTATCTTCGAAATTTATTTTCTAGAATGTCTAAAGATGAAATAGAATTTATTAAAAATGGCGATTTTGATAATATTTGGTATAACTTATGGATCATGAAAGAATCTACTATGTCTCACGTTGAAGAATATCTAAAATCCAAACATAAATTCGATTCATTGTACAAAGGCATCGAATTTAAAAATGGTAACATAATATCCCTAAAGGACATTATTAATAAAATAACACCATTGTATGATGAACCAGAATGGGGATTCCCTAAGGGAAGAAGAAATATTAGAGAAAACGATTTCAATTGTGCATGTCGAGAATTTATGGAAGAGACGGATTTTAAAAAACATGAATTTAATTTACTAGAATTAAAACCGTTGCATGAAATATTTACAGGAACTAATCAGATTAATTATAAACACACCTACTATATTGCACAATCTTTTAAAAACGAAATTCCAACTATTTCTGATAATAATTTTCAACAAAAAATTGAAATAAGTGATATCAAATGGTTCACTTATCCAGAAGCAATGAAAAAAATACGAGGTTATAATGCTGAAAAGAAAAAAATTTTGACAAAGGTCTACCAACTATTATATACCTACATTGAATATAATTTGGCTAAATGATTTCATAAATTTTAATTATCGTCTAGATCAGAACTCTAAGTATCGTGCATCAGATCTGGCGCGAGTATAGTGGATATGATAAGTTTTCATTTTTTTCTGTAATATTTTTTAAGAAAATATATCAACCCCAGAACAAATAAAAGGATTATTAAAAAATTGAGAAAATTATGTTTCCACGAGAAATAACAGGGCTCGTCCTCTTCTTTGATACCATATCGATCATCATTCAAACTAATCTTTTTCCCATACATTTTTTCATATATATTTATCACTTCATCATACGAATAATGTCTTTTTCCTGTCAAACCATTTACTTCGTTGTGTATATCAATTAACCATTGAAATAAATCTTTGCGTGAATTTAATCGAATCGGAAATTCATTCAAATTTCTTTTATAATTTTCTCTACAGAATTTGCATGGCAATATTTCCTGAACTAACATAAAAAAATTATTAGTTCTCTCTTTATCACATGGTTTTGGATCTATTGGATAATTTAATGTTAAACTGTGAAGAAATATCCATAAATGTTTGCCCCATACATTTTGATTCATTTGTTCTATAATATTGTTCAAGAATTTTTGATAGGAAATAGAAAATTTATAAATCTACGGTGATCAGCTTCTTCTGAAAAATTTATTAATTGATCTCCTGTTAATACTATTGAATCCTGATCTAAATGAACGAAGCCGCGGAAAGGATTCGTAAATGTATAAAATAATCTTCTACCATTTGAATTTAATTCTACTGCTCTTCCATCAACTTCATATAATTTTTCGATTGGTTGCATCACTTTAAATAAAATTCTTATTACATTGTCAAGATTCATATCTTGAAAAAGGTTTGTAAGTGATGTGGTATAAATTGAATTATATATTTCTACTAACTCTAAAGCTGGATATTGTTTAGTACCATATTCAGGAAATGCAAAGATTAAATAAAATTGTTTTCCTTGAGCACGATGGTCTATTGCTTTTTCTATACCATCATAGAGTTTTTTGATATATTTCTTTCCCGCTAAAAGATTGATAATGAAGTCTTCAACATTCGTAATAGTTTGTAATTCCATATTTTTTTATAATCATAATTATTATCCGAAAAAATCGCACATGCCAACATTTTCTTTTCAATCTCATTCAATAATCCCAACGTACTTATTTTTGTCAAAGAATAACAGGACCACGAAATTTATACTCCATTGGATAAAATGTATCTAATAGAGTTATTGCAAAATTTTTTGTGCATCTGAGAATCACATTCATGGCTATAACTTTTTATTTGGGAAATCCAACTGCATCGGGAAAGCCCGTGGTCATCCAATAATTCTTGGCCAAGTATGGAGGTGAGATTCCAGTGGCCACGCATGGAGCTTGAGAAGGTCCATCACGAACCATTTGTTCAATTTTATAAAATGGGAGAGCATAATTGAAATATCTCATTTTAGATAAAAATCCATCAAACCCACTCCATTGATTGATGTAAAGATCACCATAATTAATTTTAGGCACACCTTTGAATTGACATCGTTTTTTCAATCGGCCATTGATATAAACATCCATATTCTTTCCTATTAATACTACAGATAAGTGGAACCATTTGCCAATTGGAATATTACCAATATCACACGATTCTTTGACTGAATAATAAGTGTTCATATTGATGGCTAATTTGTTTTCTTTGGGATATAACCAAATTCCAGGAGCCTGGAGTGGAATGGCATGACTATTACCCTTGTGCATAATATGTTTATAATCATCTGTTTTAAACGTTGTCCAATCTGTTACATAAATCCACATAGTATATGAAAATTCTATTCCATGTTGGGCATCAGTTGAAGGACGGATTTTATATGCAGGAATAGTTTTATGTGTTCTAGCAATCTTAGTACCAGGAATTAACCACGGCTCGTTATCATAATGTTCTCGATAATCTTGAGCTAAACGAATCATGTAATAAATAAATAATCCTAATAATATGACAAGAATTATAAATCCAACAATTTTCATTCCTAGTGATGATTCTTGATATGTTTTAGCAACTTGTTTATAACCCTGTTGAGCGGCATTTGTAACCCGATTAGTAATCTTATTGGCATTATTTGCACTCATTATATATTATCTAAATATTTTTTATTCAAGAACTCATATCATTTTTAATACCGGGTTGTTGATTAAATTGAACGAATTTTCCATCTTCAAAAAATCTAACATTATATTTAGTTGCAGCATATGGACCTTGCGCATAAATTTCGCTAACTTCATGTGGATCCATTGCTCGATTAAAATATTGAAACTTAGCAATTTGTCCGTAAAATCCGCCACCTTGGGCGATTCTTAATTTAGAATTATGTTGATAATGTGGAACGCCTCTTAAAACACAACTTCTTTCGAGTTTACCATCAATATAAATATCAACGGTTCGATTATTTAAGATATACGCAATATGAACCCATTTTTGCAAAGGAATATTTTGAATATCACATCCTTCATTTGGATCTGCATAAGTACTAATACGCGCATGTAAAGAATTTGTTTTCGGATAGAGCCATAATCCTGGAATACGTCGATCTTGATTTCCAACTAAAAATATATTCTTCCACTGACCAAATCTATAATTCCAATCATGAATATAAATCCAGAAACTGTGCGAAAAAGCTAAACCTTCAGAAGGATCAGGTATAGTCCAACTCTTTTTAGCTAATTTTGGATCCCACGCATTTACTGGAGAAGTAATGAAAAATGGTTCGCTTAATGATTTTTGTTGACCTTTAGCATAAGCATACCAAATCCAAATTAATGCCATAATAATAACAGAAATAACTAAGATAGATATTATAATTTTAACCAATACTGAACTTCCTTGAAATCCTTGATACGCACGAGCAGCAGTATTTCTAGTTTTTTCATATCCTGCTTTGATTGTATTACCTGGTGTAACATTTCCAAGTTTATTATTAGTGTTAGAATTCATTTAATATATTATATAGAAAGATTTTTTTCTTCTTGACTTATCATTCCAAAATCTCCAAATAATGCTTTTCTATCTGGTACATAATCTGATATTTCTTCTTCATCTTCGCCCTCTTCTGTCGGTATTTGATTTGGTTTTTCTGCATGTTTTTTAATATTTTTTAAATAACTTCGATAAATAGTATAAACATCTGATGGTTCCAAAGCTCGATTAAAAAATTGTAAATATGCCAAATATCCAGGAAATCCGCAAAAATGTGTTACATATAAATTATTATTGTTGATATTTGCAGGATTTGCTAATGAAATTGTTCTTTCTAATAATCCATTTCGATACAATGCCACATTACGTCTATCCAATACTAATACAATATTTGTCCACTTATTCAACTCTAAGTCGTCGAGAACAATTCTTTCTTGAACATGTTTATTAGTTTGTCCGGCAGTTGTCAAAATACAATGAAGTTTATTAGTTCTTGGTGAAATCCAAAAACCTGGTAATTGAAAATCTATTGGTTCGATTGGCATATTCTCATCTTCACATGTCATTTTTTTAGGTCTATCTCCTCGATGAAAAATATGTTTCCAATGATTAAAACGATATTTAAATTTTGTTGCATCTAAGTATATCCAAAAACTATATGTATAATGAATTCCATTGACTTCTTTAATTAATTTAGCTGGAATAAATGGTATACTACTACCCGTCGATGGATCCGTATATTTATAAACTTTCATCGCATTATGTGGAAAGTCAACGTCTTTTTCAGTAATAAATGTAGGTTGATTGGCAAAAAGTTGTTCTGCAGTTTCTTGTCGCGTTTGCATTACAATTAAAACTAAAAAAATTATTAATAAAATAGATAAGACTACAAGAGCAATTTTTTGAACAGTATTCATTCCTTGTACAGTTTGAAACACTTGTTGACCAACCTGTTTGGTCGTATTTGTAAAATTAGATAATTTTTCTTGTGCTAATTTAGTATTCATTATAATACTAAAAGAGATTTTTTGTTTTATTAAAATATTCTGTCAGACAATGTCTTTTTTCCATGACAGTTCCTACAAAGTGCTTGCAAATTTTCATAATCATTTGATCCTCCTTGGTACAATGGTATTATATGATCAACTTCATATGTGGCATCTAATTGATTTTGACATAATTGACATTTCCAATTTTGTTGACTAGCTACATATTTTTTCGCGTTTTCTGAAACATTCCGTTTCTTTCCACCTCTCATAAATTTTCCAGAATATTTCTTTAAATAACCAGGAACTTTATCCCAATCGCGAGGAAATATAATTGCTATCATAGCAATACCAATAGCAATGAGTTTAGGAAATTTTTGTGTAAAGTCTAATAACTTATTTTCTGTCCATTCATTTAATAAATATAACATGACAACTATTACAACTAAACTGATTATAAATTTCCACTTCATATATATTATTATTTAAGATATTGTTTAGATGTCATCATCCCTAAAATCCCTTAGAAAAAACGGATCCCCATTACCTGGAATATAACTATTAACGCCATTAACCCGATTAGGAAAACAATAATTATATCTTGCCAAATCCGTCGGACGATCTTGGGCTCCTGCAACGCACTTGCCACAACCATTGCTGTCTGTACACCATCCCGTTCCTGTTGTTCTCAAACATTGATAACGATTAAGATGTTTAAATGGATCAATTGATTTTTTACATTGTCCGAGGGTTCGATAAACAGGTGCAGCTTGGCTACCCAAAGCCATGATTCCACACCAGGGTTTTCCATGAATGTATTGATATCGCGGAAAACAGCGAGTAAACTCCCGGCACCAATAGGGTTCCCTTGCTGTACGAGGAACTTCTTCTGCTTTTATTTGAGCTTCTTTATTACAAACATTGAGCGGTGGACATCGATTAGGTTGATCTTTACTTGGAATAAAGCTCATGGGAGCATTTAAATCATCGATTTTAGTTCTTATTTTACCACATAAATTGCTTTTTAGATGGTGAACGAGTTTTTCTTTGGGTAATCTTTCTCCTAATCTATCTTTTCTCAAGTAGATGTGCCCTTTGTAATGATGAAACTTTCCGGGACCTTCTACTAAAGGATCTTGTGTTAATATTTCATTGTTATTAAAATGACCAAGATCTCTTCCATAATTTGTAGTTTCCAAATATTTATGATCCAATACTTTGATTGGAATTCCGGAAATAGAATCGACAAAAGGTTCAGTCACATGTTTCCCAAATCCGGTATAGACTGGTGGTAATTCCGGACGTCTCCTAGCAACCCTTCTTCGATTGGGGGAACGATCTATTTCTGGAGGAAGATCAGGTTTTGATTTTTTACAAGCAATTTGTTGACAAATATTATGACAACATCTTGGATCACTTTCCCATTCGAGCCCGACACGTTGAAATTTGCAACGGTAACATAAAGTAGACGGATCTTGTCGACAATAACTCCATTCATCACGAAACGGAAAAGGACATTTATCACACGGTTCTTCATCAGCCGCAAAGGTTTGTTCGTCTCCACTTTGAGGAACAGATATCAGATCTTGACTTAAATTTTCGTTTAATTTGTATGAACTAAAAATAATGAATAAAATTAATATTAATATTAATAAAATAAAAATAAGATACATATAGTATTTTGATAGAAAAAAACCTTTGATAATATTATAAATGCTAGATCACGCTTTTCTCTATTATCTCTACAACAAAGACACAGAGGGATTTTTTAATTACTCTGTTACCGACCTTCTTTACTATGCGGTCGGCCTCTTCTTCGCATTTGGCGCTGCCTATTTAGCTTATGAATGTAATGCCAAAGAAACACCTTTTGTTAGATTGCTGATTACGGTTTTAGCCTTCCTCTTCAGCGGTTTATATTTGATTTACTATTTGACGAGATACGTCATTATGAAGGGCAAGTGTTAAAAAAAATGAAGGTATTATATCATTTACTAAATAAATGGAGTTTTCTGATACTTGCGCTGGAATTAGTGGAGCTAGAGTTTTTAAACCAAACAATTTGAAAAATAAAGAAATAATATTTTCACTAAATGGTAAATATTATTTAATAATCAAATATTATGTTGATCCCAGTACTTTACAATATGTTCGTCCAGATATATACCATTTAGTAAAATTAAAAAGAACATCTGATGATCAATCTATAGTAACCATTGCAAGGAGTGACCAATATTCGTATAGTACTCATATTAATAGATTTTTTAATAATTTAGTGATTATTAGTAGAGCACGCGAATATCGATTCACTTTTGTCGATCTCAACAATGAACAGGTTTGTGATTATCAATCTAAGATAAGTTGGCATGAAATTTATCCAAATCCAACCAATACATTATTATATGTTTATGGAGTTTATGCAAGATTTAGCAGTGGTCCCGAACCTGATGTGATAAGATTTTATGACATCAGCGACTTTGCAAAAGGATGTGTTGAGGTAGAAGGTATGGCACAATATGATGTAGATTGTGTTAATTGGGAGAATAAAAATAAGTGGCTTGATGATAAGACGATTGAAATAACCGAATATCAAGAATATTGCAAAAATTGTAACCTATGGAGGTGTTGTACTTGTTGTTTAGAATATGATCCTGAGGATAAACCAGTTAGTAAAATCATTTTTCAAAAAATTAATAATCGAATGGAAATCATTGATTATACGATTATTGAACCAGCAGTATCGGTATGGGGGAATATTCTGAAAAAAAAGTGAAAATATTAAACTAATTATAAAATAAAATGCAGTTTTCAGATCTATTGCAAAACGATAGTTATATTTTTCAATCCAAATATTTTGCACATAAAAATTTTATTTTTTCCTCCGATAAGAAATATTATTTACTGGAAGAGTTGTATAGTGTTCTCAGGAGTAATGCTAATTATTGTGATAACTTTTATTTAGTCAAACTTATTAGAACTATTGATCATCAGGTAATTGTTATCGTTAAACATGATGCGCGAAGGTGTTGTCCACATATGTTTATTAATAATTTAGCTATAATTGGTAGAAATTATGGATTGAGAATCACTTTTGTAGATCTTAATAATGAGCAGATTTATGATTATGAAGTTGGTTTATACTGGAATACTATTATTCCAAATCCATCAAATACCATATTATGTGTTTATGGAGTGGAGCAAAGGTTTGTACCTGTTTTTGTTCCAACAATTTTTAGATTTTATGATATAAGTGATTTGGCAAAAGGATGTTTTCCATTAGTAAATATAGACGAGCATGATGATCGTTTTATGATCCGTAATGATGCGGATGATGATCGTTGGGAAGATTATGATCAAGGGCGGAATGATGTGAAATGGCTCGATGACGAGACAATTAAAATAATTGACAACCAATGTTATTGTAAAAATTGCAATCAATGGGAATGTCATACTGATTGTTTAGAATATGATTCTAATCTTTTTTACGAAAGATGGGAAAAATATATTGAACATAAAGCAGTTTGTGAAATTATTCTTCAAAAAAATAATAATCGAATGGAATTAATCGATTTTTCAATTATTGAACCAGAGGGCTATAAATGGAAGAAATTTCTAGAAAAAAAATGAAAACAATATTTTAGTTATAAAAAAGAATGGAGTTTTCAGACTTTGACGATACCCAAGCTGCGTAGGTTTTCCAACCTAAAAATCTAATTAGTCACCGAGCGATTTTCTCTCCAGATACTAAATATTGTTTGTGTATAGATGAATTTCAGGGTTATCTCGGAGACTGCTTGATCAAACTTATTCGAGTAAATGATCAAAAGGAAATAGTCAAAGTTATAGTAAAACGTTATTACGAAAGTGCGGAGCCCCTGTGTAGTTTTATTAAAAATTTCGCCATCATTGGTAGACAAGCTAATTATGATATTACCATTGTAAACCTTGTAACCGAACAGGTTTATGATTATTCGTTCCGGTACGAATGGTCTAAAATTATTCCAAATCCATCAAATACACTCTGGTGTGTATTAGAGATAAGTTCATCAAGTCAAAATCCAAGTATTGCTACCTTTACTAATTTTTATGATCTTGCTCAACTTGGAAATAAATCATTTGTGCTAGATGGAATTGATCGTTTTTTCGAAAACAAAGTAGGTTATATAGACAACGGATACGAAATATATTGGTCTAACTTACGACATTTATTTAATGAATTTATTTGGTTGGATGATGATACTATTAAGATAATTGAAATGGCATATCAGTGTAAAAATTGCAATCAATGGGAGTGTTGTAATTGCCGATCTACAGATGGCGAGGATCTAGATTTTAAAAAATCTGTTTGTGAAATTATTTTTCAAAAAAGGGCCAACCAAATGGAATTGATCGATTTTACTATTATTGAACCAGAAGGGTCTAAATGGAAACAATTCCTAGAATAAAAAATGAATTATAATCTGGTTTAGTATCCAGTACAATGGAAACCAAAGAAATTATTTTCTCGACTGATTTGCGATATTATATGGTATATATTGATTACCCTGATAGTACCTATCGTCTTGAAGTTTTTAAGCTAACAAATCAATGCCTAATATATAGTATGCATTCGACACGTAGTTACGGTCACCAAAAATGTGGATTTATTGATAATAAACCATGGTGCTTTATCTCTAAAGAGGGTAGCAATACTCTTATCAATCTCGAAAACGGCAAAATATATAGTAATCGAATTATTTTAGGCACTTCTCCAGGATATGATATTTGGTGTAATATTCATAGCAATCCAGATACAAGTATTTTAGCAGTTCATGGAACAATGTTAAAGGTTCCTGGTACTGAAACAGGGAGATACTATTTTTTTGATTTTTCTGATCCGGAAAAAGGATGGCCAGAGTTAGTCCAGGACAAGTATTTTGATTTACCTATTTGGTGTGATGAAGATCTTAAAATTATTTGGTTAGATAATATTACTTGCAAAATACTCGAACCTTGTAATTATTGTCCTTATTTTGAGAAATTCGAATGGGATCTAAATGATCCGGAAACAAAAAAATTGGAAGAACTTTTTGGTAATATTTGGGATTCATTTGAAGAAAAAATTGTTTCTGAAGTCGTGTTACAAAAAGTGGGAAATAAGATGCAGATCATAGATTCTCAAATATTCTATCCTGCAGTTTCTTATTGGTTAACTATTTTGGAAAAAAAATGAATTATAATTATTTTTATAACACATAATAGAATGGATTCTTTTAGACGTATTACTTTTTCACCTGATTTGAGTCACTATTTATTAAGATATATGAATAATATAAAACTTATCAAATCCTCTAATCATCAAGTAACAATGGATATCGACACCGGGTTTGGGCAATCGTGCGAAGGTTTTATTGGTAAAAAATCATGGTGTTTCATAGGTCATTATGGGAGAAATACTTTTCTAAATTTAGAAACGAAAGATGTATACAGTTATCCGATTTTAACTCGATGCCGTTGCGATGTTTGGAAACATGTACATCCTAATCCCGATGGATCTATTTTAGCAGTCCATGGATATACGAGTGGGTATAATGATGGCGGAAGATGTTATTTCTTTGATTTTTCTAATCCTGAGAAAGGATGTCCAGAATTAGAACCAGATAAATATTTCGATTTACCTTTCAAATACGATGATGATATTGATATCGTCTGGTTAGATAACATCACCTGTAAATTATTTGAAAAACAAGCTTATCATCGTCATCTCAATAAATGGTATTGGGATGTCAGTCTAGATGAAGAAGCAAGTATGAAGATTACGAAAGATAAATATGAAACACGCATTGTTTCCGAAGTCGTGTTACAAAAAGTAGGAAATAAAATGAACATCCTAGATCGTCAAAAATTTTATTC
>SDBT01007646.1_pt1 | contig 17755 bp, 13 predicted proteins | sample 2277101 | NCBI WGS metagenome assembly SDBT01 (sample SAMN10404973, study PRJNA504765) | marine sediment metagenome | isolation source: marine sediment core GS10_PC15, 103 cmbsf | place: Arctic Ocean: Southern Knipovich Ridge | collected 2010 | reverse complement strand
GATATAAAGTGAGCTCTTAGGTGGTTCTAGCTACTTTATGCTGACTGCGTAGGCACCTGGTGCATAGGGTAAGTCGTTTTGGTTTGCCGTCTATAGTAAGAGTAACCGGGTGAATATTAGGTAGCCAGCAACGATTGGTATGACGTTTGGAGTGGCTCACATTATGACCAAATTGCGGTGATTTGCCACATAAATCGCATTTCAATGTTTTTCTCCTTTGACTGTCAAACAAATTTATTGTAAAATACTGTTCAATAATATACCATAGCCAAGCAGATTTGGCAAGGATGGGAAAAATGAAAAAGGTTAAATCTGTCACCGGGCAGGATTTAAGAGAGATGTTGGCGGCGGCTACTACCTGGTTAGAGAAGAGTGCTGCCGATATTGATGCGTTGAATGTCTTCCCGGTGCCTGATGGAGATACGGGGACTAATATGCTGCTTACCATGCGTTCCAGCATTGAGGAAGCCTATCATGTTCCTGACCAGAGTGCTTCAGCCGTGGCTCAGGCTATAGCTAAGGGGGCACTGATGGGAGCTCGGGGTAATAGCGGGGTAATCCTATCACAGATTTGGCGGGGTCTGGCGCAGGGTTTGACGGAGAAGGAATCGTTTACCGGTAATGACTTGGCTGATGCCTTATTACAAGCATCAACGATGGCTTATAAAGGATTAAGCAATCCGGTAGAAGGCACTATACTTACTGTAATTAGGGAAGCGGCATTGGCTGCTCAGACAGAGGCTGCTAACGGCGGCGGTGATGTAGTGTCAGTTTTGGAAGCTACGGTTAACGCTGCCGGTGAGTCGGTAGCTAATACACCCAGTCTCCTCCCAGTGTTGAGAGAGGCTGGTGTAGTAGACGCCGGCGGGCAGGGTCTTTATACTATTCTGGAGGGTGCCCTTCGCTACCTTAGAGGTGAGGCAGAGCAGATGCAGTTCCGCAAGCCTCAGATAATTGTTAGTGATATACCGGCCACCAGGCTGCCACAAATGGTTGCCGCTGATGAGGTGCCCTATGGATATTGCACTGAGCTTCTGCTCAAGGGGAAAAAGAAGCTTAATCCAGAAAAGATTAGAGCCAAGCTGGAGAAGAGAGGTGAATCTCTAATTGTAGTCGGTGATAAATCCACAGTCAGAATTCATATCCATACCGAATACCCGGATAGTGTTATTCGCTATGCTACCTCTCTGGGTACTATGCATCAGGTAAATATCCGGAACATGGACGAGCAGCACCGGGACTTTCTGGATATGCAGAAGGAGAGGATGCCAGCGGTTGACATCGCAATCATTGCCGTAGTCTCCGGGGATGGGCTTACCGAGGTCTTTAAAAGCCTGGGGGCAGTTGTTGTCTCTGGTGGGCAGACAATGAACCCTAGCACCAAGGATTTGCTTCAGGCAGTAGACTCGGTAGCGTCAGATAAGGTAATTATCTTGCCTAATAACAAGAATATAGTGCTTACCGCCAACCAAGTCCAGTCCTTAACTAAGAAAACTATTGAGGTGGTGCCTACGGAAGCAGTTCCGCAGGGGGTGGCAGCGCTTTTAGCTTTTGACTATGAGGCTGACCTGGAAACAAACTCTCAGCTTATGGGAAAAGCAAAATCAGCAGTAAGGTCTATTGAGGTTACTCGGGCAACTCGCTCCGCTCAGCTAGATGGGTTAAAAATTAAGAAGAAGCAGGCTATTGGCTTACTGGATGGGAAGTTGGTAATGGCGGGTGATAGTGACACCGGTGTTCTTAACGAGATGTTAGCTGTGCTAAATCTAGATAAAGCCGAGGTAATTACCATTTATTACGGGGCTGATGCAGAACCCACACTGGCAGAACAGGTTAGTGCCACTATTTCTCAACAACACCCTCAACTTCAGGTTGAGGTAGTTAAGGGGGATCAGCCTCACTATAACTTTATTGTTTCCGTAGAGTAATGAAGAGGATTTTGGCGGTGAGTGCCAGGATTGCATTTTGGGTGCGTATACTCCTCTACAACTGGGTTTCTGCTTGGTCTTACGGTTACTATAGCCGTTTTTCAAGGATTTGGTATCCTCTGATTGGCCAGGAAATAGTTGTTGAAACATGAGTGAGAGGTCATGACAGTTAAGATTGTCACTGATAGTGTTGCTGATTTACCACCTCAGGTAGCCAAAGAGCTGGAGATTACGGTAATTCCACTAAATGTTCGTTTTGGTACCGAGGTCTACCGTGATGGCGTTGACCTGACAGCTGAGCAGTTCTACGAGAGGTTGACGCATGTTAAAAATCTACCGGTTACTTCGGTGCCATCGCCGGCAACCTTCGCTGAGGCGTATGATAAGCTGGCTGAAGAGACAGACGAAATCCTAGCCATCAGTCTTACTTCCAGGCTCAGTGCTACCTATGAGGTGGCGTTACAAAGTATAGGGTTGATGAAGCGGAAATGCCGGGTAGAGGTTATTGATTCACGATTGGCTGTGATGGCTCAAGGATTGGTAGTTATTACGGCAGCCAGGTCAGCCAAGGCTGGGGCTAACCTTGATGAGGTAGTAAATATAACCAGGGACAATATATCTCGGGCAGAATTGCGTGCGGCTTTTGACACGCTGGAATATCTCAAGCGGGGTGGGCGTATTGGCAAAGCACAGGCTTTTCTGGGGTCGATGCTTAGGGTGAACCCTATCATTGGGATAAAGAATGGCGAAGTTTTTCCTTTCGCCAGGGAGCGCTCTCGGGCCAAGGCGATAGGCCACTTATATAACTTTGTTATGAGTTTTTCCCATATTGAGGAGATGGCGGTAGAGGATGCTGCTACTCCCGATGAAGCCGACATGTTGGTTGAGCGACTTGGCTCTAAATTTCCTAAAGAACGTATCTACCGCTCAAGGACGAGCCCGGTAATCGGCACCCATACCGGCCCCCATGTTCTTATTGTATCAGTGTTAGGGGATAGGGAGTGAGGTTGTTGCTATTAGCTACGGAGGCAGAACCTTGTCAATAAATGTTGAGCCTCTGCGTAAGATTCTTGAGTTTGAGCGTAAAAAGGGTTATTCAGATTTAGCGGTAATCGGTGGTTTAGACAAATTCCTTGGTCATTGGGCTGGTCAGGCTATAGAGTCAATAACTAATCCTCAGCTATTAGACCGTTTTCATAAACTTCATCTAGTCAACTCCAGCTATACCTCTTGGACCAAACAACAGCGTGAACAGTGGATAAATAGTGTGCTTAACTTTTTAGCTGAGGCAGAGCACCAGGAGATAGAAGAAAGTGAGGTTAAGTCGCCCCCAGTAGCTAGCAGACCATCGTCAAGGGCAAGAGTGCCTTCTACTGTGGCTGGCAAATCCATTGATTCACTCATTACTGTTATAAGGGGCATTAGCTCAAGTCTGGCGACCAGGTTTAACAAGTTGGGAGTGAAGACGGTTCGTGACCTGCTCTATTTCTTTCCCCACCGTCACCTTGATTACAGTCGGCTCAAGTCCATCTCGCAGCTTAGCGAGGGGGAGGAGCAGACTATAATAGCTAATGTGTGGCAGGCTCAGGTGACTATGCTGGGTGGTAGGCGGAGCACTGAGGCTATTGTCGGTGATGAGACTGGTAATGTCAGGGTGGTATGGTTCAATAACCCCTATCTGGCTAAGCAACTGGCTACTAATAAACAGGTAGTTCTCAGTGGTCGGATAAGCCTTTTTCACGGGCGACATGTGTTTGAATCCCCGGAGTGGGAGCTGGTAGAGGACAGGGAATTAATTCACACCGGGCGTCTGGTTCCTCTCTACCCCCTTACTCGAGGCTTGCGTTCTCGCCAGGTAAGAAAACTGATGAAGGGGGTTATAGACCAGTGGGCATGGCAGGTAGAAGATTTTTTACCGACAGAGTTGAAAGTGCGGTGTAACCTACTGGAGCTACCCCGGGCTATAACCCAGGCTCACTATCCGGAAGATGAAGCCACCAAGGACAAAGCAAGGGTTCGTCTGGCTTTTGATGAGCTTTTCCTCCTCCAGTTGGGTGTGCTGAGTAAAAAGCGTGACTGGCAGGAGAGCCAGCCGGCCAACCCCTTTAGAGCCAAGACGCCGGTGCTGAATACCTTTCTAAAGTCTTTGCCTTTTGAGCTGACGGCAGCCCAGCAAAAAGTTCTACGGGAGCTACTGGCTGATTTAGAGAAACCAAGACCGATGTCCCGGTTACTTCAAGGAGAGGTAGGCAGTGGTAAGACGATAGTGGCTACGGCAGCTTTGCTGATGGCGGCTGCCAGTGGCTATCAGGGAGCATTTATGGCGCCGACGGAGATTCTGGCTGAGCAGCATTTCTCCACTATTTGTGAGTTTCTGTCTAGAGTGGGACACCAGGAGGAGGATGAGGGTTACCGTCGTAGTTACTCCGGGCTTTTACCCCGGTCTCTTACTGTGGCATTACTTATTGGTGATATTACTCAGGTCAGAAAGCGGGAGCTCCAGCAATGTATTTCGGATGGAGCTATAGATATTGTTATCGGCACCCATGCCATTATCCAGAAGGGGGTGGAGTTCTGCCGATTAGGTTTAGCCGTGATTGATGAGCAGCACCGATTTGGGGTTGCTCAGCGTTCTGCACTGCGACAGAAGGGGTTTAATCCCCATGTGCTGGTAATGACGGCGACGCCGATACCACGAACCCTTGCCTTGACCTTGTATGGCGACCTTGACCTGTCGGTGATAGACCAGCTTCCTCCTGGCCGGCAGACAATCAAAACCAAGTGGCTCAAACCGGGGCAGAGGGACAGTGCTTATGCCTTTATCCGCCGACAGGTGGCTGGCGGTCGTCAGGCTTTTATTATCTGCCCGCTGGTTGAGGAGTCGGAGGTTATTCAGGCTAAGGCAGTGGTTGCTGAACATGAGCGGTTATCACGAGAGGTCTTTTCCGAGTTGAGATTAGGCTTGCTTCACGGGCGTATGCCGGCGGTGGAGAAGGATAAGGTAATGCGTCGTTTTCGCTCCGGCGAGCTGGATATTTTAGTTTCAACCCCGGTAGTTGAGGTTGGGATAGATGTACCTAACGCTACAGTAATGCTGGTAGAGAGTGCCGACCGTTTTGGTCTGTCGCAGTTACATCAGTTCCGTGGCAGAGTAGGGCGAGGACAGGCGCAAAGCTACTGCATGCTGTTAGCGGAGAACCCTTCCGAGGTGGGCCGGGAGCGACTTGACATAATAGAGAAGATTCAGGATGGCTTTGTCCTGGCTGAAGAGGACTTGAGGTTGCGGGGTCCGGGAGAATTCTTCGGCACGCGGCAGAGTGGCTTACCTGACCTGCGTATGGCTAAGCTCTCTGATGTGGCACTACTTGAGCTGGCCCGCAGTGAGGCAATAAAGCTCTTTCAAGTAGACGCAGGTTTAGAGAAACCTGAGCATCACCTTCTTGCCAGGGAACTAGCCCGGGTCTGGCCAGAGGCTGCCGAGTGGAGCTAGGGATTTATATTCTTGGCTCTCATCATTAGCCGACTAGCTCAAATACGAAAACAAAGGATAAAGCCATGGATAGTTTCCCCAAGATTGATAGGGAGCTTGACCTTCGGGAGCAAGCCGACGCTGATTATTTGTTGGAACTGTTTGGTGAAACACCAGGATACTCTGGATTGAGTTCACAGGATATCAAAGCTGGAATCGAGACACTTACAAAGTTTTTTCCAGACGCCAATTGGCTACACCTTAGTCCCTACATGGCTGGGATTCTAGCTGTTCCGACGGGCAAAAAAAGTACATTAGGGCTTGATTTGGCTGATGCTATTAGGCTTGGTTTTAGGCTGACCCGTCTTGAATCATGCGAGGGCTTCTATGATTTTATGCAAGGCTTTGCTAACCCAAGTCAATTCACCTCTAGTATGTTTGAAGCTGAAATTGCTGAATATTGCTTATCACTTCAGAATTGTTCATCGCTCAAGTTAAGCCCTTCATATATAATTAGAGGTATAGAGAAACGTCCAGACTTTGAGTTCTGTACACCTGAGGGGGAAATAGTCTGTGAATGTAAGAACGCCCATGAGAGTGAGACCCGCTATCAAAAAAACCTTAATCGCATTCTCTCTGCTTTTGATAGGGCCATCAAGCGTGTTGGTGGTTTGGATTCTAGCTTACGTTTAGAAGTGCATCTTACAGAGGTGATAGCTGGTAACGTAGATAAATTAGCAGATAAGGTGATTTCAGGGCTTCACCAGACCATTAAATGCGACCTTGAACAACCCTTAGAACTAGGGGCTTTCTTGGCATGCTTTACTAAACGTTCTTCGCCCATCAAATTCAATGAATTTAATTTTCGTTGCTATCTTGTTAGCGTTGGTAATACTCCAACTGGTATTACACCCGAAAACGCTTACCTTCATATTACAACCAACCGTCTTGACCGCAAACGTGTAAGAGCAGCAGGAGACCTATTAAGGGAAGCTAAAGCGCAATTACCAGAGACTAAACGTTGTGCTATTTTTATCCGCGTAAATGATGGTGTTAGCGCTGTGAAGGCAGCTCATAACAAACTTAAAAACTCAGCATATAGGCATATTCTTGTTTGTGGTGTTTGGTCATTAAAGAGCAGTGAAATTGTCTATCGCGACCCAGAACGTTCTACCGTTGAAAGAATATTTGGTCCGTTTCAAGCAACATAGGATGAACTTACCAAGAATAAAGCCATTATTATAAAGTTGTAGTTATTTTCTTAACTGGCATTGTGCTATAATTTGGGTATAAAGACAGCTTGAAATACTCTTAAGAAGCTGCTGGCGGATTAGGAGGCTAGAACGGAATACTAATGCTTAAGCAAGGGCTTATAGACCTGCTAATGCAGGCAGCCAGCCAGGCGCAGCAAGCGGGTAAGTTACCTTCAGTGGCTTTACCTGAGGTGATTGTGGAGCGTCCCCAGAACCCGGAATACGGGGACTATGCTTCAAGTTTTCCCCTGAAATTAGCCCGGGCAACTGGGCTCAATCCATTAACTATAGCTAATGATATGGTAGCCCTTATGGTGACGACTCCTGAGATTGATAGTATTGCGGTAGCGCCACCAGGATTTATCAATTTTACCCTTAAGAGTGATTGGTTAACCAGCCAGGTAGAATCAATCCTGAAAGCCGGTGATTCATACGGCAATATTGACCGTGGTCAGGGGAGCCGGGTACAGATAGAATTTGTTAGTGTCAACCCCACCGGACCGCTTCATATTGGGCACGGCCGTGGTGCTATTCTGGGCAGCACCTTGGCCAATGTGCTTACCGCTGCTGACTATAGAGTGGAGAGAGAGTATTACATCAATGATGCTGGCAGCCAGATAGATGCCTTCTATCGCTCACTCTATGTTCGCTACCAACAATCTCTGGGCGTTGACGCTGAGATACCCTCAGATGGTTATTTGGGTAGCTATATGATTGACCTGGCTAAAGAGATTATTGCCGAGGAGGGAGACAGGTTTCTTACTCTGCCGGGGCAAGAGGCAGTATCTCAGTTGGGACAGCTTGGTTTGGAGAAGATAATAAAGCAAATAAAGGGTGACCTTGAGCTGTTAGGTGTAAGTTTTGAGGTCTGGTTCAGTGAGCGGAGTCTTTATAATAACGGGCAATACCAGAAGGCAGTGTCGCTTCTGCGTCAGGGGGGCTATATCAGTGAAAAGGAGGGGGCTACCTGGTTTGTATCAACTGCTCTGGGTGAGGATAAGGATAATGTAGTGGTGCGCAGTGATGGGTCACCTACCTACTTTGCCGCTGATATCGCCTATCACTACAACAAGTTCTTGGAGCGCAAGTTTGATAAGGTAATTAATATCTGGGGAGCTGACCACCAGGGCCATATATCTCGAATGAAAGCCGTAGTTGGTGCTCTGGGTATTAATCCTGAGCGGCTGAAGGTGATAATCGCTCAGATGGTCACCCTGTGTCGTGGTAAGGAGTTAGTTCGTATATCTAAACGCAGTGGTGATATTATTACCCTGCGCGAGGTAGTGGAGGAGGTGGGAGCGGATGCCTGTCGCTTCTTCTTTCTCTCCCGCTCGGCTGATAGTCAGATGGACTTTGATTTGGAACTGGCTAAAAGGGAATCAGCCGACAACCCGGTTTACTATGTTCAGTATGCTCACGCTCGCATTGCCAGCATCCTTCGTCTGGCTCAGGAGAGGGGGATTGACTATAGGGATGGGGATGTTTCTTTGCTCGTTACTGAGACGGAATTGACCCTAATACGCAAGATGCTACTTTTACCGGAAATAATTGAGACAGTGGCTCATACCCTGGAACCCCATCATCTTACCTACTATGCTCAGGATTTGGCTACCGTATTCCACAGCTTTTATAAGCAATGCCGCGTTATTTCCCAAAATGAGGTATTGACTAAGGCTCGCCTCAAGCTGGTAGCAGCCGCCAAGCTGGTTTTGGCTAACACCCTTCACCTTATGGGAATGACAGCACCGGAGAAGATGTAAGGTATTTGCTAGCTAGAGTCCTTGCTCTTTATACTGCTTAACTAATTTGGCATAGGTCTGAGGTGCTTTTTGCAACCACCATAATTGCTGGGGTGAAGGCTCGTCTTTGATTTTTCCGGGAACACCGGCAACAAATGAATTGTCTGGGATTTTCATCCCCTGTCTGACCAAACAACCAGCCCCAATTATACAGAGGTTGCCAATTTCAGCATCATGAAGTATGGTGGCGTTGGCACCGATGAGGACGCTGTCTCCGATTCTACAGCAGTTAACAATCGCCCCGTGACCGATAACAACCCCATCGCCAATTATTACATCGTTAACCGTGGACGAGGGTGAACCTGAATGAATGACACAGTTATCCTCAATGTAAGTATTCCGGCCAATTTTTATGCTGCCAAGGTCACCCCGGATTACTGCTCCGGGCCACGCGCCGGAATTTTCACCAATGTCTACATCACCAATAACATAAGCTGTTTCGCTGACAAAGGCTGACTTGGCTATCCTGGGTGTCTTGCCATTAAAGCTTCTAATCATTTTTACCTCCCAAACTCTTCATATTATAAGCTCACTACTCAGGGAGTCAAGTTTACCTTGGGTCGTTTAGTAACCTAATTCTGCCCACCCGCTCACCCCATGGAGCTTTACCCCTGTTCCTCTATTGTTGGGGAGTGAAGCTCCTATGGGAGGGTGGGGGGGGGCAACAGACGTTAGCAGATAGTCTCGTTCACCTTGTCCTCATCTTAGTCTTTATGTTACACTTGCTACTTGGGAGGTTTAGATGAAGCATCGAGTTTTTTCTGGGGCTCGTCCTACTGGCCGGCAACACTTGGGGAACTATCTGGGAGCCATACAGAATTATGTTAGCCTGCAGGATGAGTATGATTGTATCTATTGCATAGTTGATGTCCATGCGTTAACCTCGCTGGAGGACACCAGCAAGCTACAAAAGAATATCTATGAGATGATGCTTGACTGGCTTGCCGCTGGTCTTGACCCTGAAAAGAGCATTCTCTTTGTCCAATCGCATGTTTCCGAGGTGATGGAATTACACGCCCTGCTTAGTATGATTACCCCGTTAGGCTGGCTACTGCGGGTGCCTACCTTTAAGGAGAAGGCGAGGCTCCAGCCTCAAAATGTAAACTATGGGCTGGTGGGCTATCCGGTACTAATGACCGCCGATATTGTGCTTTATAAAGCCGGGGTTATACCGGTGGGTGAAGACCAATTACCTCATATAGAATTAGCCCGGGAGATTGCCCGCCGTTTTAACAATCTATTTGGCAATACCTTTCCCGAGCCGGAGGCAAAGCTTACCTCGTTTCCTGTGGTATTGGGGCTAAATGGTAAAGATAAGATGAGCAAGCAACTGGGCAATGATATTGAGCTAGCTCTTACACCCGAGGAGACGACGGCGCGGGTGATGACAGCGGTTACCGACCCGGCTCGCCGCTACCGGAATGACCCCGGACACCCGGAGATATGCAATGTTTACCGGCTTCAGGAATACTTTAACTCCTTAAAGTCGAGGGGTATAGCTGAGCAGAGTCGCACAGCTAAGATTGGCTGTGTTGATTGTAAGATGCTTCTGGCGCAGGAGATTAACGCCCACCTTAAACCTATCAGGGAACGGCAGGCGGTTCTAGCCACAAAGGCCAAATATATAGCAGATGTTCTCGCTGATGGCGCTCAACGAGCCCGGGTTATTGCCAGTGAGACCCTCAGGGAGGTTAAGCAAAAGATGGGGCTTATTTAGTTTTTACAACCCACCCCCTTTATCCCCCTCTCCTTCAAAGGAGAGGGGGAATTTTTATATTAAAAGAGGGGCTTCCGCCCCTCTTAAACGCCCCTCTTTGGTATCTTGCGCTATGTGCCTGGTAAGATCTTCACAGCCTTAAGAGCAATGAGTTCTTTTAGGAGATCCATAGTCTTACCTGTCAACTGTCCCTTCTCATACTCAATGTATCCTAAGTCGTGGAAGTCCGATGGAAAAGCTACACCTTTTTCTTTAAAAATGACTATACGTTGGTCATATTTATACGAAGCTGCACCAAGTTCAAACACTACGTTTTCGCGGGGGCGGAAAATCGAATTGCCATTTAAATCCCTAAATTCTTCGTCAGATGAAAAGATAAATATGCCTCCGGAACAAGAATCCATTAGATCTTTCACTTTCTTTGAGATTGGACGACCTATGTTAGGTTCTTCCTGAGCAACAACGTATGGAATACCCAATTGGTTAAGTATCCCTTTCAATTGCTCTAAAGCTTCTTTGTCTTTTCCATGTCCTATGAAGAACTGAAGTGAAGTTGGGATTTGTGGGGTTTCCGCTGGAGCTTGTGGTTTCTGTTCAGCTGGTAATACTTGCTCTTTCTTTTCAGTAGTCTCTGAGATAGAAACTTTTTCTTTCTCAACTTCGGTAATAGCCTCGGATACTTCGGCAGCCGGTGGGCCCGCTTCGATCACAATAAATGGCGAACCACTAACATCCCTAATAAATCCCACCGCTTTGCCATTTGCAATAAAAACATCCGCTGCCTCCGTTGACCATTCTGGGGTAACATTGAATGGGTCTCGTTCAAGTGTGTTCTTTAGAAATTCAGCGGTGGGCAACTTATTATTGTTAAAGTGTGTAAGCAATTGCTCAAAAAGAGCAATTCTTCGTAAGCCTCTCCGCATAGCGTCTAGCTTTTCATGTTTACTTCTAGGTTTAGTCAGCTGCTCCCCTAACTCAGTTAGTTCGATTGTCTCTGAATTGTAATTACCCTTTGTAAAGCCATACTTACATGAAGCACTGATAAGCACTCGGAAACTGCTACTTGTTGGGCTGCACTTCAATGCAGCGGCAAGTAATATTCGATTCATGGGACGCCCAGCATTGTGTTCGCGAATTCCTTGTGGAATCTGTATTGCTTCTGTAATTGCTATTTCTGGATATGGACGCGAAGGACCTCTTGGCATAAGTCTTTACCTCCTTTAGACTATTTGCTATATCATACAACATTGTATAACTTTTGTCAAATAATTTTTCTACTTCGTTTTGAATCATGTAATCACTGGCATAATCTTAATGAGAAAGGCGTTAGCCCCTCTTGAAACAAACTTCCCCCTTCCCTGAGGGAAGGGGGACAAAGGGGGATGGGGTTAATAAATAAACTATACTTTCTTATGCTTATTTACGAACCGCTTCATCCGGGACAGTGCTTCCTCAATGTCAGCCAGTGAGACGGCATAGCAACAACGAACATATCCCTCACCGCACTCTCCAAAGGCTGAACCGGGAACGACGGCTACCTTTTCCTCAATCAGGAGCCTTTCGGCAAATTCCTCTGAGGTCATACCTGTAGCCTTTATTGAGGGGAAGGCATAGAATGCCCCTCGTGGCTCAAAACAGGACAAGCTAATATCATTTAGCCCCTTGACAATAGTCAGGCGTCGCCGGTTGTATTCCTCAACCATCTCGGTAATGCTGGCTTCACCCTCTCTCAATGCCTCAATAGCCGCTACCTGTCCCATTATGGGAGCGCACATTATAGTATACTGATGAATCTTGGTCATGGCGGCAATAATCTCTCTGGTGGCGGCAGCGTAGCCAATACGCCACCCGGTCATGGCGTAAGCCTTGGAAAATCCTCCCAGAAGGATAGTATTCTCTTTCATCCCGGGTAATGTGGCAAAGCAAGTATGCTCCACTCCATAGACCAGCTTAGCGTAAATCTCATCGGAGATTACTACCAGGTTATGTCGTTTGGCTACCTCGGCTATTTGTGTCAGTTTGTCTCTGCTCATCACTGTTCCAGTAGGGTTGGCGGGGTAACCGATAAGGATGGCTTTAGTTTTATTGGTAACCAGTGCCTCAATATCAGTGGCGCTAATCTCAAAGTTATTTTTCTGCTTGGTTGGTATCATAACTGGTTTGCCGCCAGCCAGAATGACGCAGGGATTATAGGAAACATAACAGGGGTCAGGCATAATAACCTCATCCCCGGGGTTGAGGATAGCCCTCGTTGCCAGGTCTAATGCTTCACTCACACCAACGGTAATCAGCAGTTCACCATTGGGGTCATACTCCAGGTTATAGTTATCCTTTAGGTATTGTGACAGCTCCTGACGCAGCTCAGGCATCCCCAAATTTGAGGTATACATAGTGTAGCCTTTTTCCAGTGAGTAGATAGCCGACTCACGAACATGCCACGGGGTGGTAAAGTCAGGTTCGCCAACCCCTAGTGAGATTACCCCTTCCATGGAGGCTAGCAGGTCAAAGAACCTTCTTATCCCGGAAGGAGATATCTGGTTTACCTGCTGTGAGATAAGATTATGATGTTTCCTGCGCTGTCGCTGAATGTTTATTGACATAAAAATTTCCTTATCGGTAATTAGAGTATTACCGGCTGCCGCTTAACCTTCTCTTTCCCCTCCAGAATTTCACCGTCCTCCTTGTACCGCTTAAGCATGAAGTGGGTAACCGTCCCCTGCACTCCTTCAATAGGAGCCAGCTTTTGAGCGACAAAATCGGCTACCTCGTGCATCGTTTTGCCCACTGCCAGAACCAGTAGGTCATAGGTTCCTGAGACCAAGTAAGCCGTCCGTGCCTGAGGGAAGCGGTAGATGCGCTCGGCTATAGCGTCAAAGCCAACGTCTCTCTGGGGAGTAATCTTTACCTCTATTAAAGCCCATACCTGCTCATCTCCCACCTTATCCCAGTTGATTACAGTCTTGTATTTCAGGATGGTTCGGTCTTTCTCGGCTTGCTTAATTAGCTTGGCGACCTCAGTGGTAGGGATGCCAGTCATGGTGGCTATTTGTTTGGTGGTGGTTCGGGCATCATCTTCCAGTATCTTGAGAATTTCTTTGGTCATTATTTTTAACTCCTTACTAGCTCAGTTAGTGACCATTGGACTTTCGCCTCATTATAGCAGAGTTGGAAGAGTTTGTTATCCCTGGTTTTGACCTGGAAGTACCTCTTCCCCGGCTCTTGCCAGACTCTTTCTATCTCCTCAATTTCATACTCTATACCCTGCCACTGAAAAGACCGTGGCTCTTCAGCATAGGTATGACCGGAATAGCAATTAACTTTAAGGTTATTCAAACTCATCCCCTTAATTTTTTACCAGGGAACCCTCCCCCTATTATCCCCCTCCCGAATAGATAATCTGACCCATATTATACCATTCCTGGCTGAGTTGGACATCCAGCTAGGGCAGAAGTGATTTACTGTGGGCTTGATTAATGTTTACTATGTAAACTTGTTGTCAGTCAGCGAAAATGAGATACTTTAAAACCGAACACTTTGGTTTAATCAGGAGTGGTGAAGAAGCTCTTTGAGGTTCTGATTGTAGTCTCTTCGGTGTTGGATTGTCTGCGCTTTCACCTCCTTTCTGCGCTGTAGGATCTGTTCTCTCCTGCCATATAAGACATCGGCAGGCGTCACGTTGCCGAATGCCTTGTGGTAACGGCGGTAGTTGTAGTATTCGACAAAGTCGGCGATGGTTCTCTCCATCTGACAAGGGAATTCATAAGGAACCTGGTTCACTTCCCGCTTAATGATCTGGTGGTAATGTTCCAGCTTCCCGTTGGTCTGGGGATGGAAGGGTGCCGCCAGGATATGCCGGATGCCAACAAGGTGCCGATAGTCCCGGAAGGCTCTGCAGATGTAACCCGCCCCGTTGTCCGAGAGCAGTTTGGTGCGGTCCTCAACAGATACCTCAGTCATGCCCGTAGCATCAATAGCTTCCTGGATCACCTTGATGAGGGAGTCGGCCGACATACCTTTTTGCAGCTTCCAGGCCAGGATAAAACGAGAGTAATCGTCCATCACGGTCACGAGGTAATAGTAACCCCAGCTCACCACCCGGAAGTAGGAGGCGTCGGTGGCCCACATCTGGTGAGGTCGTGTGGTCTTGGTGTGGTGTTCCTTTCCCGCCACGAGCTGCACCTCCGGGCGTTTCACTAGCCTCTCCCTTCGCGGGATACGGTACACTGTTGACTCGGATACCGCAAAGCCCGCATTATCCGTGATCCAGGTTGCCAGTTGCCGGCTGCTAAGTTCAGGAAACTCCCGAGCTGCTGCCAGCATTCTTCCCTCTTCTTTAGGAGTGATCCGGTTCTGCGGCCTTCCCCTATCTCCTGAGTGAAACTCCAAGCCATCGCACCGCTGCCCCCGGCACCACCGGCAGTATGTACTCTTGGCTATCCCCAGTTCCGATAGTGCCTGCCGCTTGTGTCTGGGCATGGTTTCAACCATGACCATGATAGCAGCTTTCCCCACATTACTCATACGCTGGCGCCGTTGCGGCTCTCCAGTAGAGGAATAGCCGTTTTTTTAAGACGGTAAACGTCCAATGATAGGTCAGCCACCAGGTGCTTGAGATTGGTGCTCTCTCGCTTTATCTGCTCGATCTCTTGACGCGTGGCGTCTCTTACAGCGTCCCGGGTAAGCTGTTCCTGCCCTGCTTCCATGAAGTCCTTGGTCCAGGCGTAAAAAGCTCCCGTCTTGATTCCTTCCCGGCGACAGAGATCCCTTACTGCCACTCTAACCTGTTGCATGAAGCCTCTGGTTTCATGAGTTCTGGCTTCAGCAGCATCAGCTTTATCTTCAATTTTCTGAGACACATTAGCTCCTTTCTACATTGAGGTTAGTCTACCACCTCAAACGGAGCTTACACCACCCCCAACTGTACGATTTTCGTAACCCCTTTTGTGTCCCATTATCGCTGACGGTCTACAGAGGAATACCGGAAGCGGGGCATCAATCTGTTTACACCGGATTAGCCTTGATGAAATTGAAGCGGGCTTTCTAGGCACGGTTACCATCCTATTCATCCTGTTAATTCCACTCTTCTGGATGAGAATACGCTGGGGTTATCTCGCCGGATTAATTGTCCTTGTTATTCACGTGGGGTAATATGACAATCTGCTCTATTGACTACAGAATAGCTTATAATATATTATAACAACGCTTTACGAGAGAGTTCAGAGCTATTAAATGAGCCAACAATATTGTGATATTCGGAATATTAATTTTCCGCTGTTGCAGTGGAGGCCAAAGTGAGAAGAACCCTTAAGTTGTATGGAATTTTCGGCATCCGAATTCGAGTACATTACACATGGGCTTTTGTTTTTGTCTTAGTCACAGTAATTGTGGCTACTCAGTTTGTTGAGTATTACCCGTTGTGGCAGAGGATAATTTTCGGGATAGCCACTGCCCTGCTTTTTTTCACGTCTGTGAGTGTTCGTGAACTTGTGTTCAGTTTTACCGCCGCCCGTAGGAAAATCCCAGTGAAATATGTCACTTTATTTGCCTTTGGCGGAGTATGGCAGACAACCAAAAAGGATACTCTGCCTAATAATGAACTACTGATATCCGGTGCCAGGTTCTTATCCAATGTAATAATAGCAGGGGTATTTTATGGTATTTATGCTATACTTGTGAATGCTGGCAACTTCTTGTTTGCTGGAATCGCCCAATGGTTAGCTTTCATCTGGTTCACTCTGTTTTTACTCCACTTTGTTCCTGGTTTTCCTCTTGATGGAGGCAGGGTTTTGCGAGCGCTTTTGTGGAAGTCGACTGGCAATTATTATCGGGCAACACATATTGCTAGCTTTACCGGATGGTCTATAGGCTTATTCTTAATTTTCGCCGGCGTTTTGGTATTTATTATCACACAACAATTGTTTGTTGGGCTAGTGGTGGCATTTATAGGGTGGTTTTTGCAAAGTGGAGCAGCGCAGATTCGTCATCAGGCAATACTGCTTGTGGCTCTTCAGGGTACTACGGCTCAGGATATAATGGCTAGGGAATATCCTGTAATAACTCAGCATATGACGGTTGATCAGTTAATTCGGGACCACATCCTGATTGCGGGGTACCGCTATTTCGTTGTGGTTGATGGAGAGAAATTGCAGGGGACTCTGACTATGCACGGCATAAAATCCATATCTCGTAGACGTTGGAATCATACTCGCATAGGCGAAATTATGACACCATCCAATGAGATTAATACCGCTCATCCCCAACAATCTGGAGCAAGCCTGCTCGAGCAGATGGACCAGTTGAGAACTGATAACATTCCGGTATTAGAGGGCGATAATGTTATTGGGATTATAGATCGGGATAGATTAGTTCGTTTGGGCAAGACACGCGCTGAGTTTGGAGTCTAATCGGCCTTTGAGGTTAGTCATGGTCATCATGTCGCAGACTAATAACTTAGCTTCCTGTCCCCGTTTCCGATAAAGCCTGCGCAGGAATCTCATCAAGAACTCTTCTCTGTCGGCTTTCCTTGTTGTAGGCTCTCCACTTAGCCTCGAACCACTGGAATGGGCTTTCTGCCTGTGACGATATTCGTAGCCTCAAATCACGTGTGTTATCGGTTTCCCACGACATGCGTCTAATACTGGTTAGGGGGGTACCAGTGGCTATCTCAACTTCATAATGGTCTCGACTAATCCCCAAGGGAAGTAAGCCCTGCCGGTATATACTCCAATCCACCTGTACGACACTTCTGGGGGCAGCTCTAGTTCGTAAGTAGATGCGGCAATCCTCAGTATTATCAGCACTCACCCAACGTGATTGCTTCATACCCGTAAGTAATGGAAAAGAGTTATTTTGAGTAGTCCGGTAACTGCTCCGCCTACTCCCGAAAGAACATTCACCAACTACTTCCTCCCACTCTTGCCACTTGAAATATGAATCATTCTTGTGCCTCAAAGTTCCACTACTGGCAGGAACATCACCAACAAGGTCATCCCAATAATCTGTTCCGGGCCACAAATCAGCTTTATGTTTGAAAGTACCACCTCTAGCAAAGACAGAGAATTCTATATTCCCCCCAAAAAGATAGCGAAGGATTTGATCTGCCATAAAGTCTGCAACCTCGTTTAGGACTGCGAAATCACTATGAGCATACTCTCCATAGTAGATTACATCAGCTCCGTCAGAGTATTGAGCTGAAATTGGTACAATGGAGTCATCCATGTCTTTGGGAAGGGGATCAATTCCACCACGATCAAATTGCTTGCTTAACGGTGCTGCTTCACCTGAAATAAAAGCTAACCAGTGTTTATTGAAACCTACCCATTGCCCATCTTGAGAGCTATCATAGTAGGCCACAGAATGAACTACGCCTCGGTCCGAAATTAACCAGTTGGCTGCCAAATGACTTAAAGCTGGCTCACCGCCAACAAAATAATAATTCTGCATATGCTTTAGGGGGCTGTTGATAGTTACCACCATAGTTACCTTACTAGCTATATTGCCTATATTCTGTGCTACCGCATAGAGGGCTGTCTTACCCCCCATACTGTGCCCAATTAGGATCAGGTTCTCTTTATTAGGGAAATACTTGT
>SDBT01007645.1_pt1 | contig 17756 bp, 26 predicted proteins | sample 2277101 | NCBI WGS metagenome assembly SDBT01 (sample SAMN10404973, study PRJNA504765) | marine sediment metagenome | isolation source: marine sediment core GS10_PC15, 103 cmbsf | place: Arctic Ocean: Southern Knipovich Ridge | collected 2010 | reverse complement strand
GCTCGACCCAAACCCCGTACACCTTGAGAAGATCAAACATGAAGCGGACAATCTCTCAAATGCAATAGGAGACGCATTGCAAAATGTTCAATCCGATAATAACCAAGGTGATATACCGAATAGTCTCGGCTGATACAATACGAGAATGTGTATATTGTGCTTACGAGACGGTCGCGGAGCGATGCCCGAAGTGCATGAGTCATAGTTTTACAGTTTATAGGCAGAAAAGGAAAGTAGCGTAATGGATAAAACCACAGGGCTTAGAATGGAACACGAAAGAAACATGCGGAGTAGCCGCCCACCAGTAATGGAGGGATCAGAGCACTTCATAACAACGATGGACGAACATATCATGCAAAGAATAAGCGAATCACTCGGTATTAACGGTGTTTCAATGGAATTATTCAGGAAAAGTTTTAATGGCTAAAGCCAAGAAGACAGAAGAACCAATAGACTTCAGTCAACCGCTGGCAAACAGTAAATATGAGAGATTCTGTCAAGAATATATGAAAGACAACAACGGCACTCAGGCTACAATAAGGGCAGGATACAGCGAAAAAACAGCAGGATCAAAGGCTGTTAGCTTATTGCAAATAGTTGCAATCAAGAATAGACTGGCTGTTTTACGTGATAAACTGGCAAATGAGACTGGAATCAGTGTCAAGATGGTGGCCGATGGATTTAAGAAAATAGCCACGGGGATGCTTTCAAAGCAATTAACCAACAAGAATAAACTTCGAGCTTTAGAGAACCTTGGCAAGCATTTGGGGTTCTACGAGAGAAATAACAAACAGATTGCGGAAGGCATGGCCTCATTGCTTAACAGTTTGGATGGTAGAACTAGGGGTTTACCAAGTCAATGAAGTGCGTTTTTGAGACGTGAGATAACTATTTGCGCCCTACGGAGTAACTTTGACAGAGCAAGAACTAAAAAAGAATATGGCTAATCGGTTGTGGCGGTTGAATAATCTTTATTTCATCACAGATGAACAGGGGCAGCGAGTATTGTTTGTGTGTAACCGTGTCCAAATGTTACTTTATAAAGCCCTGCATTGGCTCAATATTATATTAAAGAGCCGTCAGCATGGGATTACAACCTTCTGCTGCATCATGATGCTGGATATGTGCCTGTTCAATTCCAACACAAAGGCGGGGATTATCGCTCATAACATGCAGGCAGCAGGTGAAATATTCAGGGATAAGGTCAAATACCCTTACTCACAACTACCGGAAGCTTTACGCCAAGCCATACCAACGATCAAATGCGATGCAGGACAGCTTATACTTGCCAACAATTCAAGCCTTATGATCGCAACGTCTTTGCGGTCAGGTACTTATCAATGGGTACATATATCAGAGTATGGCAAGATATGTGCCAAGACGCCCGAAAGAGCTATCGAGATACAGTCTGGAACGCTTGAAGCTGTACATGAGGGCGGGTTTATAACTATCGAATCAACCGCTGAGGGATCGGCAGGCGATTTCTATGATCGGTGTAAAGATGCAGAATCGTTAAAACTACGCAATGCCGAGCTTGGTCCGATGGATTACAAGTTTCATTTCTTCGCATGGTATCTTGACCCTAAGAACACGACCGAGCCGAAGTTTGTTGACATCCCTCTTGAGATCACAGATTACTTAAACAAGCTTGAAAGTGGACTATCAATATCCTTAACGGCTGGTCAACGTGCCTGGTACACACAAAAGAAGAAGAAACTTAAACTCCTGATCTATCGTGAGCATCCATCGACGCCAGAAGAATCTTTCAAGGCAAGCATCGAAGGCGCGTATTATGGTACAGAAATGGCTATTGCCCGCGAGACTAAGAGGATATGCCGAGTGCCTCACGAACGAAATGCCGATGTTCATACGGTTTGGGATTTAGGCCATAAACACACTGCAGTATGGTTTGTTCAGTTCATCGGTCAGGAAATACGACTGATCGACTTCTATATTGACAATGAGGGTCAAGGCATGCCTGAGTATGCTTTGATGCTGCAAGATAAGCGATACAAGTATGGCAAGCATTTCGGACCGCCGGACATAGCAAAGGATAGCGGATCAAATAGCCGAAGTATGCAGACCGGGCGGGATTTGGTTGATGTAGCTCGTGATGCAGGCATTGACTTCGTGATCGTTGAGAAATGTTCTGTTGCTGGCGGCATCAAAGAAGCGACTGAGATAATAACAAAGTGTTGGTTTGATATTGATAAATGCGATTATGGGATTAAATGCCTTGAAATGTACCGTGCGAAATGGAACGAGGACGCCGGGTGTTACGACAAAAAGCCCTTACATGATCAATGGTCTCATGGTGCGGATGCGTTCAGGTATCTTGCTATGGTTTACAGGTCGTCCAGTTTCAGGGGTGAACGTGTCGGAGCTATTCGGCAATCAATCCCCATAAGACCGGGACATACAGCGTACAGGAAACCTATAAGGAAATTAGCATAATTTAGAAAGGGAGAATAATGAAATTAGTTGCGATGGAATTTAGGGTAGTGGAACAGCAAGGGGATTGGTTGGAAAAAGCGAATGAGGTATTGCGAAAAGCTGTTACAGTGGTAATGTATGCATCAGACGCAAGTGCGAACTATAAGGACTTACACATTTTTGCGATTGTTGAGGACTAAACCATGACCGGACTGGCAACTACATTCCCATCGGACATATTCGCCATAAAGGACGAACTTGTAGAGGACAGGCCATTGTGGAAGACATTGACTGTAGAAGGTGCTCAGAAGCTGATTGACCTGGGCTATGCTTTTACATACTGGAAGGACGATAAGATCGTGGCTGTATGCGGAGCGATCAGACAGGGCAACGATTGGGCTTTGTGGGCGATGTACTCTGCTGCATTTAAAGCGTTTGCCTTTGCCCGGATAGATGCAGCGATGGCGTTTTGTGAGAGGTTCAAGGCTCTGTGGGCTGCTGATCGAGAAGTTACCGGCAGTATAGCGACATTCGGTATAGCTTCCGATCTTAAGAATAGTGCCAAGTATGCAGAGTTTATCGGCGGGGTGTATGTCCGGTCTGAGCCAAGTAAGCTATTTGACGGAATAATGATTGATATTTATGAGGTAGCATAATGTCCAGTGAACTACTTATTCCACTATTGATAGGCGGTGCGGGGGCTGCTGCTGCTTCGGGTGCATTTGGTGGTGGTGGTGAAGGCTTTGAGGCTCCGGCCGTAACAGCACCGGGCAGTGAGGCTAAAACTGCTGCCAAAGTAGACACGGGATCAGAGGCCGCGCGTAGAAAGCGAAGGCGTGATGCTTCGGGACTGACAAGGTTTAAGCCGCCAACATTAGGTATACCCGGTTTAACAGGAGTTACATAATGGCAATATGGGACGATACAAAACTATTTGACAGGATACTCCAGCTTAAAAGCCAGCGGGAAAAGGGGTATGTCAAGTTTAACAGCGCCCGTGATAGTATTGTAGAGTTGATGCGTCCTGATCTCGGATCGGATACTACGCCGGACGGTGACGGTACTTTCTTTGGTCAAGACATATACGATGGCGTTGGTCCGTGGTCGGTTGGTGTTATGGCTCGTGGATTCCAGGGAGGACTTGTCACCGCTGATGCTGATTGGTTTGAGCACGATATGGCAGACCCTATTCTGGACGAAGTTGATGCCCTTTCGATATGGCTGCAAGAGGCGGACGATCATCTTACCGCTGTTTTCCGGGAAAGTAATTTTTATAAAGTACTGCCGACATTCACCAAAGATGGCGTTTCGATCGGTTCGCCGGTAATGTTTATCGAGGAGACCGATGTTGTCAAAGGCGAGATTTCATTCCTGCCTCAACATTACAAGACCGTTTTACTCTTTTATGACAAGAACAACCGACCAGACGGTATAATCATCACCGATAAGACCTGGACGGTAAAGCAGATTTCAGACCAGTTCGCACCATCTGAGATTGAACAGAAAGAGAAGTTGTCTGTAAGCATTAACAACCAGATCGAGAACGGCCATTACTACAAAGAACATACGATCATACGTGCTGTGTTCAAAGGTACTAATCCTGTTTGGGATGTTGACGAGTTTAAGAAACCGGACGCCGAATGGGTCAGCGTTTATTTCGAGGAAGATACTGCTGAGGACAGGAAGAACGATCCACTGTCTACCGAGCAGTACTTCAGCCGTCCGTTCGTACAATGGGATTACGACAAAAAGCCTGAGGAGTCTGTATCGAGGACACCCGCTTTTGATGCTGTGTATGATGTTCTTTCTCAAAATGAAGAATCTTTAGACCTGGCTACAAATCGCAAACTGAAGAACAACCCGGCGCGTGCGGTCTTAGCCGATCACCGGAATATAGTAGACTTCAATCCAGAGGGCATAACTCCGGTCGAAAAAGCAGACTGGAACTTTCTTCCAAAGGCTATTGATGTAGTGGGTGATATACGGACAACCCGCGAGAACTTAGAGTTTGGAGCTGAGAAGGTAAAGCGATGGTTTCATACAGTCGATTTTATAAAGTTCACCGACCTTACAAATACTCTGAAACAGCAGCCTTCGGCGACACAGATAATTAAGATTGCAGCGGAACTTGCAACGCAGGTCAATCCGGGCATCGCTACTTATACAGACTTCCTCTCAGATGTTGACGACAGGATTTTAGATATTGAGATACGAGCAGGTCGTGGTCCTTTTGCTCCTGAACGGATGCAGGAGATTTCAGAGATAATAAGGAACATCTTAGGTGAAGCTTCCGAGATCACAGTAACACCGATATTCATAGGCCCGCTTGCCAGGGCACAGAAAGTAAAACAGGAGCTTGACCCGATACTTGAGGGTTTGGGTGTAGCCGATAGCATGATGGAGCGACAACCTGACTTAATCCATGCAGTTAGGTGGCACGGGACACTTGAGAGAATATTTAAGGCGACTGGGTTCCCACTCGCTGAATTTGTTCCAGAGGATGAATACAACAAAATCATAGCCATTGTCAGACAGGCCGAAGCGGATGCTTTGGCAACACAGCAGCGTATCGAGCTTATGAAAGCCAGCAAGAACTTGCAAGGTCCGGTAGATGAATCAAGCGTACTGGCTACAGCGGCGGAAGGATAAATTATGCCAAAACATACGAAAGCAAAACGAGCAGCAAACAAGCGAAAAAAAGCCAAGGCGAAAGCGAAGAAGTAATGGGAAAACAACTTACACAAACAGGCATAAACAGGGCAATGTGGATCATGCTCAAGAAGCTCGGCGGAAAACACACTATCCCTGAGAGAGCACTTGAACAGCCTAATGTGGACGATGCCATGCAGATACAGTACGATCCGTCGACAAAGAGTTTTACGTTCAGTCTGCATAAGGTTAAGGGTGAAAAGAAGTCGCCTATAATCCAGTTACCGGGGATACACGCATGATGGAATTTAAAGTAGAAACGCTAATTCAGAACGTACAAGAAGCGGCTTTTCCTGTTTACATGAGGGCTTGCCATGAACTGCCAGTGCTGAAAGAAAACGCAAAGGCACTAGATGGAGAAATCGACGACTATGTGTGCGAAGTTCACGACATGGGCGAATGCTACAGAGGCCACGGGGATAGAATGTCGTCGTGCCTTGTAACGCAGTTCATAATCCAGCCTTTGCGTAAAGGTGGTATCGGATTGCGAGAGATACTTCGCCGGTGGGAAACTATGGCTACTCCTCCAAATTTGATGGGATGCTAATGACAGATAAACCAGATACACGACTATCAACATGCTACAGGCTTGCAGGTAATGACTTTCTTGCCGGTGATCTTGAATGTATATTTCGGGTACTCGAAAGTCAGGAAGATATTGCTTTACATAATCACATGGTTAAAAAGGTTGTTAAGATGGTCGGGCAAGATAAAGAAAAGGCCAATCTGTTTTACCGGACATTGGCTCATAGACTATTACGGAAAAGGGCTGAACAGAGCCTTTTAAAACAAGTAGCGGAAGTACTAAATCGAAAGGTGTGAGAATGAAAAAAGTAATGTTGATGTTGGTAGTGTTGTTTGCTCTTGGATGCGACACACGCAAAGAGATAGATGGTGTTATGTGTAAGAAGTATGGAATGAACTGGACAGCAACAGTTGATTTCTGTCCAACTTGCAAAGACTACTGTTTGAACGACTTTTGCGAAAATTGTGGTACTAAAATGCCGCCTATGACTAGCAGATCCAAATGTGTTGATTGCGGGCATATAAGTTACAATGAAGACAAGTATTGCGGGGAGTGTGGCGGAGAAAAAGAACGTATTTTAATAGAAAGATAAGAAAGGATGAGTTATGAAAAAGAAAGAATTTTGTGCCAATTTACGAGAGCTTTACCAGAAGGCTTCTGATAGATGCGATTATGATGCAGCTCTAAAGTTGCTCGATAAAATCTGTGCGAGTGAGCTACAGCAAGACATTGATTCTGACAGGGAACTTGTCACGCAAGCTCTTGGCAAAGCTTCGATGTGCTGGACGGAAACCCCGAAAGGAATATTCGACAGCGACAAAGCCCAACAGATCGGGAGAAAACTATTAAATGATTTAGAGGAGATAAAACTATGAAAAACAGAGGACTTGACAATATGATTAAGCTTATGGTACTGATACTATGTGTCGTACTTACGGCATGGGCTGTGGATAGTTACGGCAAGAAGTGTATGTCCGAAGCATTGCTCAAGCAAAAACTAGCAAAGCCTACGCCTGAATGGATTACTCAGCATGGTGACGGTCTGCGATCGGTAGAGATATTCAATATCGCCTCTCTGATAGAGATTGAGCGTAAAAGACAGGCGGTGGTGAAATGAAAAACTTTGGAATAACAATAGGAGTGATTTTAATAATAGTGGGTTCTTTGGGGATTGGTTATAGTAAAGGACTTCAAGACGGCACAGATAACGGATTTCAGGCCGGTAAAGTTGTTGGATTTGAGGCTGTTCTGGAATTTCTTGGTGCGGGTTTCTTGAACAAAGACATCATTTATGGAACGGTTGAACTCGGCGATAATTCAGTAATCACTGATTCGATTATAATTGCTGGCGAAGATGGTGTTTCTGTAAACGGAGATAACGTGACTATTTCCAACTGTCGAATGATGGTTACTGATGTTTTTCGTGGGTTTTACGCAGTATCGAATGATCCAAATAAAGTAAGAAAATAATGCTCGGTTGGGAAACATTACAAAGGCATTACTTAAACCTGACAGCCAAAGACGGCGCAAGTCTGAATTGGTCGTGGCAGAAATGCAAGCGTGAGTTTTTCAAAGTAGTGCCGAAAGTATGTGCTTGCTGTGGTAGTAAGAAAAAGATCGAGGTACACCACAAAAAGCCAAGGCATTTGTTTCCTGAATTAGCGTTGGTACTCGATAACCTGATAGCTTTATGCGGTGGCGGGAAAGGATGTCATTTCCATATAGGACATCTGAATAACTACCATTGGTACAATGATATGATCGAAACCGTGGCATTTTACGTGCGGAAAATAAGTGTTAAGAAAAAGAATGAGGCGGCATAATGGCACTATATTTATTAGAAAGAAAAGCGGATTATAACGAGGACGAGGCCATGCTAATTAGGGCCAACTCAGAAGATCAGGCAAGAATAATCGCAAGTAGTTCAGAGAATAGCCCTAAAGGGTGCTGGTCTAAAACGGCATGTTGTACATGCGAGCCTCTCTCAGTTGATGGTAATGTGGAAATTTTAGTTATAGCAAATACGGGAGCATAATGGAAATATGGCTTGAACTCGTAGAGATCATACAGATTAGCCTTGATTATTTTAACGGAACAGGCAAGTTTCCTAATGCCGTTGACCGTAGGGTTATTAAAAGGATATGCAATACTAAAACAGAGGTGCCAAATGACTAACGGACAAAGCAAAAAAGTATTCGTAGGTATCGTAGCCATGCAGCAGATTGCAACTATGGCCGATGAACCTGAACAGTTCCCATTTGCTATTCTCATTGGAGTATTGGCAGTAGGGTACATGGTAAAACAAACTATATTAGACTATTTAAATTTAAGGAAACAGAATAATGGCAAGATTGACAAAGATTAAAGTATTTGAGCGGCTTACCGAACTTGAAGTAGATTTTGGTGAGGAAACTAACTATAACGTACTCTGTCGTATGTTGAAAGAAGCGACTATTGACCTGTCCGAAGAAGAACCGGAACCCAAGATTATCAAACTCGAAAGCCGGATTGCAAAGCGAAATACGTTCCTTGCCGACGCAGTACGCGACAAACGCGACGCCGATGTTCTGAACAACGAGATCGGCAGCATTATTGCCGGAGGTGTGAAGCGGAAGTACAAGGGCAAAATTGCTAAAGTCACTACGATCAAGCATTGGGGCGTTACCGACAAAGGCGATTTCCTGACGGAATTTATTATTGAACTGAAAGATTAACATGGTAAGAAAAGATACATTTTGAAAGGATAGAGAATGAGCGATGAACATTGGTCAGAAACATTTGTACACGATTCGGTAACTACCGATAATCGTGCCGACTTTGTATCGGCTAACAGTAAGTATGCGACGATGGAAGATGCTGCTTTCGGTGGTTTTAACGCACAGAAACGGGCAGGCAAACCGTTTTGGTTTCCGGAGTCTATAGACAAGTTGCCGGACGATGCTTCTCGAAGCGACTTTACTACTAAGGCAAGAAGCCTCTTGGGTATAAACATACCTAAAGATGTCGAAGCCTTGAACGACTTCAACTTCAAAGATGGCCTGGCCGAAGGTTCTAAGGTTGACGATAACTTTGTCGGCCTGATTAAGAACTGGGCCGTGGAAAAAGGAGTTTCTACGTCAGAGCTTAAAAAGATGGTCTCATTTTACAATGGGCCTCTTACTAAGCATGTAACGGAAATTGCTGCCGAAATGGAAACACAGCAGTTTGAAGCCGCAGCGAAAGCCTGCCACGAAGCATTAGTGGCCGATCCTGACTTCGGAAGCGATGAAAAGGTCAAAGAGCAATCAGAGTTATTCCGCAGGGCGATACTCAATAAGTTTGGCCTTTCGCCGGACGACGCAGAGGAAGTCGCTGACGCGATGGTAAAAGGTGGGCTGACGACAAACCCGAAGCTTGCTAAAATAATGCTGAAAGCTTTTGCTCCTATGGCAGCAGAAGGATCGACTAATGCAGGCGGTGGCACCGGAACCGCTGGTATAAAACAGGCATCGCCGTACGAAGCGAAAAAAACTCGATGGCCGAAATCGCCGACCGAGTGGGGTAACGAGTCCGATAAGTGGGAAGATGAAAGCCCCCAAACAAGAAACGCATTAGGTTACAAAGACCCGAACGCCCAGTAATGGATACCGTTGAAAGGTTATACATGAAAAAATCTTAGACACTCTAACCACGGTTGGACCTGAGTGCTTGGCTGAAAGTAAGCTGACACGCGCAGTCTGTTGCGTAAGGTAGAGCCTCGAAAGAGACACCTCTCCGACAATTAAAATTAACTATAATTGTTTGAAAGGTTCAACAATGGCTGAACAAGGTTTAGACACAAGGTATAACCTTATCGACTGTTTGAAGAATGTGAAGAACGGAAAGTTTGTTCCGTGGGCGAAAACGCTTACGGAAAACAATCCCTTCCTGTTCGATCTTCAACTTGAAAGTGCCACTGGCATTTTGTCGAATGAAGGTTCCAGGGAAACATCGCTTCCTACGCCGCAGATCATTAAGGTCGGCGAGGGTCATGTTTCCAGTACGGTACGATGGGACACTTTTACAGAGAATATAAGCATCTTCAAGGATAGAGTTTCTATCCCGAAAGACGTTTACGATCTCAAACCTGATAAAATTGCCTATCGCGCCATGATCGAAGATCGTCACATGGAAGGCTTCGGCCAGGGTGTGACAAATCATTTCTTCTACGGCACATCGATTGCAAGTCCTAAGAAGTTTGACGGGTTGGACGTTCGGTACAGCGTGCCGGATTCCACGGATGCGACAAACCCATCGAGCGCAAGTGCTGACCCGTTCGTATTCGATGCGGGTGGTACTACGAGTGCGGGCACAATGTCTGTATGGCTTATCCAGCAGGAAATGGATAAGTTTTCAGGTATCACGCCGATCAATGACCCGAAGATGGGTATTGACAAACGCGATACAGGACTGGTCTACAGCGTTACTGATTCATCGTATACCGGTGCCGATGCTGGCAGGGCGGAACGCGAGGAACTTCGCACAGAGCTTGCTTGGAAAATCGGTCTTAACATCGCCGATCAGCGTGCGGTTGCAAGGGTTCGCAATATTGACTCTGCTGTTACAAGTCTTGACGCAAGTTTCTTACAACTTATCTTCCAAGCGGAAGAAGAAGTTTTCAAGGGGAGCGGGCAGATTTTCTGTTATGTTCCAAAACGCATGATGACATTTCTGAAGATTATGGCAGAGGCCAAGCAGAATGTTGATTATGATACTAACAACATTTACGGTATCCCGCTTCATCGTATCGGCGACATTCTTCTCAGGTCTGAAGATGCTCTGAAGATCGACGAAGAACCCGTAACTGCTGTTTAATATTAACCCATTAAATTCTGAAAGGTAAAATATGGGTGCTTATGATGTATTAGGACAGTTTACCGCAGATGGTGGAGATACGATTTCCGCTGCTGGGTTTTCTGACAATTTTATCGACATGGCAGTTACCAAACCACAGTTAGGCGTTGGTCAGCATGTTCCACACCTCTGTATTCGTACAAACACTGCCCCAACAGATCCCGCTGACAGCCTTAGTATCGAGCTTCAAGCTTCGGCTACTAACAATGGCACGGACCTAAATGGAACTATCAAAACGGTTATGATGGCTTTAGCTGGAGTTGCTAATGCTGGAAGTGGTGTCAATGAAGTCATCGCAACTGATGCAAGGCTTGCTACTGCTGGTGCATGGATATATCGTGGTCCTCTTCCGTATGGACTTGATCTAAGGTACGTCCAGTTGTATTTCAACAATACAATATCTGGCGGTGATTTTGTCATCGACGCATGGCTTGAGGACGTCCCGGCCTCAGATTTCCGGGGATCACAAAAATTGTTTAGCGACGTAGGTCAGCCTTAATAGAAAGGGGTAGATTATTATGAAAAAGTATATTTTACTAATGTTGCTCCTTTTGGCGGTGTTTGCGTCGCAAACGCAGGCGTTGACAAAAGAAGAATATCTCAGAGGCAACGCATATTTAGGTTCTCAAAATGCACGACTTGACAGGTTCTATCTGCATTTAGTTGACTTCGAGAACATCCAAGGTACTCAGCTTGGTACAGGGTCGCTATTTTATCTCGACTCTGCCGTAGTTGGTGCGACGGCAGGAACGTCATGGGAGACGGCTGTAGATACATTGAAAGAAGCTATCGCCCTTTGCGCGAACAATAATGGTGATTATATCTACGTTGCTCAAGGGCATGCGGAGAACATTACCAACGCTGATGCTGTTGTAGCCAACAAAGCAGGTATTACCATTTACGGGTTCGGCGAAAATGAGGACCAACCGACGTTTACTTTCATCACTGACGCTACGGCAGAAATAACGATTAGTGCTGCGGACGTGACGTTTTACAACTGTCGCTTCCTGAGTAACTACGAAGGCGGTCTTACCGCAGGTATTCAGATTACCGCTGACGGTGACGGTACAAGGTTCATCAGTTGTGAGTTCAGAGAAACATCTGCTACTAAGGAGATGTTGACGATGATAACTGCTGCCGCTGCTGCTGACGAGTTGGTTTTCGCAGGCAACAGGTTTATCGGTATAGCAACCGGAACCGCTACGGGCACTATCGTTTTTACCGGAGCATCTGACTATACGCAGATCTTAGACAACTACTTCTATGTAGATGTCAGTGATTATGTCATTGATGCCTCTGCTGCTGCAAGTATCGCTATGGATGTGGGTGGTAATACGATCCACAACCTCGATACCGGTGCGGGCAAGATAATGACGTTTAATGCCACGACTACCGGCAGTGTGTATGCAAACACCGGTTACGGTAACGGTGCTTCGTTTGTGATTGTCGGTACTGCGATGTTCGTAGCACCTGATAATATCGCGGTGAATACCGAAACCCCGGCAAGGAACTACGAATCTATGACAGGTCCTTTTACCGGATCTACGGGTGGTGCGGCAGGTACGAATATCTATTCTGATATGGTACTTGCACAGACCGACCTCGATGCGATCATAGTCGATCTTACTGCTGCTGTAACACAGCCTCCTGTCGCTACGAGTTTGCATGACATTCTGCACAAAGACGGTTCGTACACCTATGATAATATTACCGATTCTTTGGAGATGAACTCCGATATAGTCGGTGCTTATACGGGTGATGGCGGTACTGACAACAACGACAGTGTAAAATCCGATGTCGATCTGTTGCAGACCGACGTAACTTCACTGATCGCGTTGATAGCTGCTATTAACGATACTGGCTATGTAGGAACTTGCACGAATAATGCGACTACGACGGTTGCTATCGTTCCGCTATTGGCTGGTTTCGGCGATGATTATTTCAACACAGAATGGTCCATAATCTGTATTCTGGACTTTTCGGCTGCTGGAAGTGCGCCGGAAGGCGAGATAATCGACATCATTGATTACGAATCTGCAACAGGAACTTTCACAACTAATGTCGCGTTCACAGCAGCTTTGACCACAGGTGACGGTGTTATGATCCGGCGTACCGAAGAACTGGAACTTGACGTTCCGACTATATTGGAAAGTGCAAATACGATCCGGTATGTCGATAGTGGAACATCCGGTGATGGTTCAGGTCTGACATGGGAAAACGCTTATGCGACTATTGCCCTTGCCGAAGCTGCTTGTGATGCTGGCGATGCAGTCTATGTTGCCGACAACCATAACGAAGCTATTGGAAGCCTTGTTATAGACGTTGCTGGCGTCAAAGTTATCGGCATGGGTGAAGGTGACGGCAGACCGATCCTTGATTTTGATGCCGCAGGCGACGAGATCACTATTAACGCTGGTGGTATCGTGTTCAGGAATTTCAGACTTATGCCAAGTGCTTCCGATGTTGTAGCTGCTATTGTTGTCGGAAACAGTGGCGATGGTGTCTTGATTGAGAACGTCGCGTTCATTACCGGCGAAGGTGCCGACGAGGAATTCCGTGACTGTGTGAGTGTTGGTACTACAGCGGTTGGCGTAACTGTCAAAAGCTGTACCTATTATAATACTAACGCTACCGCCGCAGATCAGGATACTTTTGTAAATCTTGATGCGGCCACGATTGACAGTGCTTCGGTTGTAGGGTGTACGATATTCGGTACTTTTGCAGAAGCTCCAATCTGGGCGTTTACTGCTATACCTACGAATATCAATATAGCTGATAATGTGATTTCTAACACGACAAGCGGTCAGCTTTGTATCGAGTTCCAAGGTGCTGCAACGGGTGTTATCAAGAACAACTTGATGTATTCCGATACTTTCGGTGCTAATGGCATTACGATTCTTGATCCGGGTTCTGCAAGTTGTATAGGTAACTTTGCTGTTGATGCGATCAATGAACGTGCAATCGAGATTCCGATAAGCGCAGAAACTTCCGATGTTACCGAAGTAGCTGACGGATCGGACCTTGAGAGGCTTGAGTATTTGCAAAACTTAGGAAGCGATGCTCTTGGCATGTTAAGCAGCGGAGGCAGTGTCTTTTATTGCGACAGCGGCGAAGGTACCGGGACGGAAGATGGTCTAACCTGGGCCACGGCCACAGATACGATTAAAGAGGCTATTGACCTTTGTACGGACAACAACGGAGATGTTATTCTCGTTGCTCCGGGCCATGCTGAAACAATCGGTGCTTCTGTAGCCGTTAATTCCGATGGTGTAATGATCATCGGATTAGGTGTTCAAGATGAGCGACCGACACTGACGTTTAATGCAACAGCTTCGTCTTTGGCTCATACTGTACCCGGCGTAAAGTGGAAGGATATTATCTTTGTCTGCTCTACGCAGGATACAACGGTTGCTATTTCCCTAGACGCAAGTTCAGATGGTGCTGTACTTGAAGATTGCGAGTTCAGGAATACTACAACCTCAGAGTTCATCGACACTGTTACTTTGCAGGCCGCTACCGACAATGTTCGGTTTACAAGTGTTAAGTTCCTGAACAACACGGCTGCCGGTGGTAATATCTCCTGTATAAACAGTACAGTAGGCGTTACAGTCAGTCTGGTAATTGAAGATTGTTATTTCTATGGTGCGTTCACAACTGCCGCTATAGAAAGTGACCAGATCGAAGTAGATCTTCGGATTGCTAATAACAGGATTTACAATACATCGACGGGCGATGCCGCGATATTATTGACCGGTGCCGCTTTAGGTGTAATGTCCGATAACTACTGTTATGGTGATACACTGACCAATATAATTGATCCCGGTTCGATGCAGTGCTTCAATAACTTTATCAGCCATGAGATCGATGCGACGGGTTATCTGTATCCACCTGCTCCGCAAAAGATCCCATCTACTGAGGGTACTGCAAGGATAATCTTTGTTGATTCCGGTGCTACTGCCGGTGGTGGTGGAACGTGGGAAACTGCGTTTAATACCATTGACGCAGCTATGGACGATACCGTTGCTGACCGGGGTGATATTATCTATGTCGCTCAAGGTCACGTAGAGGTTGAGGCTGGTGCCGCGGCTATTTTTACTTGCGATGTCGAAGGCGTTTCGATTATCGGTATATCTAATGGTTCTGCGTCTGGCGCTATTGCTGCCGGTGCTGTTACCGGGACCGATAGCCAGATGCCCGTATTCATTCTTGATAACGCGGGTGCGACAATAAGTGTTACCGCGGCAAACGTAACCCTTAGTGGTCTGTGGATTGAAAGTGATGTTATTGACGCTGCTATAGGGATCACTGTCGCCGCCACCGGTGATGGTTCGGTTATCAAGAACTGTGTATTCAGGGACGGAGCTGCTGCCGAGGAATTGGTTATCGGTATAAGCATTGCCGCTGATGCTGATAATTGTCAGATTCTTGACAACTCTTTTTCGACAGTTCCGGCTGGTGGATGCACAAACGCTATCCTGCTTGCTGGTGGTATGGACGATGGTGTTATAAGAGGTAATATCGCTTACGGTACTTGGTCAACCGGAACATTGTTAGCTTCTGGTGCCGCCTCTGTCAACCTTACTATTATGGACAACATCTTCGTTACGACTTCTGCTAATGTCTGTGTTTCGCTTAATGCGGGAACTACGGGTATTTTAGCAAGCAATCGGATGGGTTCTGCTGATACGATTCTGAACACTTTACAGGGCGAAACGGCGATGTACACATTCGACAACTATGCTACTGGCGCTCCTGCTGCCAGCGGAGTTCTTACACCTGCTGCTGACAGTGACTAATACTTTTAACGACTGGGACGGGCAACTGTCCCAGTCTTTTATTAAGGAGCATGAAATGAAACATCTAATATTACCGCTGGTGATGTTGTTTGCGTTTGTGGCTATGGGTATGCAGCGAAACAGATACGAACCTGAAAACAGATTAGCGTATTACGCAGTAGACACTGCATCTAACGACACTTATGTTGCACAGGTTAGCGGGGTAGGCAGTTACGATACAGGGCTTTTTATCTTGCTTAACCCCGTTACTGACAATACCACAGCATGTACGCTAAATATAAACGGTTTAGGCGCAAAGAGCATAAAAGCACCTACTGGCGGCGACCCCGGTACTGGTTGGATAGACGCTTCCGAGATAACGCCGTTGTGTTACGATGGCACCAATTTTGTGATAATGAAAATGGACTCTAACCCATAAGGAACTTGACATGAAAAAATACATTTTAATTTTAGTGGCGATAGTACTCGTCGGCGGTGCATCGCTTACCCACGTAAGCCAGGTAGATGGCAATGCTCTACACACTATGCAAAATTCGTGGCTGATAGCCGATACTACAACATCGGCAGGTACGGAACCTACGGCGTTGTCAACTACCGAGAGGACAAAGAAAATAGTCGATGCTCTTATCGCAGCCGCTTCGAGTGGTGACGGTGAAATATCCGTACTCCTGATTCCCCCTAAATGGAACGGCGTTAGATTCCGGGCATTGGGTATAACCGATAACGACACGATCACACACCAGATATATTTAGGTAGTTTGGGCGGCGGGCTTGATTGCGAACTCAGCCATGCAGGGCAGATCGTTTGGACGGTAGGCGCTCAACAGTCCATCTATGACCAGATAACTTTTACTCTCGGTGGTGCCGATAGTAGAGCTTATGTTCCACAGCCCGGAGATACTGTGATTGGTAATTCGAGCGGTAAAACAGCGGTTATCATTTCCATTATAGAAACAGCTTCTACGTGGACGGCTGGAACCGCTGCCGGAACCGTTCTGTATAGATCGGCTTCTGGAATTTTTACGAGTAGCGAAACAGTCTCTATTAAAAGAGCGAATACCATTTTAGCTACTAATGCTTATAAACATGTCGCTTCCGATTTGATAGATTTTGAGCTTGCCGACACAGCGGTTGTTACGGCTGATGCGTGGGGTGCTGCATGGTCAACTCTATCACCTGTAAACGATACCAATGCAGAAGTAGAGCTTGATCTGAAAGGTGCCGATTACATGGTTGTTTTAACATCGGCCATTACATCCGATGGAAAGTTGATTATTAAGGGGTACTGATATGCCTACTGAAACCGATGTCTGCAATATAGGTCTTGGCAAACTTGGCGGCGCTGGCGATGCGCTGAACGGCAGTGCTTTTATAGGAAGTATTGACGATGATAACAAAGTGTCTCAATGGTGCAAACTGAATTTCCCGCGAGTAAGGCGAAGGGTTATAATCGAACTTGCAACGCGACAAGCACCTTTCAGGCAGAGTTGTAAATTCCTTGACTTGGGTGCTGTCTTATCAGATGACGCCGTACCAGAGATAGGAAATTATACGTATGCTTTCAATCTGCCGGGTGATTGCTTGAGTGTTATAAATCAGTTCGACGAGGGCAGTATTGCCACGCGAGATCGAAGGGCTTTTTCGTCAACTACTGTCAACCTTAATAACCAGTGGGAAATGATCGCAGATAAAGACGGGGCCGGAAAGATATTCCTCACAGAAGTTCTTTCTAATTCCGACCAAACGAGCGCATTTATTGCATACGCTGTAGACTTACCTAACACCGTTGGTTGGTCAGAACAGATGATAGATTGCGTTGCTACTCTGTTGGCCTCTGAGGTTGCACCTGTCGTCGGTCGGGATATGGAAGCGAGTAATTTTATGCTGGCGAAATACAAGGAAGTCGTTGTACCCGATGCAGTAAAAGCGAATCTGACCGGATTCAATAATTCAGCTAAACAAGTATCTAACTACCGAGGCGGTAGAAATACAAATATAACTTCTCGAAGGAGCTTATCATGCAGAGATTGTTGTTAATATCAATATTGTTATGTGTATCGAGTGCATTTGCTACAGTTCCGGCGGGCGAAAGTATCCGGCAGTCTTTTGATGCAAACGGATCGACCACAACATTCACGTTTACTTTTAAATGTAATTCAAGTGATGATGTGTTTGTTTACGCGCCCTTGACATCGACGGGAGATCCTACTGACCCGCTTACTATCGACATTGACTACACAATCGCGCCCACAGGTGGAAGTTATCTTAACGGTGGGGTTGTAACGATCAGTCCTGCACTTGCTTCTACTTACAAAGTATTTATCGTTAGGGAGATCAAAAAAAGCCAGGAAACAGCAGTAATAACAGCGGCTTCAATACGCGCATCGCTTGATAAATTAACTCGAATAACACAGGACTTA
>SDBT01007644.1_pt1 | contig 17757 bp, 23 predicted proteins | sample 2277101 | NCBI WGS metagenome assembly SDBT01 (sample SAMN10404973, study PRJNA504765) | marine sediment metagenome | isolation source: marine sediment core GS10_PC15, 103 cmbsf | place: Arctic Ocean: Southern Knipovich Ridge | collected 2010 | reverse complement strand
GTAAAAAAACAGAGAAAGTATAGATATAATGCTCCATTGCACATAAAGCAAAAATTCGTTCATGTTCATCTCTCAAAGGAATTAATAAAGAAACATAAAACAAGAAATTTGGGTCTTAAAAAAGGAGATAAGGTAAAAGTACTTCGTGGCCAATTTAAGAAACATACTGGAAGTGTTGAAAGAATTGATCTTAAAAAAACAAGAGTATACATAAGTGGTATAGAAATAACAAAAAAAGAGGGAACTAAAACCACTTACCCCATAGACCCGTCTAACTTGGTTATAACAGAATTGAATCTTGATGATAAAAAAAGACAAAAAATAATTGAAAGGAAAGCAAAATGAAAAGTCACTTAAAAAGACCAGCAATCCCAAAAACATGGCCTATAAAAAGAAGAGGAATAACCTTTGTTTCAAAACCAAATCCTGGTCCCCATTCATTGAACCTAGGGCTATCAATCGGGTTAGTTATAAGGGATGTCTTAGGCATTGCCAAAAATTTGAAAGAAGTCAAAAAAATTCTCTATAACAATGAGATACTGGTTGACGGCATTAGAAGAAAAGAACCAAAATTTCCTGTAGGAATCATGGACACCATTAACATCCAAAAAACCAGCCAGCAGTTTAGGGTGGTATTAGATGAAGGCAAAATCAGTTTAATGCCTATTGACAAAAAAGAAGCAGAATTTAAACCATGTAAGATTACTGGAAAAACCAAATTAAAAGGCAAAACGCAGCTCAATCTTTATGACGGAAAGAATATCCTGACAGATAAAGATGATTACAAAACTGGAGACACGATAGTTATTAGCCTGCCAAAACAGGAAATAAAAGAGCATATCAAACTGCAAAAGGGTTGCTTTATCTATCTTATTGGCGGAAAACATACTGGAGATATAGGTAAAATTGAAGATATTATTTCAAATAAGATCACGTACAAAAGGAAAAGCGGAGAAACAATTGAGACATTAAAAAAATATGTATTTGTAATTGGTAAAGATAAGCCAATAATCTCCTTAGCAAAGAAGGATTAAGATGTATCCAATGAAAGAGATAAAAATAGAAAAGGTAACCTTGAATGTTGGTGCAGGTAAAGAGCAGACTAAACTGGAAAAAGGAATATTGCTCTTAAAGAACATCACCGGCATTAGTCCTGTTAAAACATTTACAAATAAAAGAATTCCGACATGGGGTTTAAGACCTGGATTGCCAATAGGATGTAAACTAACCTTAAGAAAAAAAAGGGCTGAAGAAATATTAAGTAGGTTATTAGATGCCAAAGACAACAAATTAAGCCCCCACCAATTTGACAAGGAAGGTAATATAGCGTTTGGTATTCCCGAGTATATAGATATCAGAGATGTCAAATATGATCCTAAAATAGGGATAATAGGATTAGAGGTATGTGTAACACTTGAAAGGCCGGGTTTCAGGATTAAAAGAAGAGGAATTATGAAAAGAAAAATACCTAACAAGCACAGAATAACAAAAGAAGAGGCAGTGGAATTCATAAAAAAGAGATTTAATGTTGAAGTAGGTGACAAAGAATGAGCTACTCCAATTACAAAAAAGTTTTCAAACAATTGAAAGCTAAGCCTATTAAGCTTAAAAGATTTTTAAAGCATAATGCTCCAAAAGAAAGGAAGTTCGGTCCTAAAACAAAGCATTGCAGGACGTGTGGAAATCCACATGCCCACATTAGCAAGTACGGATTGAACCTCTGTAGGAAATGCTTTAGGGAAGTTGCTCCAAAATTGGGCTTTAAAAAATACAATTGAGGTAAAAATGTTAAACGATACATTAGCAAATGTTTTATCAGCTGTATTGAACAGTGAAAAGATAGGAAAGAAAGAATGTTTCATTAAACCCTCCTCTAAAATAATCAAAGCTGCACTTAAAATAATGAATGAAAATAACTACATAGGTTCATTTAATGAAACTGTTAATACAAAAGGCAATTTGCTTAAGATTAACCTGTTAGGGAATATAAACAAATGCGGGGCTATCAAGCCAAGATACAGTGTAAAAAAGGATGGATATGAAAAATTTGAGAAAAGATACCTTCCTGCCAAGGACTTTGGTGTTATTATAGTATCCACACAAAAAGGAATTATGACCCATACCGAAGCAAAGAAAAAAGGAACAGGAGGAAAATTATTAGCTTACTGTTACTAAAATGGCTAAAGATATTGTACCCAATAGTTTGAGCAAACCTCGAGCTATGCTCGATGGTTTTGAAGTCTCTTCAAAAGCTCAAACAAAGAAGGAAATTAAAGCTGAAATAGAAATTCCAGATGGTATCACAGTTGAAATAAAGGAATCAATAGTAATTTTCAAAGGTAAAGCAGGAGAGGTAAGCAAAAAATTATCCAATCCTAACATTAAGATAAGTAAAGAAAATAATAAAATAATCATTAAAACTATAAAATCAACAAAAAGAGAAGTAAAACTGGTAAAAACCTTCACAGCCCATCTAAAAAATATGATAAAAGGCTCTAGTGAAGGTTGCAGCTATGTGTTAAAAGTATGCGCTAAACATTTCCCAATGAGTGTATCTGTTAAAGGTAATGAATTTATTGTAAAAAATTTTTTTGGAGAGAAAATCCCCAGAGTTCTTAAAATAAAACAAGAAGCTAATGTAAAAGTAGAAGGTGACCAGGTAATAGTAGAATCAGCGAATAAGGAAATAGCTTCCCAGGTCGCAGCAGACATTGAACAATTAACAAGAAGAACAAAATACGACACACGCATTTTCCAAGACGGCATTTGGATAATAAACAAGGATGGTAAAGAAATAAAATGAGTTTATTAGAGTTAAGGAATCAAATGAAACGAAAAAAACCTAAGTTTATTAGAACTGATGCTGTTAAAAAAAGGCTAAAAAAAAGATGGGTAAGAGCCCGTGGATTGCACTCTAAGATAAGATTAAAAAAAGCAGGCCACCAAAAAAAGGTATCAAATGGTTATGGTTCACCAAAAAAGGTAAGAGGATTAAGTAGAGATGGATTGATCCAGGTAATAGTTTTTAATGAAAATGAGTTAGGAGCTGTCAACAAGGAAAAAGAAGGCATTATAATAGCTAAAAATGTTGGTACCAAAAAAAAGGTATCATTATTAAAAAAAGCTAAGGAAAAAGGCATTAAAGTACTTAATCTTAATATTGATGAATACCTAAAAAAGAAAGAAGAAGAGATAAAGAAAAGATTGCAAAAGAAAAGAAAGAAAGAAGAGGAAAAGGAGAAGAAGAAAGAAAAGAAGAAAGATGAGAAGAAGAAAGAAGAACTGGAAGAGAAATTAAGTGATGAGGAAAAGAAGGAGAAAGAAAAAAAGGAGAAAGACAAGCTACTAACTAAAAGGGAAGTACAATGAAATTAGATAATCAAAAAAGACTTGCTGCTCAAATATTAAAATGCTCTAAAAAAAGAGTAAAATTTGATCCTGATAGGTCAAGTGATATAAAAGAATCAATAACTAAGGCGGATATCAGGAACCTGATAAAAGAGGGGGCAATAACAAAGATACAGGTAAAAGGTGTCTCTAGGGTAAGGGCAAGAAAAAGGTTAGTTCAAAGAAGAAAAGGAAAACAAAGCGGACCTGGCTCAAGAAAAGGTAGCAGGGGTGCACGCTTACCTAGAAAAAGAGAATGGATAAACAAGATAAGAGCTCAAAGAGAGCTTCTAAATAAACTAAAAGATAAAAAAATCATCGATAAAAAACTTTACAGGGATCTTTACTTAAAAGCAAAAGGAGGATTTTTCAGGAGCAAAAGGCACATCAAATTATACTTGGGAGAAAGAATTAAAAAATGAGAAAGGGCTATAGATTACAATTTAAAAGAAAAAGATTAGGAAAAACAAATTACAAAAAAAGATTAAGGCTTTTATTAGCTAATAAACCAAGATTGGTTATACGAAAAAGCAACAACAATATACTGGCCCAGATAGTGGAGTACAACAAAAAAGGAGACAAAGTAATCTTATCTTGCCATTCTTCTGAACTTAAAAAATACGGATGGAACAGTAATAAAGGTAACCTGCCTTCTGCCTATCTCGTTGGATCATTGATTGGCAACAAAGCACAAAAGAAGAACATCAAAGATTTGGTTTTGGATATGGGATTGCAAAAATCTGTTAAAGGCTCAAGAATCTATTCCTTGCTAAAGGGGTGTATTGATAATGGAGTTAATATCCCTTACTCAAAAGATATCCTGCCTTCAGAGGACAGAATAAAAGGGAAGCACATCAATAATTTTGATATTAAAAAATTTGAAGAAGTAAAAAATAAGATACTGGGTGCATAAATATGCCGGAAAAAGAAGAAAATAAGAAAGTAGAAGAAAAAAAAATAGAAGATGTAGAAACGCAGATTGTGAAAGAAGTAAGGAGAAAACCAAGTTTTGATAAAGAGGGCTGGAAACCAAAAACAGATGTTGGTAAAAAAATCAAGAATGGAGAGATTACAGATATAGATGAAATATTAGACAAAGGCATAAATATACTAGAAAGTGAAATAACAGACGCTTTATTACCAGATGCTGATACTGATTTATTATTGATCGGCCAATCAAAAGGTAAGTTTGGTGGAGGTCAAAGAAGAGTGTTTAAACAGACACAAAAAAAGACGCAGGAAGGGAATAAGCCCCATTTTGCAACAATTGCAATTATCGGGGACAGTAACGGCCACATAGGAATCGGGCATGGGAAAAGCAAGGAAACTGTACCTGCAAGAGAAAAAGCAATAAGAAGGTCAAAGTTAAATATAATCAAGATACGAAGAGGGTGTGGTTCATGGCAATGTGGCTGTAAGGAGCCCCATACAATACCATTCTCTGTAAAAGGCAAGTATGGTTCATGTTGTATAGAGCTGATACCAGCACCTAAAGGAACAGGCTTGTGTGTTGAAAAAGAATGCCAGAAGATCTTGAAGCTTGCAGGAATAAAAGATGTGTGGTCAAAAACAAAGGGACAGACAAAAACAAAGATTAATCTTGTTTCAGCATGCTTTGAGGCCTTAAAAAACCTGGTTCAAATGAAAGTAGGAATCAAACATTTCGAGGATTTAGGTATTATTGAAGGAGGGATAGGTAAGGGAAAGGAAAATGAGTAAAATAGCAGCAGTCAGGGTTAGAGGATCTGTTAAGTTAAATACAAAAATAAAGATTACCCTGAATCTATTAAGGTTATACAGAAAAAACTTTTGTATTGTTGTAGATGACATTCCTTCATTTAAAGGAATGATAAAAAAGGTTAAGGATTATGTTACTTATGGTGAAATAGATGAAGCAACTTATAAACTCCTTGTAGAGAAAAGAGGAGAAGAATATAAAGGCAGAGAACAAGACAGAAAAGGTAAAATAAAGTATAAAAAATTCATTGTAATTAACAATAAAAAGATTAAGCCATTCTTTAGGCTTAACCCTCCAAAAAAAGGATTTGGGAGGAAAGGGATTAAGGTAGGATTCAAAGCTCATGGTGCTCTGGGTTATAGGGGCAATAAAATTAATGATCTATTAAAAAGGATGATTTAAATGGTTGTAAACAGAAGAAAGAAGTTCAGCAGGCAAAGAGGCTCATTCACACATGGTTGGGGCAGTAAGAAGAAGCATAGAGGAGCAGGCAATAGGGGGGGCAAAGGCCTAGCTGGAACAGGTAAAAGGGCAGATTCCATAAAAACATTGTATTGGAAAGATAAAAAATATTTTGGAAAACATGGTTTCAAGCACAGAGGAAGAACTAAAAAGAATACTAAGGCTATGAATATAGGTTATATTAATGAAAGGTTAGATAAGTTCCTGGCAAGTAAATCAATTGTGAAAGAAGGGGATCATTATGTTGTTGATTTAAAGAAAATGGGTTATAATAAACTGCTTGGGGCTGGAAAGGTGGTTAATAAATTCAAGATTAACGTCAAATATGCTTCTGGTAATGCTGTTGAGAAGATAAAGCAGGCAGGAGGAGAAGTTATTTTGCAAGTAAAAAAAGAAGAAGAGGGAAAAAAGCCTAATTAAGATGTCACTCTGGAACACCATTATTAATAATCTTCCTGAAGTTGCCGGTCCTACACAGAAAAGATTATCTTTTAAGGAAAAATTAAAATGGACTGGTATTGTATTAGTTATATTTTTTGTTCTTGGCTTAATGCCTTTATTTGGGTTAGGACAAAATTCTTTGCAAAGATTTGAGTACCTAGCAATTATAATGGCAGCACAATTTGGTTCCTTAATTTCACTAGGCATAGGGCCAATAGTAACAGCATCTATTGTGTTGCAGTTACTGAATGGTTCTGGAATCTTAAAATTTGATTTGACCACCTCGGAAGGAAAAAAATCATTTCAAGGTATTCAAAAATTATTGGCAATATTTTTTATTATATTTGAAGCTATAATCTACATATTCATGGGCGGTTTAGCTCCCCATGAGGCTTTTAGAGGTACACCAGTTTATTTTCAGCTACAGCTTTTATTGGTATTCCAATTATTCTTAGGTGGCATCCTAATATTGTTCATGGATGAAGTTGTGAGTAAATGGGGGTTCGGTTCTGGTATTTCATTGTTTATTGCAGCTGGTGTTTCACAACAAATCTTCATACAGGCATTTAATTGGCTTCCTGGTCCTGGAGGATTAACTGGAGTTACATATTCAATTGGAGCTATACCTGCTTTATTTCAAAGTTTAGCGGCGGGAGATCCAACTACGGCTGGTATTAAATTAGCTGCATTAATTTCTACTGTTTTAGTGTTTGTAATGGCTGTTTATGCGCAGGCAATGAAAGTAGAGATCCCATTAAGTTTTGGCAGGATTAGAGGCCATGGAATAAGGTGGCCGCTGGCTTTTATCTATACATCTGTCATTCCTGTTATTTTGGTATCGGCTTTGATGGCTAATTTTCAACTATGGGGCAGATTAATGCAAAATTGGTTCGGCCCAAACATGTTCGCAAGGTTTAGTGAAGCGTCAGGGCAGCTTACAGGTGGATTTGTATATTGGCTGCAATCACCCCAAATTGTTTATAATATATTAACGCATTCTATAACTGGCTCACAGATAATTCAAGCTGTTGTTTATACACTATTCATGATTGGTGGTGCTGTGTTGTTTAGTGTATTTTGGATGCAGACAGCAGGTATGGATGCCAAATCCCAAGCTAAACAGATGATGGCCTCTGGTTTGCAGATTCCTGGCTTTAGAAGAGACCAAAGGGTATTGGAAAGCTTGCTTAATAGATATATATGGCCCTTAACAATAATGGGAGCTATAGCTGTAGGATTCTTAGCTGCTGTTGCAGATTTAACAGGTGCTTTAAGTAGAGGAACAGGTATTTTGCTGACTGTTATGATTGTTTACAAACTATATGAAGAGGTAGCAAAACAACATATGATGGATATGTATCCTGCCATGAGAAGATTCATGGGAGGTTAAAAAAGAGGTAAATAAAAATGTTTGAAAATCTTTTAAATCCAATATTTGATCCGTTATTGTCTTTGCCCATTACATGGGTAATCGTGATAATGGCATTTCTTATAACTCTGATTATTACTGTGATTTATAAATTCACAACCAAGCAGAGTCTGATGAAAGAACTAAAGACTGAAATGAAGGAACTGCAGAAAGAGATGAAGGAATTAAAGAGCAACCCTCAGGAAATGATGAAAGTACAGAAAAAATCAATGCAGACAAATATGAAATATATGAGCCATTCTATGAGGTCAATGCTATTTACCTTTATTCCAATAATCTTGATTTTTGGATGGATGAATTCGCATTTAGCGTATGAGCCAATATTAGCTGGACAGGAATTTACTACAAGCATATTATTCTATGACAACATAAAAGGAAATGTAGAATTAATAACTCCTACAGAGATAACAGTGAGTGGTGATATGGACAAAACAATAGATGATGGTGAAATTAAATGGGTACTAAAAGGTGAAGAAGGCGAGTATCTGCTTGAATATATGGTAAATGGTAAAAGTTATACAAAGGATTTGCTGATTACTGAGGAACGGAGCTATGCTAAGCCCATCAAGATTGTCAAAGATAAAACAGTAAGACAGATAAGCATTGATAATAACAAAATCAAACCCCTAGAATTCACAGGGATACCTTGGATAATGAATTGGGGATGGTTAGGCTCATATATAATATTATCTATAATATTCAGCATGGCTATAAGAAAGCTTTTTAAAGTATACTGAGTTTTCAAAGTAAAAATGGTATCACCAAGATTAAGGTCAAGATCCTTAAGAAGGGTCCATGTAAGAACTACTCGTAAAAAAAGTGTAGTTCATTACAAGAGAAGGAAACCCAAAATAGCTCATTGCAGTAAATGTGGGGCTAAGCTAAAAGGTGTTGCTAGAGAAAGGCCTTATAAGATGCAGAACATGCCTAAAACCAAGAAAAGGCCTGAAAGGCCCTATGGTGGTGTTCTTTGCAGTAAATGTATGCGCTTATTGTTTATTGAAAAAGCACGAAAGTAATCTCTTTGGCATAAGGTGACTGTGCCTTTAGAGCAAGAGATTGGAGGAATAAAATGATTGAAATAGGAAGAATCTGTTTGAAATTAGCCGGTAGAGACGCTGGCGGTAAGTGTGTTATTGTAGATATTCTGGATAATAATTATGTTCTTATAGATGGTAATGTTCGCAGAAGAAAATGCAATATTTTTCATCTAGAGCCAACTTCTGAAAAGGTTGATATTAAGAAAGGAGCTTCTCATGAAGAAGTTAAAGCTGCTTTTGAAAAGCTGAAACTTCCTGTGTGGGAAACCAAAAGAAAAGAAAAAACAGAAAGGCCAAGAAAGGTTAGAAGAAAGAAGAAATTGGCTGAAGAAACAGCAGAAAATAAAAAGAAAACAAAGAAAGAAGTCAAGAAAGAGAAAAAGCCAAAAAAAGAGGAAAATAAGTCAATTGATGCGAAAGTTATTTCTGTAAAAAAAGAGGAAAAAGAAGAAGTGAAAAAAACAGATAATAAAAAAGGAGGAAAGAAATAAAATGCCATATGATCCTAACTTAGATAAAAAATTATTTGGTGAAACAAAAGATTTCGAAATGACAAGAGTAACTGTTTCTGTAAACCAATATAATGAAGGAGAGAAGAAGCTACAGCTCAGCAGAGAGAACAGAAACCAGGATGGTGAATGGAAATTCGCCAAACTAGGAAGGATGTTCAAAGACGAAGTTGAAGCAATAATTCCCCTAATGAAGAAAGCGATTGAGTTTATGTAAATATTTTTTCTTATTCTTGATTTTATTTACCCCTTAACTCAGGGGATTTCCATTTCTTTCCTAAGGCATTATATATTGATTGTTCTGTTGTGCCGGCTATGTATTTCTTATTATTCTTATTAAATAGACCATACTGGTTGAGTAGGCACCCTTTTCTTTTTGCCAGCATTCTCAAACCAATATTATATTGAAATGGTCCTGTGTAAGTAAGTAGGTGAGCGCCCCATCCTTTTTTTGTTGCAAAGTAGAGCTCTACTTTTACTCCTTTTATATTAAATGATGCTCTTTTATCTCCTCCCTGAAGATATTTCCCTTTTCTTTTTAGATATTCTATTACTTTACTTTTATTCCGAGGTATTACAACAATATCAACATCAACTGGATTAAGGTTCTTTCTTCTTATGCTTCCCACAATCTCCTGCCTGTAAGTTAATGGTCTTAATCCATTGTAAATGCTCCTAGCTATCTTAATTACTTCTGTACCTTCTCTTGTCTTAACATACCTTCCTTTTTTGAATACAACCTTAACTTTTCTTTTCATCAATAGCTCCAAAGAGGTCAGAAAGATTAAGTTCCAGACCAACAACAGGAACCTCTAATCTGTAATTGGTTAAAACCTTGGGAGAAATTTCTCCTATAAATGCTATCTTTTTTCCATTCACTATAACCCTACCAACCCTTCCAAGAATAAAAGAATCATGCTCAACCTCTTCAATAGAATACTTAACACCTAACATACGAAATAAATAATCCAAAACCTGCCTTATCTCAGTATAATCTGCCTTATCATTAGCTGACACAACAGCAACCCTTTCATAATCAATAACCCCTTCACTTTTCTTAACCGTGACTAAGCCCTGCTCAAATATTCTCTGAGGATACTCAATATGTTTGTTTTTAGATAAAACCCCAATTAATATAGGTAATATCCAGTTACGGACACATGAATATGTCTCAGACATGAAATTACTTATCTCTACAGTGCCAAAATCCTTAACATTCATTTTATCATAAAGAACGCCTTTATTAGACAATATAGGACTAGCAACCTCCTGGTAACCCAATCCAACTAATAAGGATCTTATATTATCCCTAAACCTAACTAAAGGAGAGGTCTCACCAACTGTAAAAGAAGTCAAAGGCATCTCTTTTATATTATCATAGCCATACATTATACCTATATCTTCCACAATATCTGCAGGATGTAGTATATCTTTCCTGTATGGGGGAATCTTTACAGTCAATTCACTATTTGCTTCATACTGTCCTTTCTCCAATAATTTCTTAACCTCTGCATTCTTAAGCTCCAATCCTAATAATGACTTTATCTGCTCTTTCGTTACCTTTATCTTATCCTTAAACAATAGAGGAGTTGTTATTTTTTTGCCAGAATAATCAACATCAACAGAATAAATCTCAAAGCCCCTTTCATAAAATGCATAAGCCATAATGTTCATACATAAAAGAATTGGTTCTAGCTCAGTACCAGTAGCCTCCACAAAAAGATGCTCGTCCCCTTCAGTTATCTTACCAGTAAAATTAGAATTAATTATCGGTGGAAAAGATAAAACTTCACCAGCATCATCCACAAGGATAGGATACTTATCCTGCCCTTCTAAAATCCATTTATACTCTTTGCCCTTAGGGTGTTCTTCAAGAATCTCCTGTTGTGTCATCTCCTTCTTAAATTCTAAAGGAACAAACTTTATGCTTTCTGGATTTGTTGCTTTGTAATAGACAGGAAACTTTATCTTATCATAAGAATAAACACCTATAGCAACCTTAAGTCTCCTACGACCATAGCTCTCACATAATTTCTCCTGTAACTGAACCATCTGTTTAATCAGGTAATCATCAATTTTGCAACCTTTAGCAACAAAAGCAGCAACATAAGGCCTTACAGAAGAAACAGACTTATCTACTATTATCTTATAGTTTCCTTTCTTAATTTCAACAGAAGGTATTCCTTTCTGTAAACCCAAAACACCTTTTACAAGACGAGCAATACCTTCAATAGACCACAAATAAGGCAAGTTAGTATCTCCAAAGTCTACTGTAACTTCATCAGTTTCTTTATCATACTTTTCAAAATCACCCTTGCCATACTCAACTAAAGAAGAAACCTCTTCAACACTTAGTTTTTTTCCTACCAAATTCTGCAAGTCCTTTAATGAAAATGTTATTGTTGGCATCTATATCACTTTGGCATTCCTCAAAAAATCTAAATCGTGTGAAAATAATTCCCTAATATCCTTAATCCCCAGCTTAAACATCGCTAACCTATCGATTCCTAAACCCCAGGCAAGAACTGAAATCTCGTGCCCAACCAGGGGCTTTACCAATTCAGGACGAAATATTCCTGAACCTCCTAGTTCAATCCATCCTAACTCAGGATGCTTAGCAAACAACTCAGCAGATGGTTCTGTGAATGGAAAATAACCCGGTTTAATCTTTATCTGGTCAGATTCAGCAAACTCTTCAGCAAACATCTTAAGTAATCCTTTCAAATGTCTGAAATCAAGACCTTCCTCAACAACAATTCCTTCTACCTGATTAAAATCCGCACTGTGGGTAGCGTCAACAACATCTGGTCTGAAACATCTTGAAATAGCAAAATACTTTTCAGGAATTTGTAAATCCTTAGAAGCAAGCATTCTTGCAGATAAAGCAGTCCCTTGCGTCCTTAATATCAACTGTTTAGTCTTATTAACATCAAACTTATATCCCCATCCTTTACTTATTGTTCCCTTGCCAATCTCATGTGATGCTTTAACCTTTTCTAGAAGTTTAGAATCAACCTCCCCATACTTGGGCTCTTTTATGTAGTAAGCACCATGAATATCTCTAGCAGAATGAAACTGCGGCATGAATAAAGCATCCATATCCCAGAATTCTGTCTCTACAAGTGGACCAAACATCTCTTTAAAGCCCAAAGCTAAAAACTTTTCACGAGCCTCATCTAAGAATCTCATATAGTGCTGTTTCTTACCCCCAAAAACAAAAGGAACATTAATCTTAACATCATATCTCCTGAATTTTTTCTTTGCCCAAGAACCATCCTTAAGCATCGAAGGTGTTAATCTATCAAAAACATCATCTAATTTAATACCTTTAGAAAGTAATTTTTTGCCTAAATCTGTAAGTTCTGCTTTTTTTATCTTTTTTAATTCTACTTTTATTATCTCTTTCCTTTTCTTCAGATTCTCCAAAGCAAATTTTTCTTCATCTTTTAGCTTTTTTATTTCAATGGGAAACTTTTTCTTAAGGAATTGTTCTTCTAGGCTTTCTTTTTCTAATATTTTCTTGCCTTGCGGAAGCAAGGAAATTACTAGTCCTTTATCTTTCTTTATCATAATGGCTGCTTTTGTCTTTAAAACACCCAGGCAGATATTTACTTCTTCTTTGGTTATATCCGCTTGTTTAAGAATCTCAAGTATGGGTGTGTTTTTTCCAACAACTTTCAGAAATCTCCTTTCTGGTAAACCCTCCTCCCGATACTTAACACCATTCTCATCCAAATCCACAATCTCCTTAACATCTTCGCTTAGTTTTACAATTCCTTTGTTCTCCATCCATTGTAATCCTCTCATTGCTTCGACTTCCTGCAATCCTGTTTCCTTAGCAATATCATGTAAAGTATTAACCTTATCCAAAACAACAAGAACCTTTCTTTCATATGTATGCAATGTCTCAATTAACTTATCATCCATTTTAATATTCCTTTGGATAGGAACCTAAAACCTTAAGAAAAAAGTTTTCCTCTATTACTTTGAATGCTTCCTTAATATTCTCTTCTTCTTTGCTTCCTTGCACATCAATGAAAAATATATAGTCTCCCAGCTTGCCTTTAGACGGCCTTGATTCTATTTTAGTGAGATTTATTTTTCTTTTTGCAAATTCTCCCAACAAGGAATAAAGTAAGCCCGGCTTATCAACCTGAGGGTATATTGCAATAGAAGTCCTATCTCTACCAGTTTTCTTAGCTTCATTTTTACTTATCACAATAAATCTCGTAACATTGAATTTATTGTCTTGTATATTTCTCTTGATTGCCTTTAATTCATAAATCTTTATTGCTTCCTCAGGAACAATAGCCGCTTTTGTTTTATCCTTCCCCTTAGAAATCTTTTGAGCGGAAGCTGCATTAGAGCTTGTCTGAATAACATGTACATTAGGAAGATTCTTCCTTATAAATTTCTCACATTGCTCATAAGTAGATGGGTGCACATAAATTGTGTTTATATCCTTCATCCCATCATGGCCAACTAGATTGTGTTTTATAGGCAATATTACCTCTCCAATAATATTCAGATCAAATTCCATTAAAGCATCCATAGTAAGGCCAATAGTACCAGAAACTGAGTTCTCTAACGGAACAATTCCTTCATCTGCCTCCCCATTATTAACTGATTCGAAGATATCCCAGACAGTATTCTGGAATAGAATCTCTGCATTCTTGTCCCTCTTCAAAACAGCCTCATGGCTGAATGTTCCTTTTGGACCTAATGTAGCTATTCTCATCTTAACCTTCCTTTCTTAACCAATTGTTCTATCAAATAATCTGAATATTCTGTTGCTTCTTTTTTAAAATCGCCTAAAAAACCTGCGCCTTCTTTGAAGAATTTAATGAATTCTTCTCTATCCTTTTCCTTTATTATTTCCATTAATTTTTGTGTGGATTTCATATATTCTCCAATTGCCTTCTTATTCTCAGGATTCAATAACTCTATATCTGCATATAGAGCAGGATCCTGGTTAAGCAGCCTCCCAACCATATCCATTCTTACTTTATATATTGGAGAAGTATAATGCAGACTCTCCTCAACATTCATCCCTAATTTCTTTAAAGTATAAGCTAAAGAGATTGTAGAAAAATGAGTAATCCCCTGGATTATTGACATCATCTTGTCATGTTTTTTAGGGGTTGTTATTCTAATCAAAGCGCCATTTTTTTCAAAAATATGCCTAAGCCAAGTTAACCACTCTCTAGGTCTGGATGGGCACAGGACAACTGTTTGGTTTTTTATTGTTTCAACAGAAGGCCCAAAAACAGGATGTGTACCAATAACTGCCGCTTTACTATACTTTAACATAGCTTCCACTGGTTTTTGTTTTAAAGAGGTAAAATCTATTAACAAAGCATCCTCACTAACAAAAGGGCCTATTTCCTTGATTACATCAACAGTAACATTTATCGGAACACACACTATAACTACATCACATTTAGCTGCACATTCCTTAGGTTTAAGTTTAGTCTTCCTGCTAGCTATAAGAACCTTACACTCATTGTTTTCGAAAAATTTCTTAAACCATTGGCCTAATTTTCCGGTTCCGCCTATTATTCCAACTGTTTTCATCGTTTTTTCAAATTCGTCCATTTCTTATCTAATCTAGCCATACCATCATATGCTTTTGCTAAATACAAAGCATCCAATATAGCAATTGCCATCATAGCTTCTACAACAACATAGATCCTTCCTACTAAAGTAGGGTCTCTCCTTGTGATAGGGCTTAATTTCTCTTCTTTCATTTTCTTCATATTTATTGAGGTCTGATCTATAGATATTGTGGGAGTCGGCTTTACAGCTAATCTGACTACAATGTCCTCTCCATTTGAAAATCCACCTAAAAATCCACCTGCATTGTTGGTCTTAAACCTTACTTTACCATCTTTTGTCAAATATGGCTGATCATTATTTACAGAGCCTTTCATGTTCCCTACATTAAAACCTGCTCCGAACTCAACACCTTTAATTGCACCTATACTACAAAGTGCATGTGCAATTGTAGCATTCAATTTATCAAAAACAGGCTCTCCTAAACCAGGAGGTATATTATGGGCAACTACCTCAATAATTCCGCCTGCGGTATCTCCTTCATCTTTGATTTCCAAAACCTTCTTCTCCATCTTCTTGGCTGCTTGCAAATCAGGGCAGTTTATTTCATTCTTCCTGTAATTCTTCTTAGCCTCTTCAAAGCTCATATCCTTGGTTTTAATTCCCATGCATTCCTTTGTATAGGCTAAAATCTCGATTCCTTCTCTTTGTAAAATATGCTTAGCTACTGCTCCTCCTGCAACTCTGCCTACTGTTTCTCTTCCTGATGCCCTGCCAGCACCGCACCAATCCTGTGCATCTCCATATTTCAAATAAAATGGATAAGCAGCATGTCCTGGCCTGAATATATCTTTATACTGCCTATACTGATCGATGTGCACTTTCTGTGTATCAACATTATAGATAATTATCCCAAGAGGTGCACCTGTAGTAACGCCATCCTGCCCAAGTCCTGCAAATATACTGCACTTGTCTGTTTCTTTTCTTGGACTGTTAAGCTTGCCAACTCCAGGTTTCCTTTTATCAAGCTCTTTTTGTATAACCTCTTTAGTAATCTTTAATCCAGGCGGAATACCATCTACAATAACTGCTAAACCGCTTCCTTTTCCAATACCATAAGATTCTCCGCATGTTGTAACGCGGAAAATTCTTCCAAAACTATTTCCTAACATTTTAATTACCTCCTCTAATAGTTAGTTGTGCTACTCCTTCAGCATCCGTAGGGGCGGGAAATGCACCCTATTTGTTTGCTAGTGGGGAGGATCAAATTATTTAGCTCAGCTAAATAATTTCAAATTTTGCACCTAATGATTTCATAGACTTAACATAAGTTGGATAAGTAACATTAACAGCTTCAGCTGTTGTAATCTCTGTTTTGCCTTCTGCTATTAATCCTGCTAAACTTAATGCCATAACTATCCTATGATCATTATGTCCTCTTACCTTACTTCCATTAAGCTGACTTTTATGTACAATAATGCCTTCTTCCCTTTCTTTTATATCTACACTCATTCTACTCAACTCTTCTGTCATCACCTTTATTCTGTCAGTTTCCTTAATTCTTGCCTGTGCAACATTCATCAAGGTAGTTGTGCCATCTGCAAAACATCCTAAAACAGCTAGAGCAGGCAATGCATCTGGTGTGTTATTTAAATCAAGTTCACATCCCTGCAACGCCTTGCCTTTAATCCTTATTCCTTTTTCTTCAACTGAAATATCTGCTCCCATTTTCTTCAAATAATCAATAACTGCTTTATCTCCCTGAACATCACCCATATCAAGCCCCTTTACTAACACATTAGATTGTGTTACAGCCGCTGCTACAATAGGAAATGATGCAGAACTCCAGTCTGCAGGAATTGTTTTTTCAAAAGATTTATACTTTTGATTTCCATAAACCTTAAATTTTGTTAAATCCTCTGATGCTTCATATTTAATCTCTTGCTCATCCAGCCATTTTAATGTCATCCTTATATATGGCAATTCATGCGGATCTATAACTGCAATTTGGGTATCTTGTTCAAGTAAAGGGCATGCAAGCAATAAGCTCGATATGTACTGCGAGGTAATGCCCTTAATCTCTGTACTGCCTCCAGACATCTTGCCTTTAATTTTTATAGGACAACACCCATCATTATTAACAGACAAAGCCTCTGCACCTAGCTCGTTAAATGACTTGAGCAATGGCTGAATTGGTCTTGTCTTCAATGAATCATCCCCATCCATCTCAACCTCAACATCACAAAGTGCTGCTATCATCCCAGATATCAACCTAAGTGAAGTTCCGGAGTTTGCCATATTAAGAACTTCGCCAGATATTTTAGGAGTATGGTCAAAACCTTCTATGGTCCACTCCTTCTCGTTGTTGATATTTATTTTTGCTCCAAGGGACTTACAGGCATTTACAGTAGCCATTGTGTCATCTGACTTTAATGGATTTATTATTTTTGATGTGCCTTCTGCTAATGATGCAATTATTACAGCCCTTATAGTATGTGATTTAGAGCTTGGAATAGTAATCTCTCCTTCTAATTTTTCTGTTTTTTCCACAATCAATTTCATTTTAATTCTCTCCCTGTAAATAGCTTAAATTGTTCTTTGGCTTGATTAATAAACATATCCTCCCCGCTAACTGTATCTAATCCAAGTGTTTTGGAGTCTTTTAAAAGTTTTGTTTTTCTTGGAGTATATATTGTGTCAAAGACAACGGCTTTTTTAATAGTTATTTTTTTTAGCGTGTTTTTGTTTATTGGTGTTTGGTTAACCTTAGGGGTCATGCCTATCGATGTTGCGTTTATGATTATGTCAATATTATTTAGCTTGTTTAATTTATTTAAGCTACCTGCTTTAGATTTTAATTCCTTTGCCAATTTTTTTGCTTTGCTTACTGTTCTATTCAATATGATTAAATTGCCTTTTTTATTTGTAATGCCATAACCAATTGCTCTGGCAACGCCGCCCGCCCCCATCATTAATACCTTCTTTCCTTTGATATTAACCTTTGATTCGATTGCTTTTATTGCCCCAGTCATATCAGTATTATAACCAATCAATTTTCCATTTTTCTTTAATACGGTATTAACTGCTCCAATCTTCCTTGCATTTTTTTCAACCTTATCCAATTGCCTGATTACTTCTCTCTTAAAAGGTATTGTTATGCTTAATCCACTGATTATGTTTTTATATTTTTTAATAAAT
>SDBT01007643.1_pt1 | contig 17757 bp, 14 predicted proteins | sample 2277101 | NCBI WGS metagenome assembly SDBT01 (sample SAMN10404973, study PRJNA504765) | marine sediment metagenome | isolation source: marine sediment core GS10_PC15, 103 cmbsf | place: Arctic Ocean: Southern Knipovich Ridge | collected 2010 | reverse complement strand
GTTAAAGTTTTAGTGACTTTGCCAGCTTCATCGATTTCAATTTCCTGCTCCACCGTGTGATTGGTAAAAGTATTAGACTTGGCCCCGCCAAAATTAGAATCATTAATATGGAGATAGTCGCCGTCAAAATCTTTAATTCGGCCAGCCGCATTAAAAGCCTCAACTGCTTTTTGAATTTCTTCAGCTTCAAAATAAAACAAAATGTGTTTTTCCTTAAGTAGTCTTAAACTAGTGGAAAAAAGCTTGGGCCAAAGGTTTTTAGGCGCTCCCATGGAGCGCAGCAGGATTTCTCTCATCATTGGGCCTAAAATAGCCTCTTTTCTACCTGTGGCCTGAGTTGGTAAAGGCTGATCAATAATATATTCCAGTTCGCAAATAATATTAGGTAAACCATGGCATCTTTTATCTGGCTCGTTGGTAAACTCTCCATATTCAGGCACATTGATGGGACCTAAAATATCCACTAAGTCCTTTAACACATAGGTATCAAGAGTAATAATGCCTTGAACCTCATACTCTCCTGGAATTTCATCATAATATTGTTTGAAAGTACTCATAGAAGTTTTGAAATCTGGAGAAAAATTCATATCCCGCAGGTAGTAATAAGGGACAATGCTTCTGCCAAATTCATTGCTGAACAAATATTCTTTGATTGCATCTGGTGGTTTTAATCTGCTTTTAAACTTATTGTCCAAATAATAAATATCATTGCTTTGTTCTGGTTTGATTTTACCTGATTCTAAGTGCATCACGGAAAAAGCGGTCATAAAACCACCCGTAGCCCGGAGTTCCCCGTCATTTTGGAAAATAACTAAATAATCTTTAGAGTCCGGGTAGCCTAAAATTTGGGGCAAAACCGTCAGAATCGGCCTGGCTTCATCCACGCCGGCGGCAATATCATTCACGGCAGTTTTAGCGCTTGCTAATTTCGACCTGATTTGCTTACCCCTAATCTCTTGGGGGTAACGGCTGTTTTTAATCTGGTCCAGTTCTTCTTGGACCAAATTTAATTTTTGGGAAACTTCATCTAATTTGGGCGTGACTTTATCCATGGTCTGGACAATTTTCACAATCCTGTCCTCAGCGGTGCCGCCCATAAAACTACCCTGACCTTTAAAACCTAAAACATCAGCATAAGGCTCAATGGCATCAATCAAAATTCTGGCCGCTCCCATACCCTCTAAGGCCGCCTTAAGACCATGTTGACCATCCTGGTAATACCCAGCTGCCAGAGGAATAGCTTTAAACCAAACTAATTTCTGATATTTTTGCTCTGTTTCTTTTAAAGACTCCTCTGTGGCTGCCAATTTTTCCGCGGTTAAAGACAAGTCTTGGTTTTTACCCGCCTGGTAAGCTTCTTGAGCCAAATTATAAGTTTTTTGGGCCGAAGAAATTAAGGGCCGGGCTAAGATAAAAGTCGGCAGACCCACTAATAGTAAAAGTAGAAATAAACCCAGCAAAGGAATGAAAACATATTTTAATTTAAATTTTCTCTTGTTCTCAAGCTTGCTTTCTGGCTTATCTTCTTTAACTGGTTTTTCCTGCTTCGCTTCTATTTGGGGCAGGGTTATTTTTTTAATCTCGTCTACCATTTGGAAATCATCGCCTTAGGCGTTTTAAAAATAATTTTTAGATCATTGATTAAAGAAACTTTTCTGGCATAATCATAATCCATTTTAGCCCTTTTGGTAAAGGGTATCTCATTTCTACCTGAAGTTTGCCACACGCCGGTAATACCGGGTTTCACTCCTAGAATAGTTTTCATGTATTTTTTGGTTGAGGGGTATTTTTTAGTTTGTTCCTTAATTTCTTTATCTAGATAAGCCCGGGGACCAACCATACTCATCTCTCCCCGAAAAACATTTAAAAGCTGAGGAAATTCGTCAATAGTCAGGTTGCGGAGCAAACGACCCAAGCTGGTAATTCGGGGATCATTTTTCAGCTTCCAATCGCCGTTTTTAAATTCAGCCAACAAACGTTTGTTATACAAAAGCATTTTGTCCGCCCCGATGACCATACTGCGAAATTTATAAAGGAAAAATTCTTGGCCATTTTGACCCATTCTTTTGTGGCGGTAAAAAATAGGCCGGCCAGACTCCAGCAAGATCAAAACCGGCACCACCACCCAAACAGGAAAAAACAAAACTGCTAAAAACATGGCTAAAACCAAATCCAGAATTCTTTTGATTAATTGATAGCTCATTTTTTTATTTGATTTTATATATTTGTTTATAAAGCGACTTGACCATGGGCGCTTTTAACAGCGGACAAACCAAAAGACCATGGGGCGTATCCACAATAACCATATCAGAAACACCTACTATTCCCACTACTTTTTTATCCCGAGAAATAATTAAAGAATTCTTAACGTCTATCAGCTCTGCTTTGCCCAAAATGACATTGTTGTTTTTATCTTTGGGTAAACCATGATAAAGCAATTCCCAAGTGCCCAGATCTACCCAGCCAATGTCTACTGGCAGTTCCCATTGGCTACCGGATTTCAGTTTTTCAAACAAACCAAAATCAACTGAATTTTTTTCAATTTGAGGATATTCTTTTTGCAAAACTTTATCATAGTTTTTAGTTCCCATAGCTGTCATAATTTTTTCAATATGGCCAAAACATTGAGGATTATATTTTTGGTATTTATCCAGTAAAAGACTGGGTTTAGTAACCATAAAACCTGAATGAATTAAATAAGAATTCGATTTAAAAAACTTTTTCGCGGTTTTTAAATCTGGCTTTTCTACTTGTTTTAAAAATTCATAAATTTCAAAACCATTTTCTTGTCTTAGTTTTTTACCCACTTTAATCCAACCATTGTGCACTGAGGGAAAAGTAGGTTTCATGTCAATATGTACTACTACATCATTATCTTTAGCTAGTTGGGCGGCTTTTTTCAAAGCTTTAATAGCAACCTTGGGTTTTTGCACCAGATGGTCCGCGCCCCATAAAATAATCATCACTGAGCTGGGGAAACGCTGGTTAATGGTGGCCGCTGCCAAAGCTACCGCCCCCAAAGTATCTCTCATTTCCGGCTCTAAAATAATGTTTTCCGCAGGTATTTCCGGAGCTTGTTTTTGGATCACCTTTTGAAAATCTTTACCTGTAGAAATAAAGATATTTTGAGAAGAAAAACCCTTTAAAACCCAATCCAAAGAACCTCGGAAAAATGATTTCCTTCCCAAAAGAGGGTCAAATTGCTTAGGATGCCCTATTTTTGAAATAGGCCACATTCTGGTACCGCGGCCGCCGCAAAACAAAACTACTTTAATATCATTTTTTGGTGTTGCTGCCATAATTCCTCCACTTGAAATGCAAATTTTTGTTTAAATTTTTGCTGGTTGTATTTTAAAGCATTTTTGCGGCAATCTTGGCCTTTAAATTTTTTTGGGTCAAATCTTTTAATAGCCATAATTAAGTCAACTGCATTTTGGTTTTTAAAAAGAATTCCCGTACGGCCATCAATGACTGTTTCCGCAATACCACCCATTTTATATGCAATCACTGGTTTTTGGCAAGCCTGAGCTTCCAAAGAAACCAAGCCAAAGTCTTCTTGACCGCTAAAAACCAAGGCTAAACATTCTTGATAATAACTTATTAATTGTTCATCAGTCAAATTTTGTCCTAAAAACTCAATATTAGGTTTAGCTTTTCTTTCCAGTCTTTTTCTTTCTGTCCCGTCACCAATGATTTTTAGTGGCAAACCCAATTGATTAAAAGCCTCCACAACGATATCCACTCTTTTATAAGAAACTAACCTAGAAACTGCTAAAAAATAGCTGCCCCCATGTAAAGACCGGGTCTTTACATGGAACTTGTGAGTATCAACTGGAGGAAAAACAATCTCTGCGCCTCGATGGTAATATTTTTGGATTCTTTTTTGCACGGTTTGGGAAATAGCCAAATAATGATCAGGCCGTTGAGCTGCTACTTGATCCCATTTTTTAAGATTGTAAAGTATCGGTTTTAAAAAAATATTGGCCAAGGGATTAAGTAGACCAAAACAAGGGTTTTTAAGATAATGTTTGTGGCTGCTCCACAAATACCTGGTAGGGGTCAAACAATAACAAAGATGCAGAGTTTTTGGTTGCGTCATAATCCCTTTGGCTTCAGCTGAAGTGACGCTAATCACCAAATCATAGTCTTTAAAATCAAAAGATTCAAAAACCAAAGGCATCAGCCATGGTAAAAACTCATGGTGTTTTTTGGCTCCGGGGATTTTTTGCAGCCAAGAAGGAATCACTTGAAAATCTTTGGCCCAGGGCGCGCCCTTGCTATCATACACGCTGGTATAAAGCGGCGCTTGAGGCCAAATTTGGTGCAAAGCTAAAAGTATTCTTTCAGCGCCACCAAATTTATTCACCCGATCGTAAACCAAGGCTACCCGTAAATTGTTAAATGGTTTCATGGTTAAATGGTTTGATAAACTTTTAGAGTTTGTCGGCTGCATGTTTGCCAAGAGTATTTGGCGGCTTGAAGCTGGCCTTTTTTGATTAAACTTTGCCGCTTTAAAGAAGAAAATTTAATCAGCTGACTAATTTTTTCAGTTATATCATCCACGTTTTTAGGATCAAAATAAATGGTCGCCGGACCATAAATTTCTTTAAAAGTAGCAATGGAACTGCAAATCACCGGACAATCTAAAGCCATGGCTTCCAAACCCGGCAAGCCAAAACCTTCCATCAACGACGGCGAGACAAAAGCCAAAGCCCGACGATATAATTTACGCAATTGTTCATCAGTCACATGCCCGATTAGTTGAACAAATTTTTCCACCTGAAAACGTTTGATGGTTTTTTGCAAGCGAGTATAAAAAACATCGCGGGGAGAAACGATTTTTAAGTGATAGGTTTTAGAAAATAGCTTGTAGGAAGAAAAGTTTAATTTCTTCATGGCCAAAATCAGACTATCAAGATTTTTATGCAGATAAGCATTGCCCACATATAAAAAATAGGGATTTTTTGTTTTAGTTTTTAATTTTTCATTTTTAATTTTTAATTTACTGCTCACGCCTTCGTAAATGACTTGAATTTTATCTGGAGGTAAAGAATAAAACTTTAGAATTTGTTTTTTCACAAACCGGGAAGGCACGATAATTTTTTTAGCTTTTGTTACTGCCTGAGAAAAAACCTGCTTATAGCCCCAATACTTAAACCAATAAATCAAAGTCTGGCGAGTGGTAGTTTCTCTGCCTTGAAAATGATGCTTAATTAAATCATGAATGGTAACTACAAAAGGAAATTGAGTCAAAATCGGCAGATTAAAATGAGGAAAATGAACTAGGTCAGGGTTTAATTTTTTAATTATTCCTGGCAATATTAACTGCTCTTTTAATGAATAGTAATCAATATCAACCCGTTCACATTTAATATTTGTTTGGGATTTAAAATTTGGAATTTCAGTCCGAACAAGAAGAATATAGTCATTTTTTTTATCCAAAACCAGTAAATTAGTAACTAAATTCTGGACATACCTGCCTAGGCCTGTATTTTTAGTTCCCCAAAAACGGCCATCAATTAGAATTTTCATTTTTTAATTTTACTAAACAGCCAAATCCCCCCTAAAACTATTTTCCTGACAAACCAGGAATATTTATCCTTATAATGTTTATCGTAAAAAAGCTTCATGGTATTAAAGAAGTGAAAGCTGGCTTTTTTTCTGATCTCCAAATCAGCAGCTGTATATTTTTTGCTGACATTTTTTTTGCGGCCGGAAGACTTTTTAAAATGAGTAATCTTTGTCATGGGAACATAAGCTATCTGATAACAACTTTTGTGCAGACGAAAACATAAATCAATATCCTCCGCATACATAAAAAAACGTTCGTCAAACAAACCGACTTGATCCAAGGCTTTTTTTCTGATGAGGAAAAAAGCGCCGGAAATAACCTCAATTTGATGAACCTGATCTAATCTTTGCCAGGTTTGGTGATATTGACCAAAAGTGCGTGATTGGGGGAAAAAATTTTCTAAACCAAAAAAGTAAGTCAAAGCAGCCCAAGGGGTGGGAAACCCCCGGTGACAAGCTAGATCAATCTGGCCATTTTTTAACTCAACTCTACAGGTAGTAGCAGTCCACTGAGGATTTTCTTCCATAAAATCAAGCATTAATCTTAAAGTGTTTTTTTCTACCAAAGTGTCAGAATTTAAAAGCAGTACGTATTTGCTTTTAACTTGACGCAAAGCCTTATTATTGGCCTTAGCATAACCCAAGTTGCTAGCATTAACAATTAATTTGACTTGAGAAAAATGCTTTTTAACCATAGCCACTGAACCGTCCCCAGAGGCATTGTCCACCACCCAGGTTTTAATTTGATAAGACCCTAAATTTGACCTTTTAATACTTTGCAAAAGGTCCTTTAGGTAGTGACGAGTATTGTAGTTAAGAACCACTATGTCTAAATGAGTCATTTTAATTGCTGGCTTTTTTGATAAATTCTGTCTAAATTATCAGAAATTAAATGCCAGTTATAATGGTTTTTTACTAAAGTAAAAGCTGCTTGGTTTAAGCGTTCGCCTAACTTTTTATTTTTCAAAATCTTAATGGTGGCTTGGGCTAAATCCTCAGCTCCTTGAGCCACTAAAGCTTCTTTGCCATTAATGACTCCAGTTCCTTCTATCCCTAAAGGCGTGGCCACCACTGGCAACCGGCTCGCCATGGCTTCTAAAACTTTGTATTTGGTTCCCCGGCCATTTCTAATCGGCGCCAACAGCACTGAAGCCCGGCCAAAAGCATCTCTAATATCTTCAATTTTACTTTCCACCTGCACGTCTTTTTTCCGACCCAATCTTTGAATCTCTAGAGTGGGATTTTTACCTACAATCCAAAGCTGAGCCTGAGGAATTTGTTTTTTAATCAAGGGCCAAATCTTTAAAGTCAGGAATTTGGCCGCGTCTTTATTGGGCAGCCATTTAAAATTACCTACAAACAAAATGGTTGGTTTTGCCGGTCTTTTAATCTGCGTTTGATTGAAAAAATCAATATCCACCCCATTAGCCACAATATCAATATTTTGTCTTTTAGTGGCTTTACTCATGATTTTTTTATCCTCTGTGGACATGGCCACTAACCAACTAGCCTGACGCCAATAATATTCTTCCCAAAGTTTAAGTTTGAAAACATCCCAATACATAAAAGGTCTTAAAAAAAAGAGTTTAAAGTTTTCTACAAATTTTTGATAAACCAAATATTCAATGGTTTGTTCGACTAACAAAATAGGGATTTTGGTCTTGGGAATATTGGGCATCATATAAAAAGGCTCTGCGTGAATCAAATCATAACGATTCCCCTCAAGCTCTTGAGCAATAGCCCGGCGGACACTTTTGGAAAGATAAGTGGAAACCATCACAAAAGGAAAAGGGGTTAATCCGGCCAAAAGAATGTTGCGCCAATTCCAAGCCGGACGGCGCTTAAAAACCTTGACTTTATGACAAAAAGGCTGGAGTTTTTCTACATATTGGGTTTCTGATTCTTGGCGGATAAAGGAAAAAAGGGTAATTTGATGATTTTTAGCCAGGTTTTTTAAAAGATTATAAGTGCGAATCTGGCCACCAGAAAACAAAGGATATGGTAGATAGGAAGTTAACATTAAGATTTTCATAATTAAAACTTTAGCGGCTGCTGCTCTATTTGAGTCATTAAATTACATTCCTGAAGATCCAAAATCACATATTCCTCTGTTTTTTGCATTACCTGACAACTTTGCATTAATTGATTAGTGAGATCATCAAAGTTAACCGAAACATAATGAGTGGCGCCGTCTTTAATATATTGCTCTAGCTCATCCATATCCCTTAAACCAGACCAACCATTACGATTAGTTTGATATAAAAAGGCCGGGTCGCGATCATAGGGAGCAATTACCCGAGCGTCTTTAGGCGTTAGCTCATCTACCGCCTCGCCCGCTTTAACAATGGCCCAGCGATTGATATTAAAAAAGCCCCGCACCTCATACCAGCCAAAGGCCAGCATCAAAGCCACTAAAACTCCAGCTATGCTTAAGTTAAATAGTCTTTGCCAAAAGTTTTTGCCCAATCCCCATAAAAATTCTACACCCTTAGCCATCAAATAGCAGCCCACCGGCACCAAAGGCATTTGATAATAGTCATGGGTCACATTACCTTGGGCAAAATAAATAATGTAAGCCGCGACTGAAGCCAACCAAGATAAGAAAAACAGGCCCTCTTTTTTGTTTCTTTTGGCTACTAGACCAAAGAAAAACAGCACAAAACCGCCAGTGGCAAAAATTAACCGGTTCATCCGATCAAAAATAATCCAGCGGAAAAAAGCGCCTTTAAATCTGATGTTAGTAGCATTAATCAACCACTGGGAACCAAACATGCCTTCTGGATGCTGGTTAATATGCCAGCGCCAAGCCAAGAAAGGCAAAAGACTAAGAAGGGCGAATAAATAAATCTGAAGTCTTTTAAAAGCCTTGAATTGATATTGACGCCAGATAAGGTAAGCAATGGGTAAACCTAAAAAGATAGCATAGGGTTTAACCAACATGGCCAGAGCCAAAGCTAGGGCTGATAAAAGCATCAACCAAAACTTTTCTTTTTCTAACCAACATGTAATTAAAAACAAAGATAACACGGAAAAAAAGATAAAAGTCGGGTCAGGCATAATCACCCGGCCATAATAAATATTGTAAGGCAGTACTGCCCAGAAAAAAGCGCTCAGGCCGGCGACTGCGCCCGAGCTGTATTTTTTAATCAACAAATAAAGAAAAATACCCGTTAAAGAAGAAGTAAAAATGCTCACTAGACGAGCATATCTTTCCTCAACCCCAAAGATCTTGTATAACCCAGCTACAGCGGCATTATACAAAGGAAACTCATTTAAAAAATAACGGTTGGGGTTCTCTAAATCATTGGTACTTTGTTTAAAATAATTGTGAGCCCGAGGATAAAAAAGATTAAACCCTTCAGTAGCAAAGCTGCGAGCCACCGCCGCTGTATCTGATTGACGCCAGGAATGCCAATCAGCTACTGGATTATCTATCTTATAGGTGCGCAAAATAAAAGCCAGGAAAAAAATAAAAACTACAAAAATTAATTCCAGTAAATTTTTTTTCTTCATTTTTTCTTGTTCTTTTTCTTTGCTTTTGTTTTGGACAATTGAGGTTTCAATCGATTAGTCATGGCTAAAAGAACTCCAGCTAGAGCCCAAAAAATTAAAGCCACCTTAGAAGCTTCAAAAACATCAATATACAAAGCATTAATCAAAAGCCCAAAAGTAAAAGCCGCAAAAGCGCAAATAAAAGCTAAAACAAAAGGGTCGGTAATTTTTTGCTTTAAAGTTTTAAAAGCGGTTTTCAGTAAAATCAAAATAATGCTAAAAAAGGAAATAAAGCCTAAAATTCCTGTTTCTCCCAAGGTTCTTAGATAATCATTATCAGTAGATTCAGCCTCAGTAAATTGACCTATAGAAGTTTTACTTAAAGTGGCATAGCCGGATCCCAATAAGGGATTGGTTTTAAAACCAGCAATCGCCCAAGGCCATAAAGCGTCTAATCTAATGGCTGTTGAAAGACCGTATTTATAAGCATTTTCTGAAAAGGTTCTAGATATAGGCACTAATTGGGCCGCTGCAGAAGCATCCTTGAGCAAAGCAGAAGCACTGGCCGACCCAGTCGCTTCTCGCCAATCAGGAATATCCTCAAAAACATCTGGCGGCAACTCACCTTTTTCTCTCGTGGCGCCCCTACCTCCAGTAATGGGTCTCACTGCTACTGGTCTTTCGTCAGTTCTATCCATGACTAAGGCAATTTCGCCAGTCAGGGTTGAAGCATTTTTGGGCGCTGGCTTAAGTGGCTTGAGCAAAGTATCTAATTTGAGTTTTTCTTTAACCTGAGGCATTTTCAAAAAATGGGCAAAACGATCAGATAAATCACCAAACATAATCATTATCAAAAAACTAAAAACCATCACTGCCAGCCAACGAGGCAAAGACCAAAAAAAACCTTTTTTAAAAATTAAAATCAGAAATAAAAGACATAATCCTCCTATATAAGCAATAAAGGAGGTGCGTGAGGCAGTTAAAATCAGCAACCAGTAACCCAGAAGAAAACCAACTAAAAACAACCCTTTCCAAAGCTTTTTTTGCAAAAGCAGGGCAAGGCTAATAAAAAGAATTAAAAAGATAACTAAAAAAGCGGCTAAATCATAATGGCCGCCAAAAGTAGAAGGTACCCGGGCATGTTCAGTTAAATAAAGTTTAACTCCTTTGGAAAACTCCCGGTTCATAGTGGAGTAAACCGGCCAATAAAGATATCTTTGCCCATAACCATAAACTGCCACGCCTAAAGTAACGAAAAGCAAAGTTACCATTAACTTCCAACCTTGCTTAAAGTTTTTAATCCCATTGTAAAAAATGAAAAAAAGGCTGAAGTATTCAATTCTTCTGAGCCAATGCAAAAAGGACTTTCCCACATGAAGTTTATCTAGAGGAATAGTTTTTGAAATAAACATACCCGAAGGGATTGACAAAAAACCAAAAAAAAGATAAATCATCATGGGCCAGAAAATAACAGTTTTAAACTCAGCTTTTTTTCTGACTACTTGGATTAAAAATACTAAAAAGGCCAGTAAAATAAAAATGTCTTCTAGCCGCACCCTAACAATATAACCAGGAATGGCTTCAAAAAGGGGTATTTTAGGGTACAGAGGAATAAAGGCCAGTAAAAAAAAGCTAAAAATGGTTAAAATGTGATCGTCAAGCCATTTGAAAAGCTTTTTCATAAATCTCCTTTTTCTCATTGTCTCCTTTAAGTATACCAAAAATCAAGATCCTTAATAGAGCCCCTATTTTAAGGTATAAGCGCAAAATTGGCAACTGCCACTGGGGGTAATTTTTTTGATAAAATTTTTTAATCCCTTGATATTCACCTAAAACAGCGGTTTTAAAACCTTCAGTAGAACTTCTGCCTTTTAAATGAATCACTTGTGCGTCTGAATAAAACCAAGTTTTAAAACCAGCTTTAAAAGCCTGATAACAAAAATCTACTTCTTCACTATACATAAAAAATTTGCCATCAAAACCCTTCACTTGATCAAACACTTGTTTTTTAATCAGCATAAAAGCTCCAGTCACCCCGTCTGGCTGTTGATCTTTTTGATAAAAACTAAGGCGGCTTTGTTGATAAGGTTTAATTATTTTCTTTAAAAAGGGTAACTCGTCCACAAAAAACATCCAATTAAAAACTCTTGATAAATAAGGGAAAAATCCAGCTGAAGGCTGGATACTTTTATCTTGATTTAACAACTGACAGCCTAAAATATCTACCTGCTGTTGTTCTTTAATAAAAGTAAGAGTTTTCTCTATAGCTTGATCCAAAACAACGGTGTCAGAATTTAAAAACAATATATATTTACCCTGGGCTTTTTTAATTCCCTGATTGTTGGCCTGGGCAAAACCTAAGTTTTGGCTATTGGTAATTAGTTTAACTTGGGGAAACTTTTGTTTTACCATACTAATACTACCATCTGTTGAAGCATTGTCTACTACCATCACTTCAAATCTAATCTGTTTGGTTTGCCCAAAAATAGATTGCAAACAATTTTGCAATAATTTCTTGGTATTAAAGCTAGGAATGATGATGGAAAGTATCATTTACTGAAACAGTCTGGCTCTGCCCAATTTATAAGCCAATTTTTTAATTCTTCTTTGCCTAATTTCCCGAGCTGGCACCCCGCCCACAAAAGTCATGGCCGGTACGTCCTTTGTCACCACCGCCCCCGCTCCTACAACTGCCCCCTTACCAATCTTGACTCCAGGCAGAATAATAGCCCGGGCACCCACAAAACAATAGTCGCCAATTACCACTGGAGCCTCAATCGGTTTAAAATCCAAAGCGTCAATATCATGTTGGGAATTATAAATTAAAACTTGAGAGGCAATGGCCACATGCGAACCAATAGTTAAAGAGGCTCGGCCGTCTAAAAAAACATGATCTCCAATAATAGTATCCTCACCAATACTAATGTTTTTGGGTTGATAAAACCTGGCCCACATATGAATGGTTGAACCTGAGCCTATTTTAATACCAACCAAACGATAACAAAAAAGACGAAACCAATGAAAGGGCGCATAACCTACACAAGATAAAAGCAACAATTTAAAGTCCAAAAACCAATTATCCATCCGATTGATAATTTTAGGCAAAGCCTTTGTAAAAGCTAGTTTTTCTCCCTCTTTAGTGACAAACATGGACAACCTCCTTTAAAACATCTAAAGTTTTTTTGCCGGCCTTTAGCCAAGAAAATTTTTTCGCTTGTTTGAGGCCTGAATTAATTAATCTTTGACGCTGATTCTGGTCTAATTTTACCATTTTCAACAGCACTTTTTTAATACAGCTAACTGATAGAGGATCGTCTATATATAATCCTGTCTCCCCCACTACTTCAGAAAGGGAAGAATTACGGGAAACAATTACTGGGCAGCCAATTTGCATTGCTTCTAAAACTGGGATACCAAAGCCTTCATATAAAGAAGGTAAAACCAAAGCCAAGGCGTTTTTTAAAAGTATGGCTTTCTCCTCTTCTCCTACATAACCAGTAAAAACGATTTGCTCTTCTAATTTTAATTGCCTCACTTTATTAAAAATTTCCTCATATAACCAACCCTTTTTCCCCACAATCAATAACTTAGTATTTGGTATTTGATATTTGGTATTTATGGCGCCAAAGGCCTTAATTAATCTAACTAGGTTTTTACGAGGTTGAAGTGTACCAATATGAAGAAAGTATTTATTTTTCTCTATCCTATACTTTTCTAAAATCTTTAAATTTTGAGTTAAGCTTTGAATCTTTTTTAACCCAGGATAAGTAACTGTAATTTTTTCACCCGGGAAGTTATAAAAATGTTCAATTTCCTTTTTACTAAACTGAGAAATGGTGAAAATATGGCTGGCTTGCTTGACTGATCTTTTGGTCCAATTAACTAAAGTATAAAGATCTTTTTTTCTAAACTGTTGAGGGAAACGCAAAAAGGCTAAATCCATAATGGCGATGACTAAAGGGATGGGACAAAAGCGGGGCGCATAATGACCGGGAGTAAAAAAAAGATCAATTTGATTTTGTTTTAAAAATAATTCTAAAGGTAACCGCCACTGAGTCCATAAAAATTTAGGTTTTAAAACCTGATACTGCCACCAAGAAGTTGGTTTGGGTAAATCCGGCAAAGGAGGATTTTTTAAATAGATTCTAAATTCTAAGTCTGATCCTGGTTTTTGACATTGCCAAATCCCCCGAAGAATTTGAAAAGCATACTCATTACTACCTACCCTATTTTTCACATTAGCTTCGTTACCATCAATAGCAATAATCATAGCAATTAAATAATTAAAGACTGGTATGTTTCTAGTGTTTGTTTCGCGGTTTTTTGCCAAGAAAATTTTCTCACTTGTTTTTTACCCGCTTGTTTTAATTTTAATCTTAAAGGTCTGTTTTTAATCAGCTTGTTGATTTTTTGACTGATTTCTTTTGGTTTTTGCGGGTTAAAATATAAAGCCGCCTCTCCTCCTACTTCTGGAAAAGAAGAATTGCCAGAACAAGCCACCGGACAGCCGCAGTTCATCGCTTCTAAAAGCGGCAAACCAAAGCCTTCATAAAAAGAAGGAAAAACTGCTAATAGAGATTTTCGATAAAGGGCTTTTAATTGCCCCAAAGAAACTAAACCCACTTTGATGATGCGGTCTTTTAGTTTAGATTGAAGAATTTGTTCTTCTATTTCTTTTTGGCGCCACATAGGCTGGCCCACTAAAACTAATTTAACTTTTTGATTTTTAATTAACCGGAAAGCTTTCAATAAATTAACTAGATTTTTGCGGGGATTTTTGATGGCATCAGAAACAATAAATTGGTCTAGTTGATTTTCTTTAATAATCTTTAGATCTGGTTTTGCTTGACTGAATTCTTGGTTTAAGGCCTCATAAATAACTTTAATTCTTGCCTCTTTTATACCCAGTGTTTTCATTAAATCATTTTTAGTTTTTTGGGAAACTGCGATAATTAAGCTGGATTCTTTTTTTACCAAGGCCAACTTGCGTTTAAAAACATTAACAATTTGGGGATGATGTTTTTGCGGATAAATTAAAGGCGCTAAATCATGAACCGTAGTCACTTTAGGGCAACGAGCCTTAGGTTCAGTCCAATCATTAGTATGGAACAAGTCAATTTGGCCCACTACATCCTCTATTTGAGGAAAACGAAGCTGATTAAACAAATATTGGGTCAATTGGGCTGGAAAAAAAGAAAACTTGTTTTCTATTTTTTTGTTTTTAGATGTTTTCTTCAACTGAGAAAACCAACGTTCCAATATAAACCGCTGGCGCAGGCAAGTGGCGAAAAAAAGATAATCATTGATCTGGTCAATTTTAAGCAAATGAGTAATCAGATTGCGGGTATAAATTCCGACTCCGCCTGGATAAATTATTTGGGACACATCAATGGCAATCTTCATTTGTCTAAATTATACCCTCCTGCCATCAATTTTTGCCATTTTTCTAAAGTCACTCCCCTGAAATGCTCTTCATAAACTCTGACAAATCCTCTATTTTCTAAAAAACTTCTGGTTTCATCTTGGGGATCAAAAATAGGCAAAGCATAAGGAATGAGCCAAACCGAATCAAAATTAGCAATCGTTTCTTTCTGATATACATAAACTGTCCTACTCCTTTGCTTATCATAAAAATTAAACGGCGCGGCCACATTTTGCTCTATTAAAACCGGAGCATTTTCTCTATTCTTTAGCAATAAAGTTCTGACTGCCCCTTGCCAATTCTCCCGGTGAAATTTTGGATTAAGTAAATAGCGAAAGCTAAAAAATAAATTGACTGTCAGCAGAAAAATAAGGTAAGGTTTAGGATTTTTAAAATTAAAAACGCCGCTGGCCAGCAAAAGATAAAAAGCCGGCAAAACAAAAAGGAAGCGGAAATAAGAAAAAACTGGAATTTTAAAACTAATCCCTGCTCCTAATATTGGCGGTATTATCAACCATAACCAAAAAAGGGGCGCCTTTTTTCTGGCTCGAGTCAATAAAAAACCAGAAAACATTAGCAACAATAAAACAATAGAATAATAAAGTAATTTATTATCAAAAGAGGTTCTGCCAATCATAAATTTAATCGGTAATAAAGCCATATTTTTAAAACTTAATTCTCCGACCACATCGCCCCAAACCACATTTGCTAAAGCTGCTTTTTTACCAGTTTGTAATTGATTTAATAAAAGAGGCATTAAAGGAATTAAGGAGAAAGCAATGAAGATATTCGCCATTAAGAAATTAAGAAAAACTTTTTTGTTTTTTTGCCAAATAATGTAAGCCCACTGAACAGGGAGAATCAACCAACTAAGATAATGGGAATATAACGTCAAGGCAGTAGCTAGCACATATAGAATAAAGTACTTATTATTTAGGGAATTTTTGCTTTGCCAAAATTTAATAAAATAATACATTGAGCTAGTCGTGGTCAAAGCAGCTAAAGAATACATTCTTGCTTCCTGAGAATAATAAATGTGTAAAGGAGACGTCATTAATAGAATCAAGGTAAAATAAGATCTTTTTTTGCTATTAAAAAATAATTGAGCGATTTTATAAAGATAAAGTCCTGTAGCTAAGCCAAAAATTAGACTCGGCAGCCTGATAAAAAATTCCTGAGCAGGAAAAATCTTTAGCCAAAAATGTAAAATAATGTTAAAAAGTGGTGGGTTATAATCCCCCTGCATAAATTGGTAAATATGAGTCAGAAAAAAGGGTTTCTTCACCAGCTCCACAGAAATTGCCTCATCCAGCCATAACGATTGATTAATACTAATCAATCTTAATAGTAAGCCAATAATTAAAAACAAAATAATTGAAAATTGTTTTTTAGGCATATTTTTTTCTTTGCAACAAGCCTAAAGTTATGCCGCAATCATAAACGAGCTTAAAGATAATAAAAGCCTGTTCCTTTTTAATTAAAGCTATTTTGCAACCATTAATGAGAGAAAAAATAAAATTAGCTCTAAGCAAAGAAATTATTTTCCCTAAAAAGCCAAGTTTATATTTTCTCTTAGCCACCCATTTTGCCTGTAGAAAAACTTTTTTTAAACTATCTGGATTAAAATGATAATATTTTGCCTTAGTTGGCCAAGGTAAATAACCCAGTTTTTCTGACAAACTCCAAGTATCAGTATAGCCTATCGGGTCAAAACCACCTGTTTTTTCAAATTCTGATTTTAAAAGAGCCCGAAAATCTTTTTGCTGATCAAGGTTTTCAGGATCTACTCTGCTTTTATCAGGCAATCCCCAATTGTAGTTCCAGCATCTAGCCCACACATTATCCCAATTAGCCACATATTCATTAATAGAAAAAGTGCCCTTGGTCTGGCCGGCTTGAATAGGAGCAACAAGATCTTTAAGAAAATCTTTATCAAAATACATATCCCCATCAATAAAAACCAAAATATTCCCTTTAGCTTTTTTAGCCCCTAAATTACGTGCTCTGGCCGGCCCCATATGATTCTGTCTTAAAACTTTGATATTTGAGATTTGAGATTTGAGATTTGTCAATGTTTGCCAAGTCTTATCTGTAGAACCATCATTAATTGCTATTATTTCAAAGCTGGAATAAGTTTGTTCCTGCAAAGATAGCAAACATTGGCTAATATATTTTCCCTGATTATAGATGGCAATAATAACTGATATTTTCATGATTTTAAAAGTTTCCAAAAGGCTTTTTCGTATTGAGACCCAACCTTTCTGATATCATATCTTTTGGCTTGAATTTTGCTTTGTTTGCCTCTTTTTAATTTTAAAGCTTTCTCTAGGATCTTAGCAAGAGATTTCTGATCTAGGCTTTTAACAAAAAGGCCGTTTTTGCCAATAATATTTCTCCTGGCTTGATCATCAATTGTCACTACTGGCAGATTACAGGCCATTGCTTCTAGGAAAACTCTACCAAAAGCTTCTCTTTCCTCGCTTAACAAAACAAATAAATCACAAGCCTTATAAACAGAAACCATTGCTTTGTTTTTAAAGCTTTTGATCAAAAAACGATCTTTTAAATATTTTCTTCCTAATTGATTTAATTGGTTATAAAGCTCTCCCTGACCCACAATTAATAAAGAAACTGATTTTAATTCTGAGCAGGCCAAAATTAATTTATCTAATCTTTTATATGGGGTTAAGGCTGCTACTGATAAAATAATAGGAGATTTTAAACCTAAGTTAACTGGCTTTCTTTTTTTAAGAAATAATTCTATATCTATGGCATTAGGCAAACAAAGAGACTTAACTTTAGGATTAATCTTTTTTGCCCAACTAACTGCTTTTTCACTTAGACCGATAAACAAATCAGGAGACAATCTTAGATTATCTTGATCATGCCAGCCAATACCGGCCCGACCAATCACAACTATTTTTGTATTAATAAAAACTTTAATCAGTTTACAAATCAAAACCTGCCAAAAGCCATTGGTGGCAATAATTATTTCTGGTTTTTCTTTTAGTAATTTAAGGCTAGCCAAAAAGGAGAAAAATAAAACCAATAAACTATTGTAGTCTAAATATAAACGTTCCAAAATTTTACCAATTAAACTTAAATTCTTTTTTAGTCGAGGTTTAAGGGGAATCCTTATTTGGCTTACCTGATAATTTTCCTTTTCACTAGAATTACCTAACTGATATAAGGAAACTTTATGGTTTTTAGAAGCAAAATAAGAAGCTAATATCTGGGTAGAAATTTCCGAACCTCGATCAATTAGGCCGCAG